>VOFJ01000977.1_pt1 | contig 49721 bp, 45 predicted proteins | sample 5384081 | NCBI WGS metagenome assembly VOFJ01 (sample SAMN12384729, study PRJNA508395) | human gut metagenome | isolation source: healthy gut I | host: Homo sapiens
AAACAAGGCGTATACCGCAAACTGGCAGGTGATTGAATACACCATCACACTGGACACGAACGGCGGCCCAGTCGTGTCTCCGATAAAATACACCGTGGAGGATTCCGTCACCCTGCCCATCCCTCCCGACCGTCCGGGCTACGAATTTTCCGGCTGGACCCCTCGATGGCAGCGGTCAGTTCCCTTCAACGCCGATGATTATCCCCAAAGGCTCAACCGGCGACCGCATTTACAAGGCGGAGTGGCGTGTGGCGAGCTACACCATTACCTATGTGAGCCACGGCAAAGCATATAATTGGGTTCAATACACCATCAACAACCAAGTTTATTTCGGGACACCGGAAGAAGACCCGTCCTACTACCTCCCGGGCTATACCTTTGTAGGCTGGAAAATCGACGGCGTAGAAGGAACGCCGCGCTCCTACATGCTGCCCAAGGGCTCGTATGGCAATCGAACGGCGACCATGCTTTGGGAGGCAATTCCGTAAGCGTAAACAAGGAGAACAAGGAGGGGCTGCGCATTGGACTACCTCAGCGTAAAGGAAATAGCGGAGCTGTGGGGCATTTCCATCCGCATGGTGAATTACTACCTGAATACCGGGCGGATTCAGGGGGCAATCCGGAAATCGGGCGGGTGGCTGATTCCGGCGAATACGCCGCATCCGGCGGATTTGCGCAAGAGCGGGCAGCGCGGGCAGGAAAAAATCCCCCCGCGGATGGCAAAGTGCTATATGCCGCTGATTTCCCGCCCGTGCGACAACGGCTTCCAAAATCTCCTGCTGACCATGAACGACGAGGAGGAACGCGACATCGCCCGCGCCCTGCACCACTATTTCCGCGATGAGCACGAGGAAGCCCGCGAAATCAGCGAGAAATACCTGACGAGCAAGTGCCCCGAAATCCGCCTGTCCGCGCTGATTACCAACACGATGGCGATGCTGCAGACGGGGGATGCCGCCAAGTGCCGCCGGAATCTCGAAATGATTCAGCGGGACGGGCAGCGCGCAAACGACGATTCGTGGCGGCTGTACAGCAGCATTACCGACGCGCTCATCAGCGTGTTCTTCCACTCCGAGAAGCTCGACTTGAACCCTATCCGCCCCGCTATCGGTATTCTTCCGCCCGGAATGCAGTATTTCGCCATGTACGCCATCGCCCACGCACTCTACATCCGGCGCGAATACGAACACGCGATGGGCATTGCCGAATCCGCCCTGCTGATGGCGGGCACGCGCTACCCCATTGATAGCATCTACCTCAACATCGTCCTGTGCATGATTTGCATGAGCCTGAAGCAGGATGAACGCGCGGAGCAGAAGTTCGATGCCGCGTGGAGCATCGCCAGCCGCGAGGGGTACATCCACCCGTTTGTGGAGCATCACGGCATTTTGCAGGGGCAGGTGGAGCGCGCGCTGCGCAAGCAGGAGCCGGAAACGTACAACAAGATTGTGCAGTCGGTCTACCGCTTCAGCCGCGGGTGGATGAAAATTCACAACCCCGTGTCGACGCTGCAGGTGACCGACGCGCTCACACCCTACGAGTTTTCGATTGCCATGCTTGCCGCGAAGGGACGCAGCAACAAGGAAATCGCCGCGCTGATGGGCATTTCCGTCAACACGGTGAAGTCGTACATGGAGAGCATTTTTGAGAAGCTGCAAATCTCCAGCCGGAACGAAATCGACGCGTATGTGAATCGGTAATATCAACAAAAGCACGCACTCCGAATGTGGAATGCGTGTTTTTGTATTCGGATTTTTCATTGCAGAAAAAATATGTGAAAATTGCGGAAAATACTTGACAAATAGAAAAAAACGGATATGATACAGGAAAATAGCGAGGGGGGTGAAAGAAATGAACGAGGAAGTTTGGTATTTTATTGGCGCGGTCGTTCTCCTTGTAATTAACTACTGCATGGCGTCGAAAGCCGGCGAGATTGCGAATGACAAGGGATACGACGAGAATCTGTGGAAGTGGAGTTGCTTCTTCTTTGCGATTGCCTATATTCTGGTGGCGGCAATGCCGGACTTGAAGGAACGCGACATCCTGAAGGAAATCAACAAAAACCTTGGGCAGAATAAGGGGTTGAAGAATGACGGCGATGCAGGGGAGCAAGTCCTGACAACGCCCGCTTCCGAGCGCGCCAAAGTGGAGGAGCCAATTCCGGAATACTGGGTTTGCAAGCGGTGCGGCTTCACAAATACAAAGGAAGCGCACTACTGCAAGCAATGCGGCGATTACAAATGGTGATTTAAACATCAATCAGCGAAACCGCGGCGAAAATCTCACTTCGCCGCGGTATTTCTGTGCGCTATTATCTATGCGCTTCCTTATTCTGATACATCCGCGCGTCCGCCCGCGCCAAGGAATCCGCCAAATCATCCGTTGACGGATTAAAATGCGAACAGCCCACCGATACCATCGGCAGAACCGGATTCTCTGCCCGCGCCGCATCCATCAGGTGCTGGAAAATCTCCGTCATGGTGTTGTATTGCGCGTTCCGCCGCGTCAGTATCACGCAGAAGTCGTCGCCGCCGATGCGGAAGCACGTCCCGTAATTCCCGTACGCGCGGCGGATGCAGCCGGCAATCGTCCGCAGGCAGGCGTCGCCCATCAAGTGCCCATGGCAGTCGTTGACGTCCTTGAAGCGGTCAACGTCGAACATCAGAATGGTGGCAGGAATGTGCAGGCGCGCCAGATAATGCTCGTAGCCCAAACGGTTGACCAGCTGCGTCAGCCCGTCGGTTTGCAGTACCATGTCGCTGGAGAATTTCGACATCATCAGCGCACCGCAGCTGATGGTAATCCAGTCGATTTTGACCGTCGGCAGGAACAGCTGCACCATCAGCCCTAACAGCAAGAACAGCGTCGCGAGCATCAGCTGTGTGCCGCCGGTGTACTGATAGGCGCGGCAGGCGAACCAAATCTGCACGAGGAAGAACACCATGCTGCCCCCGTAGGCGAGCATGTAGAGCACGTAGAGCAACCCGTGGTGATAGAAATTCTGCCCATCGACATAGAATATCAGCCCTGTGAACGCCGAGAGCAGCACCAGCAGCGCGTGGAAGCCCGCAAGGCACAGCAGCCTGTGTACCACTTTCCGCGGGCAGGGATGGATGACGCAGCCCGCGAACAGCCCGATTAGCGGCGCAAGCGAAAGTTCGATGGTCTTGACGGCGATATGCAGCGGAATCAGCGCGGGCGGTGTGCCATCCATCTGCACGCCCGACCACTCACACAGCGCGCAAATGGCGATGGTGGCGTACAGGCCGCCGCAGAGCAGGTTTCGGATCTTGGATTGGCTGATGTCGCCGCGCAGGGAGACGAGCATAATCGCCATGGCGAAGACGCTGAGAGCAATATTTGCCGTGTATAATTCATTCATGCTGATTGTAGAGGCGGTTGACAAGCAATCGCGGCAGATAAGTTTGAAAAGGGCAAATTCCCCCTTCTTATAATAATGATACCACGAAAAAAAGAGGATGAAAAGTTGGTTACATAGGGGAAATTGCAAATGTGGCAGATTTCAACAAATGCGGGGAAATGGTTACATGGCGCGTCTCCCATCCCCCGAAAAAAGGGACTGACCGAAGCCAGTCCCTTTGATGATTATTCGTATTCGCAAACGCTTGCCCAGCGGATGAGCAGGTCGCGCTCTTCGGGCTTGCCCTTGAGGGACTGGCTCGCGGCGACGATCGGAATCCACTGCTGGACGTACTGCTTGGCGGTGTCGCTCTTCTTGCAGAAGAGGGAGAGGTACTTCTCCGCCAGCGCTTCCTTGCCTTCCAGGACGAAGAGCAGGTAGGTGCGGGCAACATCAGCGGACGCGTTGCCCTGCGTGGCATGCGACCAGTCGAGGATGTACCACTGTCCGTCGGGCTTCAAGATAATGTTGGACGGGTTGAAGTCGCCGTGGCAGACCTTCTTGTGGACGTGCATACTCGCCAAGCGGGTGTGCAGCTCGTAGCGGGTGGTCGCGTCGAGGTCGGTGGCGGAAATCTTGCGCTGCATCTTCTCCGTCAGGCTGTTGAGCATCGGGCAGGTGCAGGCGTGAACCTTCATCTGAATGTCAACAAACAGGTTCAGGTACTCGTCTTCCTTTTCCGGATGCGCCGCCATCAGCGCAGCCAGCGTGTCGCCTTCAACGAACTCCGTCGTAATCGCCCATTGACCGTTCACCGTGTCAACAGCAAGGAGCTTCGGAATCGGCAGGCCCGTCTCTTCCACGCGCGCCGTGTTCAGCGCTTCGTTCAGAATGTCCGCCTTGCTGTACCCTTCGGCAAACACCTTGATGGCCTTGGCGCCGTCGCGGTAAATCTTCTTATTCTCCCGCTCGGCAATCACATGCGTCAAATCCATAGGGAAACCTCCTTCTATATGGTTCATGTTTATTGGGGGGAGAGGCGCAAGGGCACTGCCCTGACCTGCCAAAGGGTCTTCGACCCTCTGGACTCCCTTTTCGCGATTGAGTTGGTGACGCTATCACACAACGTCCGTGTGTCTATGCGAGGATTCGCGTCTGCGGACGCGACCAGAGGGCAATGGAAACAGACGAAGTCTGCGATCGCCCTCTGGACTGCTTCGCCCCCCTCCTGCGCTTGTTGGTTGGTAAAGCGGCAGTGGAGAACGCAAAAAGTCGATACTTGTCCTAAATATCTATTCGCCGCCCAAATGCGACATTCCTGCAAGCGGACAAAATTTTTTGTGCTCAAAAATGCCCGGCCCAGCAGAAGCATTCCTGCCAAGCCGGGGAGAATGGCGCATTACTCGCCGTAGTACGCCTTCAGATACATTTCCTTGATTTCGCTGATGAGCGGGTAGCGCGGGTTGGCGCCGGTGCACTGGTCGTCGAACGCCTGCTCGGACATTTCGTCCAGCGTCGCGAGGAACTTCTCCTCGTCCACACCGTAGTCGCGAATCGTATTCTTGATGCCGACACGCTCCTTCAGGGCATGGATGTTGCGAATCAGGTTCTCCACCGTCTCGTCGTCATTCGCACCCTTGAAGCCGAGGAATTCGCCGAATTCAGCGTAGCGGCGCTTCGTGTGCGGATAGGCGTACTGCGGGAAGGTGCCCATCTTCGTGGGAACTTCGGCGCTGTTGTAGCGGATGACCAGCTCAATCAGCAGCGCGTTGGCGATGCCGTGCGGCAGATGATGGAACGCGCCCAGCTTGTGCGCCATGGAGTGGCAGACGCCCAGGAATGCGTTCGCGAACGCCATGCCAGCCATCGTGGCGGCGTTGCCCATCTTTTCGCGGGCAACCGGCTCGTTCTGACCGTTGTCGTAGCACGCGGGCAGATACTCGAAAATCAGCTGAGCCGCCTGCTTCGCCAGACCGTCGGTGAAGTCCGTCGCCATCATGGAGGCGTAGGCTTCCAGCGCGTGGGTCAGCGCGTCGATACCGGAGGCGGAGGTCAAGCCCTTCGGCGCGGACATCATCATGTCAGCGTCCACAATGGCCATTTTGGGCAGCAGCTCATAGTCGGCCAGCGGATACTTGACGCCGGTGTCCTGATCGGTGATGACGGCGAAGGGGGTGACCTCGGTGCCGGTGCCGGCGGAGGTGGGGATGGCGACGAAGTACGCCTTTTCGCCCATCTTCGGGAAGGTATACACGCGCTTGCGGATATCCATAAAGCGCATCGCCATATCCAGGAAGTCCACTTCGGGGTGCTCGTACATCACCCACATGATCTTGCCGGCGTCCATTGCGGAGCCGCCGCCGATGGCGATAATGCAGTCCGGCTGGAAGGAGGTCATCGCCTTGGCGCCTTCCTTTGCGCAGGCGAGGGACGGGTCGGGCGCAACATCGTAGAACGTGGTGTGGACGATGCCCAGCTCATCCAGCTTGTCGGTAATCGCCTTGGTGAAGCCGGATTTGAACAGGAACGCGTCGGTGACGATGAAGCAGCGCTTCTTGCCCATAACTGCCTTGAGTTCATTCAGGGCGACAGGCAGGCAGCCCTTCTTGAGGTAGACCTTTTCAGGCGCACGGAACCACAGCATATTCTCCCTCCGGATGGCAACAGTCTTGACGTTCAGCAGGTGCTTGACGCCGACGTTCTCAGAGACGGAGTTGCCGCCCCACGAGCCGCAGCCCAGCGTCAGCGACGGACGCAGCATGAAGTTGTACAGGTCGCCGATGCCGCCCTGAGAGGAAGGCGTGTTGACGAGAATACGGCAGGTCTTCATGCGCGCGGCGAAGCGGTCAATCAAATCCTTGCGGGTGACGGCGTTCAGGTAGATAGAAGAGGTGTGGCCGTAGCCGCCGTCAGCAATCAGGTGCTCCGCCTTGTCGAACGCATCGTCGATGTCCTTGGCGCGGTACATCGCCAGCACGGGAGAGAGCTTCTCATGCGCGAACTCTTCGGAAATATCCACGGATTCGACTTCACCAATCAGCACCTTGGCGGTTTCCGGCACGTCCACGCCCGCGAGCTTGGCAATAGTGTGCGCCTTCTGACCGACAATCTTGGCATTCAGCGCGCCGTTGATGATGATGGTCTTGCGCACCTTGTCCAGTTCTTCGCCTTCGAGGAAGTACGCGCCGCGCTTGGCGAACTCCGCCTTCACCGCGTCGTAGATGCTGTCCAGTACGATGGTGGACTGCTCGGAAGCGCAGATCATGCCGTTGTCGAAGGTCTTGGAGTGGATGATGGAGTTGACGGCCACCTTCACATCAGCGGATTCGTCGATGATGGCGGGGGTGTTGCCGGCGCCAACGCCCAGGGCGGGCTTGCCCGAGGAGTAAGCGGCCTTGACCATGCCCGGGCCACCGGTGGCCAGGATGATGTCGGCTTCCTTCATCGCCATGTTGGTCAGCTCCAGCGAGGGAACATCGACCCACGAGATGATGTCTTCGGGCGCGCCGGCTGCCACAGCGGCTTCCAGCACAACCTTCGCGGCGGCGATGGTGGACTTCTTCGCGCGCGGATGGGGAGAGATGATGATGCCGTTGCGGGTCTTCAGGCAAATCAGCGTCTTGAAAATGGCGGTAGATGTGGGGTTGGTGGTCGGGATGACCGCCGCGACAACGCCGATAGGTTCTGCAACCTTCATCATGCCGAATGCTTCGTCGCGCTCCAGCACGCCGACGGTCTGCGTGTCCTTGTAGGCGTTGTAGATGTATTCGGCGGCGTAGTGGTTCTTGATGACCTTGTCTTCCACCACGCCCATGCCGGTTTCTGCGACCGCCATCTTCGCCAGCGGGATGCGCATGTTGTTGTTCGCGGCGAGGGCAGCTGCCTTGAAAATCTTGTCCACCTGCTCCTGCGTGTAGGTCGCATAGACCTTCTGTGCCGCGCGGACGCGGGCGAGGGCCGCCTCGAAGCTCTCCACGTTATCGACGATCGGATACTCTTTCGCCATGATACTCTCTCCTTATGCTTCATCCGTCCTGCGGGGATGCGCCCGCGAACGGGGAATGTCGGTGTTTGTCGGGGTGACGAGAACAGTGTAGCAGATTGTTAAGCTCTTGTCAAGTGGCTTTGACACGATTTTAACGATATTTTTTCACAATTTAATACGTTTTCGGAACGGGATGAATGGAATGGCGGATAGATGGGCGAAGAGGACAAATACAAAAAGCTCTGTACAGTAAAAAAAACAGCGGCTGAATGTCGAATTTGCTGTTCTTGCTTGAAAATGTGCGGAAGATGCGGTATAATGGGGTGGAAAAGCAAAGGAAGGGGAGGGACGCGTGTGGACAATGAGGAGAAAGAGAAGGATGGGGCGACTTGTTGTCTGACGCTGCCCCTTAAACTGGAAAAATGGCAGTCCGACCAGCTTGAAAAGCGTTTCGAGATTGCGCGGCAGCTGTATAATACGCTGGTTCATGCCGAGTTGAAAAGAATACATCGGATTGAGAGGATGCCGGAATATAGAGAAATTGAGCGGCAGATAGAAGCAACAACCGATAAGAAGGAAAAGTGGGCATTAAAGAATCAAAAGAAGCAGTTTTTGAGGAAAAACGGTATCAACAGAAACACCCTTCACAACGGACATGAAGCGGTTCTACAAGCATTTCAATGATAATATCGGCTCGAATGTGGCGCAGCATGGTATTGTCTCGCAAGTGTTGACTGCTTTTGAAAAGGTATACATTGAAAATCAAAGCGGTGAGGTGCATTTCAAGAAGCCGGGCGATCTCCGCTCTGTGCAGGGGTACTCGCAGAAGGAAAGCGGCGGGAAAGAGATTATGTTCCGGAATGGGAAAATCATATGGACTCAGCAAGAGAATGATGACCGCAAAAAGAGCCCTAAGTATCAACAGCGCAAAAAAAACGCCAGAATTACAAAGGTGTCAAGGGAATTGCCAGAGAATTTCCGGTCGTTTTCTCGAAAAAAATAACCCATATGAAGCTGAAATGCTGACAAAGCATGTGAAATTTGTCCGCATCCTCCGCAAAGACGGCAAGACAAAGCCGCATTGGTATGCACAGCTTGTTTTGGAAGGAAAGCCGGCGGTGAAGCGTGACCCGATAAGCAGTGCGCCGAAGCATCCCGTCGGGCATGGTGTCGTTGGCATCGACATTGGCACACGGACGCTGGCATACTCGACCGATAAGGAGGTTAATCTGCTGGAATTGGCTGACCGCGTGCAGAATATAGAACAAGAAAAGCGGCGCTTGCAGCGCAAGATGGACAGAAGCCGACGCGCAATGAATCCGGAGAATTACAATTCGGATGGAACATTTAAGCGCGGCGTGAAGCTGACGCGGAACAAGTCCAAGCGATACAGACGGATTCAGCACCAGCTGGCAATGATTCAGCATCATCAGGCGGACATCCGAAAACAGCAGCATAACGAATTGGCAAACTATCTGCTGACACTGGGTGATTGCTTCTTTGTGGAGAACATGAGTTACTGCGATTTAGTCCACAGAGCAAACAAAACGGAGATTTCCGAAAAGACTGGACGGTATAAACGCAAAAAGCGATTCGGAAAATCCATTGCCAACAAAGCACCTGCCATGCTGATTACGATGCTGAAACAGAAATGCCAGTCGCGCGGGCTGAAAGGGGTGAAAGAGGTTGACACGCATGTGCGTGCAAGCCAATATAACCACCAGACAGACACCTGCATCGAAAAGGCACTTGAAAACCGCTGGAACATTATGCCGGACGGAGAACGCATACAGCGCGATTTGTACTCGGCGTTTCTGCTTCAGCACTGCAAGCAGGGATTGCCGGAATATAATAGGAAGGAATTAAAGAAAGAATTTGGTGAAGAACTTTACCGAGTATTTGACCGCGAGGCACTCCAACGTGACTATCCTCAATTTGTTGCGTATCATCATATGACGATTCAGCGGCTTTCAGAACTGCCGCATACGATTCCCAGCATGGGCATCAGGCGAATCATCAGCTAACATGAAAATCCGGTGCGGTTCGCACCAGCAAAACCGGTCGATTGTCCGTCCGGGGCTGTCGCTAATGGCAACAAAGGTTGCCTTGACAGCAGAAGAGTTTCGGGAAAATAGTCAGCGCAGCATTGATTTGTTCAATACTGAAAAGCTATCTACCGACTCAACACACGTTCTAAAAAGTGCATATTGCATTCTGTGCATTTCTGCAGTTGCAATCTGCACGGAGCGTGTGGAGGCAAAGCTCCTCAGATTCACTAAAATGCGGCAGGGCGCGACGTTGCAATCTGCACGGAGCGTGTGGAGGCAAAGCTCCACCTTTTCCGGCGTGTCGTAGTACGCGGGGTTGCAATCTGCACGGAGCGTGTGGAGGCAAAAAGCTCTATGGGCACACCTGCTTTTTCCGCCGCCGCGTTGCAATCTGCACGGAGCGTGTGGAGGCAAAGCCCGATGCGAAGCGGATTTATTTCCGCCGCGGCGTTGCAATCTGCACGGAGCGTGTGGAGGCAAAGCTCAAGCTGGTCGATGACTTCCGGCGATGGCTCGTTGCAATCTGCACGGAGCGTGTGGAGGCAAAAGAAATTAATGATTTGATAAAAATCAACGTTGGTTTGTTGCAATCTGCACGGAGCGTGTGGAGGCAAAGCGGTCGATGCGGATGCGCGCCTGCCGGTCATCCAGTTGCAATCTGCACGGAGCGTGTGGAGGCAAAGGGATTGATGGGATGACATCGTGCGTAATCCAGCGTTGCAATCTGCACGGAGCGTGTGGAGGCAAAGGTGGCTGGAAAAGAAAATTTCTGCAAAGAAAACGTTGCAATCTGCACGGAGCGTGTGGAGGCAAAGTGAAAAGGTCGCAGGAGCGCGGCGGGAAATTACACGTTGCAATCTGCACGGGGCCTGCAGAGAAACCGAACGGCATCATCCCCCGAAAAAATCCGAGAAAATTTATGCAGACCTATTGCATTTTTATTCATTTTGGTGTATAATCCATCTTGTCCGGCAGACGGACACAAAAATGATGAGAATCAGGATGAAGATAAAGGAGTCGATTGTTATGGCGAAGATGCGCGTATTGCTGGCTTATTCCGGGGGTCTGGATACCTCGATTATCGCGTGCCGTGGCTGAAGGAAAATTATGACTGCGACGTGGTCTGCGTTGCGGGCGACGTCGGGCAGGGCGAAGAGCTGGAGCCCCTCCACGAGAAGGCGAAAAAGTGCGGCGCGGAAAAGCTGTACATCGAAGACCTGCGCAAGGAGTTCGTCGAGGACTTCATTTGGCCGACGCTCAAGGCGGGCGCGGTCTACGAGGGCAAGTACCTGCTGGGCACGTCCTTCGCACGGCCGCTGATTGCCAAGCGCCTCGTCGAAATCGCCCACAAGGAGAACTGCACCGCCATCTGCCACGGCTGCACCGGCAAGGGCAACGACCAAGTCCGCTTCGAGCTGACCATCAAGGCGTTTGACCCGAACATGCAGATTATCGCGCCGTGGCGCATCTGGGACATCAAGACCCGCGAGGAGGAAATTGACTACGCCGAAAAGCGCGGCATCCCCGTCCCGGTCAAGAAGGATCGCCCGTATTCGATGGACCGCAACATCTGGCACATCAGCCACGAGGGCGCGGATTTGGAAGATCCGTGGAACGAGCCGCCGGAAGACCTGCTGCTGACGATGGTCACGCCCGAAAAGGCGCCTGATCAGCCCGAATACGTCACGGTGGACTTCGAGAAGGGCGTGCCGGTCGCCATCAACGGCGAAAAGCTGGACGCGGTGGATTTGCTGACGAAGGCGAACGAAATCGCGGGCCGCAACGGCGTTGGCTGTGCGGATTTGGTGGAGAACCGTCTGGTGGGCATGAAGTCCCGCGGCGTGTACGAAACCCCGGGCGGAACGATGCTCTACGCCGCGCACGGCATCCTCGAATCCATCACGCTTGACCGCGCCACCAGCCACTACAAGGAGCTGGTTGCGAGCAAGTTCGCGGAGCTGGTGTACGACGGCATGTGGTACACGCCCCTGCGCGAGGCGCTCTCCGCGTTTGTGGACAGCACGCAGCAGGCGGTCAACGGCACGGTGAAGCTGAAGCTGTACAAGGGAAACTGCATCAATGCGGGTGTGAAGTCGCCGAACAGCCTGTACATGGAGGAAATCGCCACCTTCGGCGACAGCCACGACCTGTACAGCCACAAGGATTCCGCGGGCTTCATCAACCTGCTCGGTCTGCCGCTGAAGGTCAAGGCGATGGTGGAGCAGAAGAATAAGAAGTAATTTAAAGCAACACCGCACAACTCGGCGGCTGACCACCTCCTTTGTGAAAATGTGATAACTGGGGTCTCTAGCAAGTCCTGCACTGAATTCGGGAGTAGAGCCCCAAATAGTATAAACGCGCTCGTCGGAAGGTCGGCGGGCGCGTTTTCTGTGCGAATTTGAAATTTGGAGGGGGTTGAGGCAGCTGATTTCAGAAAAAAACGATTTTCTGAAATGTGGTTACACGCCGACACGAAAGTCCTTGTGAAGATACACAACAATTTGCCATGCTTTTGTCAGAAATGCCAGAAATATATAATTCTTCAAGAAAACACTTGACTTTTTTTGAGGGGAGGGTAAAATAGAAGTATCAATGAAAGGAGGGAGCCTATGTACCCATGCCATGTTTACGCTATCAAATTGGAAACTGCATTCAGAAGGGGGGATAATTGTCCGTTTAGTGCAGACGCATTTGAGTCGAAGTTCCAAGAGACGCTGGAACGGGGGCTATTAAGGCTGTCTGCAGAGAATCTGATTGAAAGTTCAGAAATCAATGCGTGGATGGAAGAATACGATTTCGGCGGCAAAAAGCTGCGAGAGATTGTGGCGGACGACGGAAATAGGGAGGTGTTGGAGGAACTGATTCGCAGGCTAACAGAATTGAAAAAACATCAGGAGGAGTAGAAATGGACATGAAAACGAAAAGCGCACAGCAGACAAATGGAACGTTGCTGCGGACTATCTGCTTGATTCTTAGCATGGTTATGCTGCTGTTTGTTGCTACGGGTTGTGATGATTCCAATGAGGATAAAGTGTATTCAAGAACTTGCCGCGTATGTGGGAAAACGTATTCGTATCGAGCAAGTGAATATGGCAACTCTGCATACGAAAACTGCAAAAGCATTCAGCGGACAAATATGTGTCTGAAGTGTTACAGAAGTTTCAAGTATTCAATGGAGATATTGGGCAAATGATACCGAAGCCCCGCTACCCAAAAAGTAGCGGGGCTTCACACAACAAAAAAGCACCTGAATCATCAGATGCTTTCTGGCAGGGGCAGAAGGACTCGAACCCTCAACAAAGGTTTTGGAGACCCACGTGTTACCATTACACCATGCCCCTATGCGGTTTGTCCGGGATTGCCGGAACAAGATTTAGTTTAGCACTTTTTCGGGCGTTTGTCAAGCGGTTTTGCGAAAAATGTGCCGAATTGGCAGAAAATCGCCCGGCGCTTTACAAAACCCGCGGCGCATGGTATGATGAGGGCAGGAAAGTCGGCGGGAGGGACGCGCGTGCAGTGGGCGGAACGGGTTCGGGCGTATGTGCGGATGCATGGCGCGGGGTACACGCTGCACCGCGCGGGCGAAATGCTGGCGGCACGGGTGCTGCTGCGGGACGAATGGCGATTCCGGCGGGAGAAAGCATCCAAGCGCGAACTGGCGACCCAGCGCGCGCACCTCTTCCCGAACGTGCGCATCAGCGTCGTCGTCCCCGTGTTCAACACGCGCCCGAAATTCCTCCGCGCGCTGGCGGATTCGCTGCTTGCCCAGACGCACGGCGCGTGGGAAGCCTGCCTGTATGACGGCGGCAGCACGTCCGCCGAGACGCGAAAGGCGCTGGAAGCAATCGCCGTGCGGGACAGCCGATTCCACATCGCGTTTGGGGCGGAAAACGCGGGCATATCCGGCAACACGAACTGCGCGATTAAAATGGCGACGGGGGAGTATATCGCCCTGTGCGACCACGACGATGTGCTTGCGCCGGATGCGCTCTGGCGGATTGCGGAAGGCATCGACGCGCACCATCCAGACGTGCTCTACACCGATGAGGATAAGCTGACCGCCCACGGCGCGATTCATGTTGATGCGCACCGCAAGCCGGATTTCTGTCCGGACAATCTGCGTTCCGGCAACTATATCTGCCATTTGTCGGTGATTCGGCGGACGCTGCTGGATGCCATCGGCGGATTGCGACCGGCGTTCGACGGGTCGCAGGATCACGATTTGATGCTCCGCGCGTGCGAGCGGGCGGACGGCGTCATCCACATTCCACGCGTGCTGTACCACTGGCGGACGCTGCGGGGGTCGATGAGCCACACGAAATTGGCGGTTTGCCTGGACGCGGCGGCGCGGGCGGTGGAAGAGAGTATGCGACGCAACGGGTTTCCGGGAACGTGCCGGGTGGAGGACGGTGTGCTGCGGCTGCGGTATGACGTGGGGGATTTTACCGTCGCGGCATTGCGGCTTGCGCGGGATGCGTCCGCTGCGGATGTGAACCGCTTGGCGGCGGATTCGTCGGCAGACATGCTGCTGTTCCTGCGGGGGGACACGGCGGCACCTGATGCGGACGGTCTGCGGGAGATGATGATGTACGCCCAGCGCCCGGATGTGTGCGCGGTGGTGCCGCTGGTGGCGGATGCGCGCAATCGGGTGCTTCATGCCGGATACGACATTCTGCCGGACGGCACAGTGCGGTCACGGAATCGCGGCTTGCCGGTCTCAGCGGGCGGATGGCACGGCATGAACCGAACCAGCTACAATGTCACTGCGGTTTCGCCAATGTGCTTTTTGGTGCGGCGGGATGCATTTGTGCCGCTTGCGGAAGGGAATTCGCTGGCGGTGGACTTGGCGCAGTGGTGCATGGCACGGATGCAGGAGGGGATGCGGCATGTGTATACGCCGCACTGCGTGGTGAAGGCGGATGCGGAAAGCGCATTCGAGGGCTTCCGGGTACAAGTGCCGCAGGGGTGGCACGACCCGTGTGCGACGGGAAGCAAGCGCGCTTGATGGCGCTTTTGGTTTCTTCTACATACTTGAATTTTATTGTTGCAGGGGTTTCGCCTCTGCGGAGGCGACAAGGGGACAATGGAAACAGACGAAGTCTGCGGTCGCCCCCTTGACCCCTTCGCAGCGCCCACCTCCATACTTGAATTTTATTGTTAGTTTTTTAGTTTGTATACCTTTAACTTATCTCGAAATCATTGGAGGTAATGATGAAAATCACAATGATAACGCTCGGCTCGACGGGTGACGTGCGGCCGTATATGCTGCTGGGACGGGAGCTTCACGAGCGGGGGCATGAGGTGACGATTGCGGCGTTTGCGCCGTTTCAGGGCATGATTGAGGAAGCGGGAATGTCCTTCTATCCCATTTCTGGCGATGTGGTGGATATGATGGGGCGGCTGCTCCAGCCGGACGCGGTGGGCATGCGGTACTTGAAGGAGTTTGAGAAGGGTATCCGCGACATTGCGCCGATGCTGCTGGATGATTTGCTGCACTGCGCGGAGGGCGCGGAAGCCATCGTCTGCACGTTCTTCGGGACGATGTTCTATTCGATTGCGGAGAAGTACGATATTCCGTGCATCCAGACGCAGTATTTCCCGATGGATCCGTGCAAGGATATGCCAATTTCATCCGCGCCGTTCCGCAAACTCGGCAAGTGGTGGAATGTGCTGAGCTATCGCATCGGGTATCTGCTGATTTCGGCGCTGGAGCACCGCTACCTCTCGGATTGGCGCAAGGAGAACGACATGGCGAAGCGCCGCGTCCGCTTGAGACCGGATTATGACGTGAAGGGCAAGCAAGTGCCCGTGATTTACGCCATGAGCCCGACGCTTGTGCCGCGCCCGGAGGATTGGGCGGACAACATCCACATGTCCGGTTTCTGGTGGGATGAGCGCCCGGTGGAGTACACGCCTGACCCGGCGCTGGCGGAGTTCCTGCGCGCGGGCGACGAGCCGGTGTACATCGGCTTTGGGTCGATGGTGTCGGGCGACATGGGTGAACTGGCGGAAATCATCCGGCAGGCGGTGAAATTGTCCGGCGTGCGGGCGGTGGTGGCACTTGGCTGGGGTCAACAGGAAGCAAAGACAAAAGATGCGAACATTTTCTATGTGAAAAGTGTGCCGCATGACTGGCTGTTCCCGCATATGGCAGGGGCGGTGCATCACGGCGGCGCGGGGACGACCGCGACCAGCCTGCGCCATGCGCTGCCGACGCTCGTCGTGCCGTTTGGGGGCGATCAGCCGTTCTGGGCGGAGCGGGTGTACGCTGCCGGGTGCGGGCCGAAAGCGATTCCGCGCGATAAGCTGACGGCAGAGAATCTGGCGGAGGGGCTGCGCGCACTCATCAGCAACCCGGAATACACGCGCAACGCGGCGTGCATCGGGGAGGCCCTGCGCAATGAACACGGCTGCGCCAATGCTGCCGACTTGATTGAAAAGGCGGTTTGGGACTGGGAAAACGGGAATCCTGCGCAAGATGGGATGAATATTTGAAAAAACCGCCATTTGCCCCTTGACAAAACCTTGACTTTCGACTACACTGTTTCTTGCGTGCTTGCGAGAAGCACAACAAAATCAAAATTATGCAGAAAGGAGGCCCTCGCAATGACCATGATGATTTTAACCCTTGTATCCCGTGCCAATGGACTGACTGCGACGGCTCTTTCTGCCCATATGCGCCCGTAATAGGAAAATTCCACGCTCTTTTCCTGTTACCATGCGTTTTGTGTGCAGCACCAGCCGTTTGCATTCAGACGGATGGTGCTTTTTTCGTACCTTTTTCGAAAAAAGCATACAATGGGCAGTTATGAGTCATCAACCACTTTGTCTCTCTTGAAAGGAGTGATTTCCTACGCAGCGCACCACAACAAAACCAAAGAAGAAACAGACCCCGTTCGGCGCAATGCTCTCCCTCATCGGGCAGAACTGGACGCATTTCCTCTGGGCGCTCATTGCGACCATCATGATGGTCATCATCGGCTTTTTAACGCCGCTGCTGCTCTCCGAAATCGTGGACAGCATACTGGGCAGCGAGCCGTTCACAATGCCGGATTTCCTCATGAACCAGATTAACGCCCTCGGCGGACGCGATTTCCTCCGCCAAAATCTGTGGATTCCCGCGCTGGCGCTCATCCTGATGAACGTCGTCAACGGCGTGTTCACGTTCATAAAGGGGCGTTCCTCCGCGATTGCGAGTGAAAATATCGCCCGCAAACTGCGCAATGACCTCTACCGCCATTTGCAGCACCTGCCGTTTGCGTACCACGTTAAAGCGCAGGCAGGCGAGCTGATTCAGCGCTGCACATCTGACGTGGATACGATTCGCCGCTTTCTGGCGGTTCAGGTGATGGAAGTCGTCAACACGGTGCTGATGGTCGTTATCGCCATGAGCATCCTGCTGCCGCGCTCCGTGCCGATTACGCTCTACAGCCTGATTCTTGTGCCGCCTTTGTTTGTCTTCGCGACGTGGTTCTTCAAGATGGTGCATAAGTCCTTTGAGGTGGCGGACGAAGCGGACGGTGTGCTGAACGCCGTTTTGCAGGAGAACCTCTCCGGCGTCCGCGTCGTGCGCGCCTTCGGACAGCAGGAGCGCGAGGTGGAGAAGTTCGACCGTGTGAACAACGATTTGCGCAAAAAGAACCTCCGCCTGAATGAACTGCTCGCCATCTACTGGGGCGGCGGCGACGCCATCAGCATGACGCAGACACTGCTGACGCTGGTGGTCTGCATCATCTACGCCTGCAACGGCTGGATTACCGTCGGTACGCTGATTGTTTTCACCTCCACGCTGGGGATGCTGCTCTTTCCGATTCGTCAGCTGGGACGCACCCTGTCCGACGCGGGCAAGGCGATGGTTTCTATGAAGCGCGTGCAGGCGATTCTGCACGAGGAAGCCGAGCCGGATGAGCCGAACGCCCTGAAGCCTGACCTGCACGGCGACATTGTGTTTGACCACGTGTCCTTCGCTTATCCGGATGACAACGTGCCGGTGCTGCGCGATGTGTCCTTCACCATCCCCGCTGGAAAGACGGCGGCAGTGCTGGGCGGCACGGGCAGCGGCAAATCCACCATGATGTACCTGCTGCAGCGGCTGTATACGCCCACGAGCGGCAAAATCACCATTGGCGGCGTGGATATTCAGCAGATTGACCGCAAATATCTGCGCGCACACGTCGGCTTGATTCTGCAGGAGCCGTTCCTGTACTCCAAGTCCATCCGGGAGAACGTGGGCATCACCGCGCCGGAGCAGGAGGCGGAACGCATTGAACACGCGGCGGATATCGCCAGCGCATCCGGCTTTATTGCCAAGGCGGATAAGGGCTGGGAGACGGTCGTGGGCGAACGCGGCGTGACGCTCTCCGGCGGACAGAAGCAGCGAATCGCCATCGCGCGCACGCTGCTCAAGGACAACAACATCCTCATTTTTGACGATTCTCTTTCCGCCGTGGATACCGAGACGGACGCGCAGATTCGCGCTGCCCTCCGCCACGAGCAGAAGGACGTGACCACCCTCATCATCAGCCACCGCGTGACGACGCTCTCGCAGGCTGACCTCATCCTCGTGCTGGAGAGAACGGGCAGATTACGCAGCAGGGCACGCACGCCGAACTGTGCAGCCAGCCGGGCCTGTACCAGCGCATCAACAGCATCCAGAACGCCTTGGAGGAAGAACTGACGCAGGCCAAGGCGGCGGAAGGGGTGAACTGATATGCAGTCCTTTCAGGAACAGGATTATACCAAACGATTTGATCTCTCCCTGTGGCGCAAGCTCATCAAGGTTGCAAAGCCGTACCACAAGAACCTGATTGCGGTTGTGCTTTTCATGGCGGTTACTGCTATCATCGACGTGATTATGCCGAACATGAATGCCTACGCGATTGACGTGTTTATTGCAAACCACAGCACGGCTGGGCTGGTTGGGTTTGTCGTGGCGTATGCGCTGCTGACGGCGGTGCAAGTGGCGACGATTTTCGGCTTCCTGCGGCAGTGCGGCATTGTCGAAACCGGAACGTGCTACCTGATTCGCAAGCTCGGCTTCCAGAAGCTGCAGGAACTGCCCTTCTCCTACTACGACCGGATGCCCGTGGGCTACCTCATGTCCCGCCTGACCAACGACACGCAGCGCCTTGCGGACACCATCGGCTGGTCGCTGGTGGACTTGTGCTGGGGCGCGGTGTATCTGGTTGCCTGCGCCGTGCGGATGCTGACCATCAACTGGCGGCTGGGGCTGATTGTCATGCTGGTGCTGCCGCCGCTGGCCGTCATCAGCTGGAAGTTCCAGAAGGCGATTCTCGCGGCGTATCGTCAGGTGCGCAAGAACAACAGCCAGATTACCGCGGGCTTCAATGAGGCATCAACGGCGCAAAGACGACGAAAACCCTTGTGCGCGAAGAACTGAACATCCAGGAATTCGAGGCGGTTTCCGCCTCCATGCGGTCCGCGTCTATCCGCGCGGCGACGCTCTCGAACCTCTTTCTGCCCATCGTCGTGTCGCTGGGGTCTTTGGCGACGGCGTATGCGCTCTGGCAGGGCGGCAACAGCGTCATCGGTGGCACGCACGTTTTCGGCGTCGCCATGACCGTCGGCACGCTGACCATGTTTATCAACTACACAGTTAGCTTTTTCCAGCCTGTGCGCGATATTGCCCGCATCTTCGCGGAACTGCAATCCGCACAGGCGGCGGCGGAGCGCGTCATCAGCCTGCTGGAAACGGAACCCGATATTGTGGATTCTCCCGAAGTGGTGGCGCAATTCGGCGACAATTTCCACCCCAAGACTGAAAACTGGCCCAAGCTCATCGGTGACATTGACTTCGAGGACGTCACCTTCCGCTACAAAGAGGGCGAAAAGGTGCTGGAGCACTTCAACCTGCACATCCAGCACGGGCAGACCATTGCCCTTGTCGGCGAAACCGGCAGCGGCAAGTCCACCATCGTCAACCTCGTCTGCCGCTTCTATGAGCCGACGGAGGGCAAAATCCTCATCGACGGCGCGGATTACCGCACGCGCAGTCAGCTCTGGCTTCAGTCCAACCTCGGCTACGTCCTGCAGTCGCCGCACCTCTTCTCCGGCACGGTAGCGGATAATATCCGCTACGGCCGCCCCGATGCCACCGACGAGGAAGTGGCGGAAGCCGCCCGCATGGTCGGCGCGGAACCCTTTATCCGCAACATGAAGGATGGCTATCAGGCGGACGTTGGCGAGGGCGGCAACCGCCTCTCCACCGGGCAGAAGCAGCTGATTTCCTTCGCCCGCGCGATTCTGACGAATCCGTCTATTTTCGTGCTGGACGAAGCCACGTCCTCGGTTGATACAGAGACGGAACAGCTGATTCAGCACGCGATTCAGAAGGTGCTGGCGGGGCGGACGAGCTTCATCATTGCGCATCGACTCTCTACGATTCGCTCGGCGGATCGGATTCTGGTGATTCAGAATGGCAAGATTACGGAAGATGGGACGCATCAGCAGCTGATTGCGAAACAGGGGTATTATTATCAGCTGTATACGAATCAGTTCCAGGAGGAACAGGGGCTGGAGATTTTGGATGGGGCGATGGCGCGCGCCTAAAGCCGCATAAAAGCGGAGTAGGGCAAAAGCGACCAAGCCGGGTGCCGAAAAAAGGGTCAAGGGGCAATGCCCCTTGCGGAGTCCAGAGGCGGCGCCTCTGGTGGGGTTTGGGGCAACGCCCCAACTGCTGGACGTGTGACCGGTAGAGGAAAAGCGACCAACTCCAATCCACGAACGCTGAACAGCGAAGCGCTTTCAGCGCAGCAGTTGTAACTTCGCGCTCCCGCAGGAGCGCCCCCAAGCCGCTCTATCTACTACTGCATTATTGTCGCGCCAAATGGGCGCGACCCGATAGCCGGAAAGCCGTTGTGTATCCGGAGCTGTTCAATCCCTGCTGACCCATCGGAGGAAAATCCACCATGTACCTGACATCCTACTTCACTTCGCCTAACCAGCCCCAACTCCTCGCACAGCTTCGCGCCTGCGAGTGGGGCGCGGCGAAGTTCCTGACGGAGCTGCTCGAAAAGGAACAGTTCCATCACACCCTCGGTGCGGGCGACTGCTACTTTCTGATGGCGGGCGACCAAATCGCCGCCTTTGCGACGCTGACCGACCGCGACTGCGTGGATGCACCGGAACTCCGCCCGTGGTGCGGCTTCGTGTACACCTTCCCCGCGTACCGTCATCAGCGAATTGCCGGAAAGATGCTGCACGAACTGGCGGAAATCGCCCGACAGAATGGGGAAAACCGCGTCTATATCGCGACCGACCACGCGAATGTGTACGAAAAATACGGCTGTACCTATCTGGACAGCCGGAGTGACATTGACGGCGAAATCAGCCGTATCTACACACTGAACGCATAAAAGCGGGGTGAGAACCGTGATTTTGATGACTGCATTGGCTCCATGCGCGTCGTAAGGGCGTTGCATGGAGCGTCCTGCGGCTTTGCGCAGTATGCCATTTTTAGATTCACCTGCCCCATCTGCTTGCGCCTTTTCCATTCATGCGTCCGCTCATTCCACTTAGCGTAGCGCTGCTACGCTGCGTTTCATTCACGTTAGCCAGAATGAAAAATTCGCGGCGCATCTTGGCGCATTCTTATCTGGAAATAGTATTAGATTCACCTGCCCCATCTGCTTGCGCCTTTTCCATTCATGCGTCCGCTCATTCCACTTAGCGTAGCGCTGCTACGCTGCGTTTCATTCGCGTTAGCCTGAATGAAAAATTCGCGGCGCATCTTGGGGCATTTTCATCTAAAAATGGCATTCCATCCATGCGGATTATCTGCATGAAGGAGCAAAGCCATATGAAACTGCATTCGCTTTTTGAGTCTCTGCGCGAATTGCGCACATTCCTTTTGCTGTTCACGACGCAGGCGCTTTCGTCGCTCGGCAGCGCCATGACCAGCTACGCGCTTGTTATCTGGGCGTATCAGCAGAGCAGGTCGGCGCTGTCCACCGCGCTGCTGACCGTCAGCAGCTACGCGCCGTATGTCGTATTCAGCCTGTTCTGCGGCGCGCTGGTTGACCGCCTCGATACGCGCCGGATGATGCTCGTCAGCGATGCGCTTGCCGCGTGCACAACCGTCGCGGCGCTCGTCCTGCTGCAAACGGGGCGGCTGCAAATCACGCACTTGTACCTTCTTAACGCGCTGAACGGCTTGATGAACACGCTCCAGCAGCCTGCCAGCGAAGCCGCAACGACCGCACTGCTGCCGAAATCGCAGTACCAGCGGGTCGGTGGACTGCGGTATCTCTCGTCCAGCCTGTCCGGGCTGCTGACACCTGTGCTGGCAATGGCGCTGATGACGCTCGGCGGTCTGCGCGCAGTCATGTTCGCGGATTTGGCGACATTCGCCGTCGCGTTCACGGCGCTGCTGTGCTTCATCCGTATTCCGAAGCGGCAAACTGGCAATCAGCACGAGTCCTTCCTTGATTCGACCCGGCAGGGGCTGCGGTTCTTCCGCCAAGCGCCCGGACTGCTGACGCTCGTGCTGTACCTCGCGGCGATTAACCTCGTCTCGTCCATGTACGAAGCCGCGCTGCCGTCGCTGCTGCTCTCGCGGAGCTGGGGCGGGGAGACTGCCATGGGCATCTTCTCCACCGTGACCGCGCTGGCGACGCTGATCGGCAGTCTGCTCGCCGTCCTGCTTCCTGCGCCGAAAAGCCGCGTGCGGGTGGTGTGCGGCTGTCTGCTCGTCTCGATGGGCACGGAGAACTTCCTGCTCGCCTTCGGGCAGAATCTGCCGACGTGGTGCGTGGGCGCTGCGCTGGGGTGGCTGCTGATTCCCGTCATGAGCGCGAATCTTGATGCGCTGATGCGGCTGAACATCCCGGAAGAAATGCAGGGAAGGGTGTACGCGGTGCGGAATGCGCTGCAATTCTTCACAATTCCGGTCGGGTATACGCTGGGCGGGGCGCTGGTGGATGCGGTGTTTCGGCCGCTGATGAGGAATCCGCTGCCGTGGCTGGAAATGCTGTTCGGACGGGATGAAGGCAGCGGCGCGGCGTGCTTTTATGCGGCGCTGGCGCTGATGGGGGTGCTGACCTGCTTGTTTTTTCAGAGTAGGAAATCCCTAAAGACACTGGAAGGGGATAAAGCCGCTTAACCCAAGGGGAAGGGAAAGTGCAACCAAGCCGGAGTACCCGTAAGCAAATCCAACCGACCAGCATCGGGAGAAGCTGTTTCTCTCGGTGCTGGTCTTTTTGCTGCGGGGAAAATCACTCATGCGAATTCCGCTACTCCCACTTCCGCTGACGAAAAAAAGACCGCCTGCGCACTTGCAGACGGTCTTGCAGAAAAACGGGATTATTCCGCGTCTTCCACAGTGAAGGTCGGAATGACGCCGCCTTCGTAGGTGGTGATCATGTAGTCGTAGGCTTCCTTGGAGGTCAGCGCGGTGTGCAGCGCCTTCAGCCAGTCGGAATCAAGGTCAGCGGGGCGAACCGCGACGATGTTGGCGTACAGGGTAGCGAACTCAGAGTCAGCCGCTTCGACGAACAGGCCGTTCGTGGTGGGCTTCAGGCCAGCGTCCAGCGCATAGTTGCCGTTGATGACGGCGATGTCGTAGTCCTCAAGAGTGGGCGCAAGCAGTTCAGCCGCCACTTCGTCGAACACATAGCCGTGGGGGTTCATTTCGGCGGTGATGTCGTACTTGGTCAGGGCAGACGCAGCGGTCGTTCCTTCCGGCACGGTGATCAGGCCAGCAGCCTCCAGCAGCAGCAGAGCACGGGTCTCGTTGGAGGGGTCGTTCGGCAGGCCGATGTGCGCGCCGTCCTGCAGGTCAGCAAGGCTGGTCACTTTCTTGGAGTAGATGGCGAAGGGCTCGTAATGCACGGTGAACGCGGACACAAGCTGTTCGCTCTCGGAAGCGGTTTCGTTGTAGGAGTCGAGGTAGGGCTTGTGCTGGAAATAGTTCGCATCGTCCGTGCCGTCAGCAACCGCAGGATTCTCCAGCACATAGCCTTCGTACACAACGACTTCGAGCTTGTAGCCCAGTTCCGCCAGCTTTGCCGTCACCGCTTCGGATTCGAGAATCTCCGCGTGCGGGGCAGCCGTCGCGCCAACGCGGATGACCTTCAATTCGTCCGCAGACGCAACCGTCAGGGACAGCGCCAGAACCAGCGCCAGAGCCAGAGCAAAGAGCTTCTTCATTGTAAGCACTCCTTTCATTTTCGGGAAACCTATTTATTCAAACACCTTACGGGTGAATGAAACGATTTATGGGGAGACCCCAGAGGCTCTGCCTCTGGACTCCGGCAGGGCTCTGCCCTGCACCCGCGAAGGGTCTTCGACCCTCTCGACACCCTTTTCGCGATTGAATTGGTAACTTCCGCATGATGGTCTCGCGTGCTGCTTCCAGAGGGCTTTCCGATCGCCCTCTGGACTCCTTCGGCGCACTCCCATGTTTATGGTCGGTTGTCGAAGGTGAAATGCTTGCTGTTCCTCCGCCCCCGCAGAAGCGAAATTCCTGCGAATCAGGGAATTGCAAGGGGCGAAATTACCTTACTTATTTGCGGCGGCGGTGGTCAATCGCGTGGCTGAGCCAAGTGCCGCCCATCTGGAAGAATTGCACCAGCAGCACCAGCACGATGCTCGCCGCGTACATCACGTCGTACTGCCGCTTGTTCAGGCCGTAGGTAATCGCGACCTTGCCCAAGCCGTCGCCGCCCGCCGTGCCCGCCATCGCGGTGTAGCCCAGAATCGTGGTGATGCAGATCGCGAAGCCGTTGACCAGCGACGGCATGGCTTCGGGAATCAGCACCTTCCGCACAATCTGGAAGGTTGTCGAACCCATCGCCTGTGCGGCTTCCACCACGCCGTTGTCCACTTCCAGCAGGCTGCCTTCGACCATGCGCGCCACATACGGGAACGCGCTGACCGTCAGCGGGATGATGATGGACACTGTGCCTGTGCCGCGGCCGAGAATCGCGCGCGTTGCGGGGAAGAGCATCACCATCAGGATGATGAAGGGCACAGAGCGGAGCAGGTTGACAATCACGCCGATAATGCGGTTCAGCGTCGGTTTCGGGAGAATGCCGTCCTTGCGGGTGATGACCAGCAGGACGCCCAGCGGCAGACCAATCAGGTAGGCAAAGAATGTTGCGGGCAGGGTCATCAGGAGGGTATTGCCTGTTTCCTCCAGCAGCATGGAACCCAGCCGTTCCCACGTCATGCTCATGCGCGCACCTCCTCGACCGTCAAGCCGCGTTCCTTCAGATATTCAATCGCCCGGTGGCAGACCATCGGGTCGTCGGGGCGGCTGATGAGCAGCTGCCCGTACTGTGCGCCGTTGAGTGTGTGCACGTCCGCGCTGCGGATGCTCAGCGGCACGCCGAGGTGCAGGATGAGGTCAGCGACAATCGGCTCAGCGATTGTTTCGCCGTTGAAGACGATGCGGATGGCAGGTTTCTCCTGCACTTGCTCGTGATTTTCGCTTGCGACGATGCCGAACAGCCGCTTGCCTGCTTCGCTGCGGGTGTGGGTGAACACATCGTCGACGCTGCCCTCTTCGGCAATCACACCGCCGTCGAGAATTGCGACGTGGGTGCAGATTTGGCGGATGACCGCCATTTCGTGGGTGATAACGACGATGGTGATGCCCATCTCCCGGTTGATTTTTTGCAGCAGGCGGAGGATGGCTTGCGTCGTCATGGGGTCAAGGGCGCTGGTTGCTTCGTCGCAGAGCAGCACTTCGGGGTCGCTGGCGAGGGCGCGGGCGATGGCGACGCGCTGGCGTTGACCGCCGGACAGCTGCGCGGGGTATGCTTTCGCCTTGCTTTCCAGCCCGACAACTTCCAGCAGCTCCTTCACACGGGCGTTGATTTTCGCGCGCGGCACGCCGATGCACTCCATCGGGTACGCGATGTTCTTCGCGACCGTCTGCTGCATGAGCAGGTTGAACTGCTGGAAAATCATGCTAACCTTGCGGCGCATCTGGCGAAGCTGCTGCTTGCTCATGTCCGGCACGTTCTGCCCGTCAATGAGGATTTTGCCCTCCGTGGGCGTGTCGAGGCGGTTGATGCAGCGGATGAGGGTGCTCTTGCCTGCGCCAGAGAGACCGATGATGCCGAAAATATCGCCCTTGCGAATCTTCAGGCTGATGTTGTCCAGCGCGACGACCTCGCCGCCGGTTACGGGGTAGACCTTCTTGACGTTCTGCAGCTCAATCTGCATGGGTGGCTGAACCGGCTGCTTAAGCGTCTGCTGGGGTGCTTCGTTGCTCATGACGTTTGCCTTTCCTTTCCCGAAATCGTCCGGGGCAAAAAAACAGGGGATGCCGGCATCTCTTCGATGCAGCCTCCCCAACAATTGCGGTAGGTTCTGCCGGAGGAATTGCTTTCATCCTCCAGCCATCCGTCAGGCGGAATGGCGCATCGAATTCGCGGCACGACGAAACATGCTCATGTTGCACATGCACATGGGCATCATCATGTTCATCATCGTAGCGGCGAACTTCATAGCGCGTAACTCCTTTCCTCTGCGGATGAAAGAATCATACCATGTTGCTATGCATTTGTCAACCCCAAATTCACCTGAAAATTGTTTTTTCCCTGTTTTCCCAGCGCATCCGCCGATTTTCCCCCTCTTGCATCCTGTTTCGCCTTATGCTACAATGGCGGTAAGGCGGATTTTGCGCCAAAATCCGAAATCAAGCAGATGAAAAGCGGCATTTCGCCAGAAAGGAAGCCCCACGCATGGATGACCAGCGCCATCACCCCCATGAAAACCTCCAGCTGAACATTGCCGGTCACGCGCACTACGAGTACTCAGAAGTCGCGCGCAGCTACGTCCCTATGCACTGGCATGGCGCGCTGGAGCTGATTTATATCCTCAGCGGCGAGCTGACCGTCGAGACCGAGCAGCGCCGCTGGCAGCTTCACGCTGGGCAGTGCATCTGCATCAGCCCTTACGTTCTCCACGCCACCATCAGCCTGTCCGGCAATACCGCCCTCTTGCTGCAAATCCCGACCAAGGAATTGGGGACTTCGTGCCGGAAACGCGTTCGCGCCAGTTCATCTGGGACGCGGAGACGACGAATCCGACGATGATGGCGGCCATCGAGCGCGTGAAACAGAAGCTGCTGCAAATGCAGCATACAGCCAGCAGCAATTCGCCCTTTAGGGACATCCGCATGGCGAGTCTGCTGCTGGAAATCACTTATCTGCTCTACGAGGAATTTTCGTTCCCGGTGACGGAAGGCAGCATCTTCCGGCGCGAGAAGAACCGTCAGCGGCTGTCAGCGGTGATTGCGTACACCGAGGCGCATTATCGGGAGAATATCGCCCTGAGTGATGCGGCGGCAACGCTGCACATGCACCCGAATTCGTTCTGCCGCTTCTTCAAGGAGAACACAGGCGTGACGTACCTGAATTACCTGAACGAGTATCGGCTGTCGAAGGTGTATGAGGATTTAGTGACGACGGACGTGGCGCTGCATGAGATTTTGGAGAAGCACGGCTTCACGAACTACAAGCTGTTCCGGCATATGTTTGCGGAGCGGTTTCATACCACGCCGGGGCGGATGCGGGAAGAACTGCGATAAAAAACGAGAAACATGGGCGTGCGGGTGAAGGAATCAAGAGGGCGACCGCAGACATCCGTCTGTTTTCATGCCCCTTTGTCGCCTCCGCAGAGGCGAATTCCCTTGCGACAAGGCAGCAAAGCAGCGGAGAACAGCATCCATCAGAATCCGTAAAAAGCCACATGAAAACACCCCGCAAGTTCAATCCTTGCGGGGTGCGTTTTTGTGCTGTCAGCGCAAACGCGCGTCAGGCATTAGTCCACATGGACACCGTAGATGGCTTCCAGCTTTTCGCGGCGTTCGTCGATGATGTTCTGACCGCCGGAAGCGAGGTAGTCCGCCATGCCCTTGTCGTACACGGAGTCGAACTGGTCAACGGGCGCGACAACCGCCTGCGTCAGCATAGCGTCGCGCTTGGAGGTCAGGGAAGTGCCAACGTCTTCTTCCGCGGAGATTGCGCCGCAGGAGAACTTCTTCACAATGCGGCCGTTCAGCTTGCCGTAGGTGTTCGCGATAATGATGATTTCGGGATCCACGCCGGGGAAGTTCAGCGCGGTGGTTGCCGCAGTGGCGTCGCCCAGGTACAGACCGTTGACGGTGATGGTGTGGTCGATGTTCATGCCGGAGTTCTTGATCCATTCGCCGGTGGCGTTGATCATCTCGTACGCGCCGCCTTCGGTCACGTTGTAGGTGACACCTTCCTTGCCGGTCTGCAGGAACTTGATGGTTTCTTCGGAGGAGATGAAGTTCAGGTACAGCAGGGAAGCCAGCGGTTCGTCGTTGGTCGCAGGGAAGAACACCTTGCGGTCAATGCGGTCAGCCAGATACTTGCGGGTGATGCCAGCGTCGTTCTGGAAGCAGTCCACAGCGATGAAGCCAGCGTCTGGGCCGTAAGCGCGGGTCAGGCTCGCCTGAATGGAGTCTTCGCCATTGCGGTAGGGGTAATCCCAGTTGTGAATGAAAGCGCCGACGAAGCCGGACTTCATCATGTCGTCCTCAACGGTTGCGTCCGTGTACAGCGCGAAGTCCTTCCAAATCAGACCTTCGTTGTACCACTGGTTCAGCACGCGGATGCCTTCCTTGTAGTTCGGGTAGAGCAGGTGACGGTCGTCGTAGCCGTAGACATACAGCGTTTCGTCGGACACATCCTCCGGCACCTTGGAGACATTCAGCAGGTCAGCGCGCCAGCCGATGTCGGTGCTGATGGAGAAGGGAACCATCTTCGCAGCGTCGGCGCCCAGCAGCAGTTCAGCGTTGTCGCGGAAAGCCACGAGGCAGTCATGGAATTCAGCTTCGGTCGTCGGAATCGCCAGACCCAGCTTGTCCAGCCAGTCCTTGCGGATGAAGGTGTTGATGCGGGCGGATTCCGCCAGCACCGCTTCAATCGCCCACACAGAGCCGGTTTCCGGATCCTGATCGTAGTAGATGTTGTAGTCGCCCAGCAGCGCCCACAGATCCGGCAGCAGATCCTTGTATTCGGTCAGCAGCGGATTCAGGTCGATGATGCCGTCCATGCCCGCGAAGGTCTGGATCGTCGGGTAGGAGTAGGTGACGCACACGTCGGGCGCGTCGCCGGTGGCGAGCAGGTTGTTCAGGTCGTCAACTTCGGTCCAGCGGCCGACAGACACCAGTTCAACGTCCACGTTGTACTTGTCAAGCATACCCTGCTTGATGTACTGCGCGTACACGCTGTTGGTCGGGTCAGAGCCGCCGTCGTTGTAACGGTTGTAGACTTCCACGGTGATGTGGCGGGTTTCGGTGAACTTGCCGTCCACAAAGCCGTCGTCCGCGGATGCGGTTGCGAAGATGCACAGAGACAGCACCATCGCGAGCGCAAGAACCAGAGACACGATGCGTTTCATAGGGGTTTTTCCTCCTTTTTTATTTGCAGGGCTCACACGTCCCTGAAATACGGTATTATAATACTATTTCCTGCATTCACCTGCACCATCTGCTCGCGCCTTTTCCCTTCTGGCGTCCGGTCGTTCCTTAGCGTAGCGCTGCTACGCTGCGTTCCACTCCCGTTAGCCAGAAAGAAAAATTCGCTTCGCATCTTGGTGCATTCTCATTTGAAAATAGTATAGGTTCATCAGCCCTTGACTGCGCCAATCGTGACGCCGGTGACGAAATAGCGCTGCAGCCACGGGTACACCAGCAGAATCGGCACGGTTGCAAACATGACGGACGCCATCTGAATCGTCTTGGAAACGCCGGCGCTGAAGAAACCTTCCTGCGTGGCGATTTCGCCGCTCTGCGTGGAGTTTTTGATGATGTTGTACAGCAGCAGCTGAATCGGCCAGTACTTTTCCGCCTTGCTGGACTTCAGGTACATCAGCGCATCGGAGAAGCCGTTCCAGCGGCCGACGGCGTAGAACAGCGCCAGCGTCGCCAGAGAGGGCAGGGACAGCGGCAGATACACCGTCACCAGCGTGCGGATTGGGCCTGCGCCGTCAATCTCCGCCGCCTCGCGAAGGCTGTCCGGCACGCTGTAGAAGAACGACCGCAGGACGATGACGTTGAACACGCTGATGCAGTTCGGCAGAATCAGCGCCCACGGGGTGTTGAGCATCTTGAGGTTGTTCAGCAGGATGTAGCCCGGAATCGTGCCGGCGCTGAAGTACATTGTGAACAGGATGATGAAGTTGATGACCTTGCCGCCGCGCAGATTCTTGTAAATCAGCGGGAAGGCGGTGCAGACGGTCAGCACAAGGCTCAGCACCGTGCAGCCGACGGTCAGGATGCCCGTCCACGCCAGCGACCATGTGTACTTGCTGTCGCTCAGAATGGTCTTGTACGCCTCGAAGTTCCAGCCCTTGGGCCAGAGAAACACGTCGTTGCGAATCAGGTGTTCGCTGGAGGACAGGGAGCTTGCCAGCACGTTGACCATCGGCAGCAGGCAAAGCATCATCGTCAGAAAGATGATGAAGGCGATGATGAAGTCGCCCACGCGGGTCTTTTGGGATTTGATCATGCCCTGATGGACTTTTTTGCCGTTGAAGGTAGTTGTCGTCGCCATATCGCAGCCTCCTTACATGATGCCCGGCTCGTCGAACTTCTTCGCCAGCGTGTTCGAGGCAAGCAGGAAGATGACGCAGACGACGGACTGGAACAGACCGACCGCTGTGGACAGGGCGAACTGGTTGCCCTTGATGCCGCGCTCGTAGACGAAGATGGAAATCGTCTTGCTTGCGCCCTCAACCAGCGGGTTGCTCAGGGTGAACGGACGGTCGAACTCGCTGCCGAGGATGCGGCCGAGGTTCATAATCAGCAGGATGATGATGGTGGAGCGGATGCCCGGCAGGGTGATGTGCCAGATTTTGCGCAGGCGGCTCGCACCGTCCACTTCCGCCGCTTCGTACAGCTCCGGGCTGATGCCGGTCAGCGCGGCGAGGTAGATAATGGTGTTCCAGCCGCATTCCTTCCAGATGCCCAGCACGATGTAGGTTGCGCGCCAGTTGTTCTCCGTGCCTAAGAAGGCGATATTGGTGCCGAATATCTGGTTAATCAGGCCGTCATTGGTTGCCAGCAGCCGCAGCGACAGACTGGAGATGATAACCCAGCTCAGGAAGTGCGGCAGGTACAGCACGGTCTGTGCGACGCGCTTGAACTTCGGGAACGCCAGCTCGTTGAGCAGCAGCGCCATCAAGATGGGCATCGGCGTGCCGATAACGAGGTCAAGCAGGTTCAGGATGATGGTGTTCTTCAGCGCATCGATAAAGTTCTTATCGTTGAATGCCTTGATGAACCATTCCCAGCCGCCGTTTTTCGCCCAATCCAGCAGCCACGGCGCTTTCAGAATGTTGTTCTTCTTGAACGCCAGCAGAATGTAGGACATGGGAACGTAGCGGAAGATGATGAAGAACGCCAGCGGCACGAGCAGCAGCAGATATAGCGTGCCGTATCGCTTCAAGTACGTTCCCCACCGCATGGTGGAACGTCCGGTCAAATCCCGGCGGACAATCGCCTTGGTAGATTGCAAAAGGATCCCTTCCTTCCCTTTTGAATTGCGCAACGACGAACATCGTTCATCTGGCTTTATTATCGCCTGATTACACATTTGACGCTAATCATTTTTAGCGAAATATCTCTCGTTTTTAGCGATTTTTGTACCGATGAAACGAGTATAGATTGTGATTTTCTATACAATTCAACCAAAGTGATGAATTCCGCATCTCAAATCGGAATTTCGCGCCAGCCGTGATTGACATTTCCGCCCGAAACGGCTATGATGAAGAAAACAGCACCTTGAAGGCGCGCCCGCGCCGAAGAAGTCAAGGGGCGAGCAAAAAGCCGGAAAGGAGGACGTAACGCCGTGAAGAGCAACATGTGGTACATGCGCCAAAAGGAAGAATTCGGCGAAGACCGCAGTCAGGGCATCCGTTTCTACGATAACACCCAAACCTGCGATTACCTCCCGCATTGGCATATGACCTATGAGGTCATCATGGTTATCGCCGAGGACCTCACTGTCATCGTCGAAAACGAGCGTCATCTTCTTCATCCGGGCGATATCATGGTTATCCCCTCCGGCGTCGTCCACGAAATCCACACACCCCCGACCGGCCACCGCTATTACTTCCTCCTTGACCGCGAGCGCCTGTTCATTATCGACGGTCTGCTGGCGGTAGAAGAAGCCCTTCAGCCGTGCGTGGTGATTCGCAAGGGCAGCGCGCCCGAAATTGAGCAGCGCGTAAAGACCGCTGCGGCTGAGGCTGGGGTGGCGCGGGATCGCTTTGGATTAACGGTCGCGCGGCTGGAATTGAGCCGGATGCTCATTGACCTGCTCCGCCGCCACGCGCAGGAACACGGCACAGAACTGAACCGCCGTGTCCGCCACAAGGAGCAGACGCAGATGCTCTTTGTTGACATTCGCGACTATGTGATGGCGCACTGCGCAGAGGATTTGACCCCGCAGAACATGGCGGACAAGAGCGGGTACAGCCGTTACCACTTTGAGCGCCTTTTCTACGATTGCTTGGGCATATCGTTCCACGAATTCCTGACCCGCCAGCGGCTGACGCTCTGCAAGCAGCTTCTGGAACGGACGGATGATTCGATTACGTCCATTGCGGGGCAGTCGGGTTTTGGCAGCATTGCGACATTCAACCGGGTTTTCCAGCAGTATGAGGGCATGTCGCCCTCTGCATACAGAAAAAACGGCGCTGCCCAATCGAAAGGATGATTGAACGCGCCGCGCATCATGGTGCATTTTCATCAGGAAATAGTATAACACAGAAGGACGAAGCATTTCCGCCTCGTCCTTCTTGCTATTATCCTTTTTTCCCCGGCAGTCGCTTCGCCGCCCACGAAACCGCCGCCATCACAAGCGCGGCAAGGACAATCAGCCCTGCCAGCGCGCCGTACTGCGCCAGCGTCAGGTGCTCAAAATAGAAAATCTGCTTGAAATAGCATACCGCCAGCACGAATCCGGCGGTCATGACGGTGCACACCGCCGCGCGCAGCTTCGTCAGCGGGACGGAGACGGAATAGAGCATCATCAGCCCGACCGCGCCCGCGCACAGCGCCGCCAGCGTCTTGCAGTCCGCCATATCCCAGCCGAAATTCACGCCCGCCATTGCCGCCATGGCGCAAACGCACACAGCCGCCGCGCCGGGAATCGCCCTCGTCAGCACCGTGCGCAGGAAACTGCCCTGTATGCGGTCCTGATTCGGTTCGAGTGTCAGCAGGAACGCCGGAAGACCAATTGTCAGCGAGGAAATGAGCGTCAGCTGAATCGGCTGGAAGGGGTATTCGACCGGGAACAGCAGCGTCAGCAGCGCCAAGGCGAAGGAATACAGCGTTTTGACGAGGAAGAGCGACGCCGCGCGCGTGATGTTGCCCACGACACGCCGCCCCTCCGCGACAATCAGCGGCATGTTCGCGAAATTCGCGTCCAGGAGAGTCAGCTGCGCTGCCTGTTTTGTGGCATCCGCGCCGCCCGCCATGGCAATGGAGCAGTCCGCCGCCTTGAGTGCGGGAATGTCGTTCACGCCGTCGCCGGTCATGGCAACGTGATGCCCTTTCGCCTTGAGCGCCTCGACCAGCGCCTTTTTCCGCGTCGGGGTCACGCGCCCGAATACGGCGTAGCGCTCGCAGGCATCGGGGAGTTCGTTGTCCGCTAAGGTGGAGGCATCCACCGCGCCGCCCGACAAGCCGACCTTGCGGGCAATCGCCGCGACCGTCTTTTCGTCGTCGCCGCTGATAATTTTCAGCGCAACGCCCTGCGTATGGAAGTAATGCAGCGTCTCCTGCGCCGCAGGGCGAATCTCGTCGGTCAGCAGGCAAAGGCCAATCACGCGGGTGACGGCGGGCGTGTCGGTTTCGGTGACGCAGCCGTCCGCTTCTGCCAAAACCAGCACGCGCAAGCCGCGCCCGGCGCAATCCGAAAGCATTTTGCGAATCGGCGCAAGATGCGCATCATCCAGCACAAACGTCGGCGCGCCTAAAATCAGCGTTGTACCATCCGAAAAAGATACGGCGGATTTTTTCCGCTCGGAAGAAAACGGCAGGACAGCCACGGGCTTTTCGCCCTGCACATCGGGAATTTCCGCGCGGAGGGCATCCAGCGTGCCGGAACGCTCGTCCATGCTGGACAGGAAGCGCCCCAATTGTGTCCGCATGGCGCCCTCGTCCCCCGAAAGGGGCAGCAGCGAATCCAATGTCATCTTGCCCGTTGTAATCGTACCGGTTTTGTCCAGACACAGCACATCCGCGCGGGAGAGCGTCTCAATGCCGTACAGCTCCTGCACAAGGGTGTTTCGCTTGCCGAGCTTGATTACGCCAACCGCCAAGGCGACCGAAATCAGCAGAATCAGCCCTTCGGGAATCATGCCGATCATGGCGGCGACGGACGTCGGGACAGCCGTTGTCAGCGGAAGGTGCTGGAGGAAGAACTGCTTGCAGAACAAAAGCAGCCCAATCGGAATCAGCGCCGCGCTGACGATGCGAATCAGGCGGTTGACCTCCGTCATCAGCACCGATTTCGGGCGGCGAATCTCCTTCGCGGAACGCGTCAGGCGGGCGGCATAGCTTTCGTCGCCCACATAAACCAGCTGCGCGGTGAAGGTTCCCTCTAAAATATAGCTGCCAGACAGAAGAAAATCGCCCGGCTGCTTGCGCATGGGCGTGCTTTCCCCCGTCAGCAGGGATTCGTTCGCCGCACCCTGCCCGCTGGTGACGACGGCATCCGCCATCACTTGGTCGCCCGCGCGGAGAATCACCAGATCGCCCTTGACGAGCGCATCCGGCGAGCAGGTCTTTTCCTGCCCGTTGCGCAGAACGTGCGCAGTCGGGGCGTTCAGCAGGGACAACTTGCGAATGGTCTTGCGCGCGCGAAGCTCCTGCACCGTGCCAATCAGCGTGTTCGACACCACGACACCCAGAAACAGCATGTTCCGCCAGCTGCCCACCAGCGCCAGACAAACCGCCAGCGCCACATTCAGCCCGTTGAAGGGCGTGAAGAGATTTTCCGCCAGAATCTGCGCGGTGGATTTGTCGGGGCGGTGGTGGGAGATGTTCGGCTTGCGGGAAGCCGCCTCCTCGTCCGTCAAGCCGCTTGGCGCGGTCGGGGTGAAATCCGCCGGAAGCTCCGTGTTGACCTGCAAGATATCCGCCATAATTTGTTATGCTCCTAATACATCCGCCGCCGCGCGCAGGGACGGCAGCACTTCAACGCCCGGCACCTGACGCAGCACCGCGTCGCACTGGTGCCCGCCGGAAATCAGCAGACAGCGGCAGCCGATGGCGCGGGCAACCTCGGCGTCGTGGCTCGTGTCACCCAGAAACACCGTGTCCGCCGGGTCGTAGCCCTTGCGCGAAAGGTAATCCTTCGCCAGCTGCACCTTCGACACGGCGTAGACGTCGCCCAGCCCCAGAATGTCGTCGAACATGCCGTTCAGCTCCGGAAACTTGACGACCTGCGCGCGCAGCTGATCCACCTGACTGGCGGAGATAATCGCCTGATGGAAGCCTGCGTCGTGGAAGCGATGAACCGCCTCCGCTGCCGTCTGGTGCAGCTGCGCCAGATGGAAGTTCGCGACGTAGCCTTCGTTCCATTCTTTCGCCACAAGCGGGAAATCCTCGTCCGTCACGCCAATGTCGGTGTAGTAATCCTTGACCGGAAAGCGGAAAATCCGCCGATATTCCTCCTCGCTTGTCAGGCGATAGCCGTGGCGCGCGAAAACTTCATTGTTGATTTTGACCACCAACGGTACGTCGCTGAGCAGCGTGCCGTTCCAGTCCCACAGAATCGTCATGGCTTTTTAACCTCCGAAAATTTAGGGTAACGCTGATTATACCACATTTTCAGAGGAAGGACAAGCGCTTTTTTGCAAATTACTTGCTGTAATAGCTCTTGAAGGTTTCGCCGTTGTCCATGTGGATGACGCGCGGTTCATCCGCCTTCGCCTGCTTGTAGTTTTTGCGGCGCGTAATCACCAGCGCCACCAGACCGACAACCAGCAGCAGCATCCCCAGATGCAGCACCAGCCCCAGCAGTCCGCCTAATACACTGAACACAAAGTGGAACACGCTGGCGACCGCGCCGAACACCATGTTGATGAAAGAGCCGATCATGTTGAAAACCGAGCCGATAAATGCCATCATATCTGTATCCTCCTGCGCCGATGAGGGGCGCGTCCTGTCGTTCTGACAAGAATAAGGATAGCACAAGCGGAATGGAAAATCCATCGAAGGATGATTAGAAATTCATGAGGAAATTCTCATTTTTGCGGAAATCCCCCGATTGCGTTTCCGTGTTCATTCTGCTATACTCGATAGCAGAAATACGCAAAGGGGGATTCTTTCGCATGAATATTACGGTTTATCTGGGGGCGAACGAAGGCAACGATCCGTCTTTTCGGCAGGCGGTGGAGGAACTCGGACGCTGGATTGGTGAAAGCGGCAACGCGCTGGTGTATGGCGGGTCGAAATCCGGCTTGATGGGCGCGCTGGCGGCCAGTGCGCTGGCGGCTGGCGCGGAGGTGACGGGCGTGGAGCCGGAGTTTTTCATCAGCGAGAGCTTTCAGATGGAGGGGCTGACGGAGCTGATTGTGACGAAGGACATTCCGGAGCGCCGGACGAAGATGATAGAACTGGGGGATGCGTTCATTGCGTTTCCGGGCGGCACGGGGACGCTGGAAGAGGTGTCGGAAGTGATGTCGAAGCTGGCGCTGAAGCAGATAGATGCCCCGTGTGTGCTGTATAATTTGAATGGGTATTATGAGGGATTGAAGGCGCTGCTGAGACATATGGTGGAAATGGGGCTTTCGACGGAAGAAAAACAGGAAAAAGTGTATTTTGCGGAGAATTTGGGGGATATTAAGGCAATTTTAGGGGCGGAAAAATAATATAAAAAAGCGGGATTGCGCATTTTTCACGCAACCCCGCTTTTTGTCCCTATGAAATTTTCAGAAGCGCCGTGCGCGCCTTATTCCCCCATGCCTTGGTCGCGCGCCTGCGCGGTGTACAGCTCGTAGTATGCGCCGCGCTTGGCCATCAATTCGTCATGAGAGCCAGCTTCCATGATGCCCTGATTGCCGATGTACAGGATGCGGTCGCAGTTCTTGATGGTGGACAGACGGTGCGCAATGATGAACGACGTGCGTCCCTTCAGCAGCGCCTGAATGCCGTCCTGCAGCAGCTTCTCCGTCTTGGTGTCGATGGAGGAGGTTGCCTCGTCCAGTATCAGGATGCGCGGGTCGCTCAGCAGCGTGCGCGCGAAGGCAATCAGCTGCTTCTGCCCCTGCGAAAGGCTGCCGCCGCGCTCGTTCACGGTCGTTTTGTAGCCCTGCGGCATTTCGCGGATGAAGTCGTCCGCGCGGACAACCGCCGCCGCCTGACGTACCTCGTCGTCTGTCGCGTCCAGACGGCCGTAGCGGATGTTGTCCAGAATCGTGCCGGAGAAGATGAAGGAATCCTGCAGCATGATACCCATCTGCGAGCGCAGGGAGTGCAGCGTCACGTCGGTAATGTCGTGCTTGACGCCGGATTCATCCGTCAGCGTGATGGAACCGCTGCGCAGGTCGTAGAAGCGGCAGAGCAGGTTGACGATGGTGGACTTGCCTGCGCCCGTCGGGCCGACAAGCGCAATGCTTTCGCCCGCCTTGACGTGCAGGTCAACATCCTTGAGGACGGTCTGCCCTTCCTCGTAGCCGAAGGTGATGCTGTTGTAATCAACTGCGCCGGTAATGGGCGGAAGCGTCTCGGCATTCGGCTTGTCGTCAATTACGACCGGTTCATCCATCGTCTCGAAGATGCGCTCCAGATACGCCATGTTGTTCACGAAGCTGTTGTAGATGTTCGCCAGATTCGTAATCGGCTGCCAGAAACGGCTGACGTACTGCCCCATGGCGAGAATCACGCCGAAGGAGACCACCGCGCCGCCCAGCCAGTACACGCCCGCGTAGTACATGAGGGTGAAAACAATCTGGGTGATGATTTCCGAAGAGAGCCAGACGCTGTTGGAGATGTAAATCGCCTTCAGCCACGCCGCGCGGCACGCCGTCGCCAGCCGCTGCATGATGGAGCAGTTGACATCCTGCCGCGCGAACAGTTCGCTCACGCGCACGCCGTCAATGGATTCCGCCAGATACGCGTTGTAGTTGCTGTTTTTGTTCGACTGATTCTGCCACGCGCGGCGCTGACGCGGCTTCAGGATGATGATAATCGCCACGAAAATCGGCAGACCCGCCACAACAATCGTCGCCAGCGTCGGCTCGGTCGTGTACATGTAGACGACGATGAAGATGATATTGATGATTTCCAGAATCGAGTTGATGATGCCGTTGGAAAGAATATCCGACACACTGTTGACATAATTGATGACGCGCACGAGGATTTTGCCTGCCGGACGGCTGTCGTAGTAGGCGAAGGGCAGCTGCTGCAGGTGCGCGAAGAGGTCTTTGCGGATATCGTAGATGATCTGCTGACTGACGAACGCCATGATGCGCGAGCGGATGACCGTGAAGACGATGCCGACGATGATGATGCCCATGAACGCCAGCGCCATCTTCAGCAGCAGGTCAACGTTTTTCTGCGGTACAGCGACGTCCATGACGGTCTGGGTGATTTTCGGCACGGCGAGGCTCGTTACCGATGCCAAGGCGGACAAAAGCAGCGCCAGCAGCATCTTCCACTTGTGCTTGCCGATGTAAACGCCCACGCGCTTCAAGTGCCGGAAGTCAAACGGGGTTTCCAAGCGCTCGTCTACGTCAAATTTGTTGCGCGCCATGTTACATCACCTCCTGCGGAGCGGTGTCGGGCGTGATGCCGTTTTGCAGGCAGTACGTTTCGTAGTAGTAGCCGCGCTGACGCAGCAGCTCCTGATGCGTGCCGCGCTCGGTCACAACGCCGTCCTTCAAAATCAGGATGAGGTCAGCATCCTTGACGGAGGAAATGCGCTGGGCAATGATCAGCTTCGTGCAGTCGTAGGGGAGCTGACGCAGCTGCGCCTGAATGTACTTCTCCGTCTCCATATCGACGGCGGAAGTCGTGTCGTCCATGACGAGGATGCCGGGCTTGACCGCCAGCGCGCGCGCCAAGGCAATGCGCTGCTTCTGCCCGCCGGAAAGCCCCACGCCGCGTTCGCCGATAATCGTGTCGTAGCCCTCGGACAAGCCCTTGATGAAGTCGTCCGCGGCCGCGCGGCGGGCGAAGTCGTGCACTTCATCCTCCGTCAGCGTCTGGTCGCCGAAAGCAATGTTGCCTTCCACCGTGTCGGAGAAGAGGAAAACATCCTGCGTCGCCGTGCCGATGCCGTCACGGAGCTGCTGCAGCTTCCACTTGCGCACGTTGCAGCCGTCAACGGAAATGCTGCCGCTGGTCACGTCGTAGCAGCGGGCGAGCAGCTGAATCAGCGTCGTTTTGCCGGAACCGGTCGGCCCCATGATAGCGACGGTCTGCCCCGGCTTGGCGGAGAACGTTACGTCGGACAGCACCGGCTGCGAGCCGTAAGCGAAGGACACATGGTCAAAGGAAATCGCACCCTCGATGTGGTCGTGATTCACCGCGCAGGAGCTGTCTACAATCTCCGGGCGGGAGACTTCAATCTCCATGACCTTGTTCGAGCAGGTGATGAAGCGCTGCCAGTCGTTGAGCAGGTTGCCCAGCTGCCGCATGGGGACGCTCAGCGTCCACGCCAGCTGGGTGAAAATCGTCAGTTCGCCCGCCGTCATGCCGTCGGTAATCATCAGGTAGCCGCCGAAAAAGACGGTCAGCAGCGTCATGGCGTTCGCCAGAATCTCGATGAAGGGGTAGAAGGACAGCCAGCGCTTGTTGATATCCAGATTCGCATCGCGGAAGGCGCGGGAACGCTCGTCGAAGCGGTTCTCCTCGTATTCCTCGCGCGCAAACGCCTTCACCACGCGGTTTGCCGCAATGTTCTCCTGCGCCTTCGCGTTCATGTCGCTCATCTTGTCGCGCATGTCCACGAACATCCGCCGCGCGCCCTTGGAGTACACTTTCGTGATAATCATCAGCAGCGGCGTGACGCAGACCATCGCCAGCGCAAGCTTCCAGTTCACCGAGAACAGGTAAATCGACGACGACACGAACATGACGATGCTGTCTACCGCCACATAGTCTATGTATGCCAGAAAATGGCGGCACCAGTCTGTGTCGGCGGACAGGCGCGTCATCAGGTCGCCCGTGCGGTGAATGTCGAAAAAGCGCATGTCCTGATACTGCAGACGCGTGAACAGCCGCATGCGCAGGTTCATCAGCGTGTTCTGGGAGGAATGCTCCAGCAGGACAACCATCAGGTAGCGCAGACCTTCGCGCGTAACCTTGACAATCAGCATCGTCAGCAGCAAGCCGAGGAGCGGTTCGGGGTTCTGCGCGACAATGACGTCATCCATCAGGCGCATCGTCAGGTAGGGGTTGATGAGCAGCATCAGCGACGTGACGGCACTGATGATGAGGCCAAGAATGTGCCACTTGTGGTAGCGCTTGTCCATTACGCCCCACAGCCATTTGATATTCTCCATCGGTTACTCCTTATACAGGGTCGATTCGATTTCCTTTGTCACAAAGTCAGCAATGCGGATTTTCCATTCCTCGTCCGGGTGGACTTCGCCGTGAAAGCGGGCAACGCTGCGGTCAAAGCCGCTTCCGTAGAAGCTGTCGATGCAGTGCACACCCGTTTTCTGCGCGACTTTCTGGATGACACTGCGCTTGAGCAGCCCGTGTGCCTCGTCCATCCATTCCTGCTGGGTGCATGTTTGCAGCGGCGTGGCGAGGAAAATCGCCGCGTTCGGGCAGACGGTCTGCAATGTCCGCACCGCCCAGAGCAGCGAAGATGCCATCGACGTGCGGGTCAGGTCGGCGTAGGGGAGTTCACAGACGGCCGCAAAGTCATCCGCCGGGGCATTTTCCGGTTGATTGCCGTCATTGGTGGAGATGGCGATGTAGATGACGTCCGGCGTGCTCAGCGTGCCTGTGCCGATACCGATTTCCGCCGGAATCGCATACTCGACGCCATCCACCGTCCAGCGGATGATGCTGCCCTTCGGCGTAAGCGCCTGCAAAACGCGCCGCACCTGATTGGACAGCACGTTGTCCGCCGTGTTCGTGTTCGGCGGCTCGATGAGCGTTACAGGAGTGATGTTCCTATCGCCTTCGTGCCAGTCGGAGCAGGTTGCGTACCCGCAGGCGGCATTCAGCACCTCCTGCGCGTTCAGCCGATGCGCCACCATCGTGCCGATGCCGCTGACCTGGTCGCTGGTGATGCTGTCGCCCATGCAGCAGAAGCAGCGGATGTTCATGGGGTTGTCCTCCCTTGGAGAAAGACGTGTCGTTCAGTCGTAAGTTCATTAGAAACGGTTTGATGATAGCACGGTTTTTTCCTTGTTTCAAGGGGGCTTTTGGAAAGATTTCGACAATATTTCTTGCCCATCAGTTAAGTAACAAAAAACCGGGAAATTCAAGGACAAAAGACACAATGCGGCGATAAAAACCAGCGACAGGAGTGGCGAAACCGAAGGTGTCCAGCAGACGACCGCAGACTTCGTCCGTTTTCATTGCCCTCTGGAAGCATGGAAAAAGACCAGTTCAACCATGCCCATCAGCATAGAATCAGAAAAAACCACCCAACGAAACCATTTTCGTTCTGGTAAGAAATCAGACATTCTTGACAAAACACAATTTTTGTGTATAATTAAATTATTACATCATCCATTCCATAGACCCCAAGACGCTAAGGGAGGAAATTAAACATGAAACACTGGGTCGCACAAGCGCTTTCTCTGCTGATGGCAGTCTGCTTGTTTCTGCCCTGCTTCGCCGCAGCGGAAGAAGCCGCGCAGACCGCCGTCACCATCGACTTTGAGGATGGCAACGCCGCCGCGTTCAGCCAGTCTGGCTCCTGCACCGTCGGCGTGACGGAATCGCAGGCACATAGCGGTAAGCAGAGCCTGCGAGTTTCTGGACGCGGCAGCAATAACTGGGACGCCGTTGACCTCTCCGCTGCGTCGCTTGGCATCGAGGCCGGCGCGAAAGTCCACCTGTCCGCCTGCGTCTACGTCGAAAGCTCGGAAGACGGCGTTATGGCGATTGGCAAGGCGGGCGGCGATTACGCCTACTACGCGCAGGTGAACGTCAAGGGCAAGGAGTGGACGGAAATCTCCTGCGATTTCGAGGCGGACGCGGGCGTCAACATCCGCTTCCTCACGGCGTCGGATAACTACCTGGGCAAAAACTACTGCCTTGATGACGTTACGCTGACCATCACCGCGCCCGAAAAGGTGGATTACTCCGACGCGCCGCAGATTCACTACACGTCGGACTTTACCAGCGGCACGGACGGCTGGTATGCGCGCTCTGCGGGCAGTGCTACCATCGAGACGACCGCTGACGGGCTGTACATCACCGGGCGTACCGCGACGTGGAACTCCTCCCGGTCGCGACTTCGACCTTGTGCCGGGGCGCGCCTACAACCTGTCCGTGCAGGTGAAGCAGGACGAGATGGATTCGTGCAGCTTCATCCTGTCCGTCGCCCATACCCGCGACGGCGAGGAATCCTATGAGAACATTGTCACCGGCACAGCGAAGAAGGGCGAATGGGCAATGCTGTCCGGCTCGTACATTCCCGGTCGGTATGACAAGTATGTGCTGTACATTGAGGGCGCGGGCAAGGAAACGTCCTTCACCATCCGCAATTTCACCTGCGACGAGAAGATTGACTCCTTCGACACCACTTCGCTGCCTGTCCTCAAAACGCTCTATGCGGATAAGTTCGATTTCGGCACGGCGGTTGTTGCCAGTGAAGTGGCGGACAGCAAACGCATGGCGTTCTACGGCAGCCAGTTCACCATCATGACCGCGGGAAACGAGATGAAGCCGGATTCGCTGCTGGATATGGCGGAATGCCGCAAGCTCAGCCGCACGGACGACACGGCCGTCGCTGTGAAGTTCGACAACTGCATTCCGTTCCTCGATTGGTGCCGCGACAATGGCGTGAAGGTGCATGGGCATGTGCTGGTGTGGCACTCCCAGACGCCCGAAGCCTTCTTCCATGAGGGCTACGCGACCCACAAGCCGCTGTGCAGCCGCGAAACCATGCTCGCCCGCATGGAAAGCTACATCCAGCAGGTGCTGACGTGGACGAACGAGAATTATCCGGGGCTGATTGTCTCGTGGGACGTTGTGAACGAAGCCGTGGCGGACGGCAGCGACCAGCTGCGCGAATCCAACTGGACAAAGACAATCGGTCAGGATTTCGTGAACCGCGCGTTTGAGTACGCCCGCAAGTACGCCGCGGACGGCGTGAAGCTGTACTACAATGATTACAACACCCCCCTTGACCCCAAGCTGCACGGCATCTGCGTCCTGCTGGACAGCCTGATTGCGGATGGCACGATTGACGGCTACGGCTTCCAGGCACACTACTCCGTCGGCAGTCCGACGATTGACCGCGTGGATTGGGCGTTCCAGCAGATTGCCAAGCGTGATTTGCTCCTGCGCGTGTCCGAACTTGACGTGGGCATTGACGATACGAGCGAGGAAAATCTGCAGAAGCAGGCGAAGTATTACGGCGACCTGATGAAGATTTTCCTGCGTTACGCCGACCGCATCGAAGCGGTGCAGGTATGGGGCACGGTGGACGACCTGAGCTGGCGCGCGGACGAGTACCCGCTCCTGTTCGACAAGGATGCCCAGCCGAAGCCCGCGTTTGACACGCTGGTGGAACTGGCACAGTAAATCCATCATAAAGGCAACACTGCACAACTCGGCGGCGCGTCGGGCGATGTCTTTTCCGCCATCGATGGCATGCAAATTTCTCGATTTACCGCCAGTAAACCTGACGAAAAATCCATTTGCCAGCCGACCACCTCATTTGTGCGGTGTTACCCTAACTTTAAGGAGGCGACGAAGATGAAGAAGAAGAGTTTTTCCATATTGCTGGCTGCGGCGCTGCTGCTGTGCCTGCTGCCGAGAAATGGCGCCGGAAGCGAAGGCGGAAACCATCCGCGACATATGTTCTTTCTGTAACACGCGGGCATATCATGAGATTACAGGATTCGAGCGATACAACGACGATCAGCATTGGGTAATTCACAAATGTCCAAACTGCGGTGAAAGTGAACGTACCATATTTCTTGGCAATCCAATCAGCTATCACTCTGGCGGCACCGAAACGCCGACCTGCACCACGGGCAAAACCTGCGCCAAGTGCGGCATCCAATACGGCAAGCTCGGTCATGACTGGGGCGCATGGCAATCCAGGGGTAACAACAGTGAGCATATCCGCCACTGCCAGCGTGACGGCTGCGATGCGGTCGACACCGCAAGCTGCTCCGGCGACAGCAGCGCGACCTGCATTACGCTGGGAACATGCAGCACCTGCGGCGGGCAGTACTACAGCGCACATGCATTCCCTGCGGGGCAGAACTGGCATTCGGACGACAAAAACCACTGGCTTAGCTGTACCGTCTGCCACGAAGCGAAAACTAAGATGGGCGCACATTAGTTCGTTCAGGGCGCCGTTAGCGTGTGCCTTAAGTCCGCAGCCACCTGCGTTTCTCCGCCCGTGTACTACACAAACTGCGCTTACTGCTACCACAAGGGAACAGATACTTATGTACACCCATGGTATGAACCTGACCCGAACAACCACGACCTGGTGCACCACGACGCAAAAGCGCCCACCTGCACCGAAATTGGCTGGGATGCCTACGACCTGCCAGCGCGAGGGCTGCACTTACACCACCAAGGTGGAAATCCCTGCGCTGAAACACAAGCTGGTGCATCACGACGCCAAGGCCCCCAGCTGCACCGAAATTGGCTGGGAGGAATACGATACCTGCTCCCGCTGCGATTACACCACCAAGGTGGAACTGCTGCGCTGAAACACAAGCTGGTGCACCACGACGCCAAGGCACCCACCTGCACCGAAATTGGCTGGGATGAATATGACGCCTGCCAGCGTGAGGGCTGCGATTACACCACCAAGGTGGAAATCCCCGCCCCCGGGCACGATTATACCGAAAAGGTCGTCAAGCCCACCTGCGAAAAGGGCGGCTACACGCTGCACACCTGCAAAAACTGCAATGACAGCTATAAGGATCACCAGACAAAGACGCTGCTGCACTGGTATGGCGAATGGACGAGTAACGGCGACGGCACGCACAGCGCGACCTGCAAGCGCAAGGATTGCAAGCACGTCGGCAAGACCGAATGCGCCATCGTCGAATTCAAGCAGGATGAAGCGACGCGCACGCTCTGCCCCGTATGCGGCAATGTGAGCGATGGCATACATCTGGCGCTGGTTGAAGAAGTGACGGCGGAGGGCGAGCATCTGCCCTATGGCGAGCTGGTGCTGCGCATGGGTGAAACTGCGAACGGCAATACGCTGCTGAGCGTCTGCTTTGAAGTTTCCGGCAAGCTCACCCAGCCGAAGGGCGAGGTAAAAATCACGCTGCCCGCCGAGCTGCTGAACGGTGTTACCCTGGCGCTGCTGAATGCCGACGATACGGAAATTGATCTGCCCTACATCGTGGAAGGCGAAAACGCAGTGTTCACGATGGACTTCACCGATGCAGAGCTTCCCACCGCGCTGATTCGCCTGATACCGACAGCGGAATAATCCCATTTCATAGCGTTTTTAAGGCCGTTGCAGAAGATGAATCCTGCAACGGCCATTATGTGCGCCCGGCTTAGCCGAGGACAATGGTGTCCATCGAGAGGCGGAGTCTGAAGGAAGCCGGATGCCAGCGGGCAAACTCCCGAACCGACGAACAGAAATCACATAGTAGACCGTAGAGGGGCGGACGAGTGTGCATAACAACACAAGATCCAATGCTGCCCGAATCCCGTGCGGTAAATGTGGCGGTTGTGTGGAAGAAAAAAAGACGGCTGCCAGGTTTATCCCCTGACAGTCGCCTCACTGTTTACTTCTTTTCTACTTTGCTGCTGCCGCGGATGGTCGCATCCGGCTTGGCGGCCTGCTTCATGAACGCCGACGGGCTGATGCCGACGATGTTCTTGAACTGCTTGGAGAAGTGGTACGGATCCTGCATCCCGACTTCGATGCCTGCCTGACGAACCGTGTGCCCTTCCTCACGCAGCAGCTCTTTCGCGCGTTCCATCTTGCAGTGCAGCACATACGACAGCGGCGGCATGCCCACTTCGCTCACGAAGCGCTTGCGGAACGTTTCCATCGGCATACGGGAAATTGCCGCCATCTCCGCCAGAGAGAAGTTGTCCTTGTACTGATTCGCGCGCAGGGTGTCCACGACCTTCGCAATCTCGTGCGAAAGCATCGCGTCCATGGCGACCGGCTGACCCCAGTGGCTTGCCAGCATCCCGTACATCAGGTGCTGCAGCTGATATGTCGCGTCGCTGGTGTCCGTGTGGCGGACGATGACCTGCACAATCTGCTTCGCCAAGTACATCTGGCTCGGCAGCGCCCCCTGTTTCAGCGGCATATGCAGCAGCGCGCCCATCTTGCGTACGACCATCGGCGCAAGCGGGCCTTCCAGCGCAATCCATACGCAGCGGACGCTCTCGTCAATCTGCAGGGCGGCATCGCGGTTGCCGGCGGGCAGGAAGCACGTTTCCTGCTGTTTCAGCGTCAGCTCATGCCCCTGCCAAACCAGCGTCGCTTCGCCTGCCTCCACCGCGAACCAAATCCACTGGTCATGCGGCTTAATGGGGCGTCTCCCTGCCTCAAACATCGCCGTGCCTGCCGCGTGAATCCACGCACCGCTGGAGCGGGTCAAGCTGCCCGGCTTGTGGTATCCTTCCACCACCATAGTATCCGCCGCAGCCTCTACGTCTGCGAACAGGTAAGACTCCATGCCCTTCATCCTCCTTCAACCAAATGGCACAATTGTCATTATGGCTATTATAATGCCCAAATCGGTTGATTGTCAAGAGGATTACACGATTTTCCCGAAATTTTTCTGAAGGATAGCTGTGCGTGCCCGAGGATAGATGAATGCCATTCGATACGGGTTAGCCTTAGCAAACTATTTGCCCGAAAAACAGCAAATGTACAATTCTGCCCTTGACAAGCGCGGGATGAGCGGACTATAATGAATCCGAATACGCGGCAATGATGCCGCCGGACGGAGGAATTTTCTCCATGATGCTGTCTGTGCTGTTTCCGTTTACGTTCCCGGCGTTTTTCGCCGGGCAAATTGACGTACCGTGAAGCAGCAGCCGCAGCGATTGAGGAAAACATCAGGCGCGGAAGCTCTTTTGCGGGCTTCCGTGCTTTTTTTCGTCCATTTGAGCTAATAATGATTTTGAGCCAATAATGATTGACGCAGGAGGTTGAACACCATGATTATCGTCTTGAAGCAGGGCACGACCCAGCAGGAAATCGACACCGTCACCAATGCCGTGGTTGCGCGCGGCGTATCCGTCAGCCCGATTGTCGGCACGGAGATGACCATCCTTGGTCTGACTGGCGACACGAGCCGCATTGACCCCGACCAGCTGGAATCCTTCCACTGCGTCGAGCGCATCATGAAGGTCGCCGAGCCGTTCAAGAAGGCAAACCGCGCGTTCCATCCCGCGCCGAGCGAAATCAAAATCGGGAACACGGTTGTCGGCGGCAAGAAACTCGCGATTATGGCTGGCCCCTGCTCCGTGGAGAGCAACGAGCAGATTACCGCCGTGGCGCAGGCGGTGAAGGACGCGGGCGCGACGGTGCTGCGCGGTGGTGCGTTCAAGCCGCGCACGTCCCCGTACTCCTTCCAAGGACTGGCATACGAGGGGCTGGACATGCTCTGCCATGCGCGCGAGCAGACCGGGCTGCCCATCGTGACCGAGCTGATGTCCCCCTACGACATTGACACCTTCGTGGATAAGGTGGACTGCATTCAGGTCGGCGCGCGCAACATGCAGAATTTCGACCTGCTGAAACAATTGGGGAAGATTCGCAAGCCGATTCTGCTTAAGCGCGGCTTGTCCGCCACCATCGAGGAGTGGCTGATGAGCGCGGAATACATCATGGCGGGCGGCAATGAGAACGTCATTCTCTGCGAGCGCGGCATCCGCACGTTCGAGACGTACACGCGCAACACACTCGACCTGTCCGCCATCTGCGCGGTGAAGAAGCTGAGCCATCTGCCGGTGATTGTCGATCCGAGCCATTCGACCGGCAAGAGCTGGATGGTGCAGCCGATTGCGCGCGCGGCGATTGCGGTCGGCGCGGACGGCGTGATGATTGAGGTGCACAACGACCCGGCGCACGCGTTGTGCGACGGTGCGCAGTCGATTACGCCCGCAGCCTTTGTGGACGTGATGGCGGATATTCGGAAGATTGCAGAAGCCGTTGGGCGCGAGGTGTGATGATGAAAAAACTCCCCCGCTTGATATGGACAGGGGAGTTTTGAGTATTGACCTTTTTGTTTATTGCGTGATGTTGCCGCAGGGGGAATCGCCGCTGCGGCGGCGACAAGGGGGCTTTCCGGTCGCCCCCTTGACCCCTTCGGCGCGGTCACTCCCATGTTGCTTGGTTTCTACCGGAAATTTAGCGAACCGTAGGTTCGCTGGATAAACACGCAGACACTGTATGCAGAAGTCACCAACTGAATCGCGCGAAAGGGTCAAGGGAGGAACTCCCTTGCAGGGTGCAGGGGCAGCGCCCCTGCCGGAGTCCAGAGGCAGAGCCTCTGGCGCCTCCCTCACCCCCGTAAGAACCCAATCACTTCCGGCACATACTTCTCCATCACATTATTCGTGGACATGTAGATTTCGTGCTTTGCGGGATAAACGGAAAGTTTCGCGCCGGGGACTTGCGCGACGAATTGTTTCTGCTCCGGCAGACAGACTGTCTTGTCCAGTGACGCTTGGCAGAGCAGCAGCGGCGTGGTAATCTGCTTGTCCTTTGCCGGGTCAAGCAGCACTTTCGTCACGCCAATCGCTTCCTGTACCCAGCCATAAGTGGGTGAACAATTCTGCAAGTGCGCGTTGTCGATGCGCTTGCGCTCGTAGTAGTCAAAGCGGACGCGGCTGGTGGCGCAGGATGTCTCGAACGGCTCGTTCTCCGGGCTGAACGGTTTGCCGATGAACGCGCGGTCTTCCCGCTTGCCGATGGCGCACATGAAGTCCGCCGCGAGTTTGCCCGCCCAGCGCGGCAGCGGCGCACTCGACGGCGCAATCATCGGCGCAGTCAGCACCGCCCGCGCGAAATACTCCGGGTGATTCATCAGCGTCATGCCGCCAATCGCGCCGCCCATCGAGTGCGCATACAGCACGCGCGGCAGATGCTCCGTCCTCGGCAGGACGACACCCGACATGAACTCCTCCAAATCGCGCAGATAATCCGAAAACGCATCGACGTGTGTGATGGAGGTGTCAGAAATTTTGCGGACGGATTTGCCGTGTCCGCGGTGGTCGATGGCGTAGACGTTGAACTTCTCGTTCAGAAAATACCACGTCATTTCGCGGAATTTCTCGGCGGATTCCGTGTAGCCGTGCAGGATGACGACGGCGCGGGTCGCATCCGGCTGCTCGTAGACCTCCGCGTGCAGCGTTCCGCCCGTGGAGAGCGGCATGTCCATCTCCTGACGGCGCGAATCCAGATACGGCTCTACCGTCTCGGCCATGACGGCGGCATAGTTGCTTTCGGGCAGAATGGAAATCATAGCGTCCTCCTGTGATAATAATGCTTGACATGTCTATTATATCAGAAAAAGAACGCAAAATGCAAGGGCTGCACCGACTTTTCCGGCGCAGCCCTTGATGTTATTTGTTGATTTCCTGCTGAAGCACGTCAAGGAACGCTTGACGGCGGCAGTTCTTGAACGAATAGGTAAATCCATCTGACGTAAAGCGGAACGTGTAGCCCTTGAGAATTTCACCCATCAGGCTGGTGGTGCTGAAGTCGGTCACGCCTTTGAGCGGGATGGTGTACATCAGCTTGAGCGGCTCGGACTTCATGTTCGTGTCGTAGATGAGCAGGCTCGCCTCTTCACGCTGAGCAGCATTTATTCGAACAAACGAGACAAGGGGAACCCGATATTCCGATATCCTAAATCGCACATAATCTGTTCCATATCGGTCTTTGCTTTTACTTCCCGCACTATATAGTTCTTTATAACATTTTGAAAAATAACAGACCCTCATGATATCGTAGTTTTCTCTTTACTATTTTATTGATGCCTTTACCTTTTCAACAATCCTCTCCGGTGTGATCAGTGTCATACACGCCCAATCACCGCGCAAACATGGTTTCTGCCCAAATACAGAACAAGGCCGACAAGGTAAATTTTCTGAATAACATCACCGGAATCTTGATGATAACCATAAAAACCGGCATAAGGATGCGTCGCTCCCCAAATCGAA
>VOFJ01000754.1_pt1 | contig 49714 bp, 48 predicted proteins | sample 5384081 | NCBI WGS metagenome assembly VOFJ01 (sample SAMN12384729, study PRJNA508395) | human gut metagenome | isolation source: healthy gut I | host: Homo sapiens
TCTGGCGCTTCGTTCGGTGCGTATTGCTGCCGCGTCCATAAGCTTCTTTTACCAGCTCGTCCTTTTCGCTCATACTCTGTTCCCTCCGTAAAAGTGCTTTCTGTTTTCATTATAACACGTTGTTCCGCTGCGTCAAATGCTTCCTGCCACTTCTGCGCCACCGCCTCCAGCTCCGCAAAGTCTTTGCCGTAGTCGCCCCCTCGCGGGGGGGTGGAAAATACCACTACCATCCCCAGCAGGAGGAGCTGTCCGCCGTCGCCCCCCCTCGCGGGGGGCGTGGATTGAAATAGCCGCTCACACAGCTCCGCGCCGGTCACGGCCGTCGCCCCTTCGCCCAGTTTGCCCGCCGGGTGCGCCCTTATGATGATCAGAAAAATCCAGCTTCGTGCCGTCCGTGGTAATGTATCCGTTTTCGTTCCGGTTGTTCGTCTCCCCGAAAAACTCCTTTGCGGATTTTGCATGGTCTTTTTTCTCCGCCTCCGAGTAAGCTTTCAGCGAAACCAGCAGCGGCTTGACATTCTCACTGACATTGGATATACTGCGAGTAAGACCAAACTTGGTTCCCCCGAACGGCGTAGAGCGCCCTAAGGCATTGAACCATTTTTTGGTCTCTTTTTTGTTTTCTTCCAAATGAAGCAGTTTATCCTCGGACCCTCCCTATGAATGCGCACAGAAAGCAGATCATTGTGAATACCGCATGCTGTTCCTGCTGTCTTTTCCAATCAGACGGCAGGCTTATCGTGCTGCGCACAGGAGTCCGATAAGTCACAGAAATCATACATCCCGTCTGTTTCAAGAAGTCACCTTCTTTGAACAGACGGGATTTTTGTATTTACATGAGGTATAACAATAATCGAATCCCATGAGCGTATGACCGCGAAGCGGTGCGCCTTCGCAAGAGCATACCATTCGACCTGTGCCCGGAAATCGGGGAAACGTTTTATCCGGATCACCATGCCGGCATAAACAAAACCACCTGCCAAGCGGGTGGTTTTGTTTATGCTGCTTTCTGGCAAGAGGACAGATGCGCTCTGTTTTGCGTGCAGCCCGTGCCGTTAGCAGAACGGCTCCAGTTGAAAGGCCAGCTCGGTGCGGCCCACGACGGCGTGGTGGTTGTTGTAAAGGTTTTTGTCGTGGTAGCGGGGCAGAGAACAGGCTTCCTCCGGCGTGATGACGCCGAGCTGGGTGAGAACCGAGAGGATGGCATACGGGACGATGGAGGAGGCGCCGTCTTCCATTTTGAGGGCAATGCCGATCCCCTTATCCTTGATGCCCACGGCATAGAATGCGCTGGCGCCTGATTTGCAGAAGATTCGGTCGCCGAAGGCGGCCATCAGCTGCGTGCAGATGCGATCGGTCCCTGCCACCATTTCCGGATGTGCTGTCATGGCGGACGTGATGCGCCGGAGGACAGCGGCCCGGGTGGGGGCGAAAAGCGTGGGCAGGGACATGCGGGCGTAGCCCTGTGCCAGCCGGTAAAGGGGCAGCGCGTGAACAGGAACGCCGCAGCCGTCCACGGCCAACTGGACTTCAGAGGTCTCCACGCCGCACATTTCAGCGAACACCGAGAGGATACGCTGCTGAACAGGGTGCTCCGGTGAAATATAGTTCTCCAGGGATTCCCCTAAATGGCGGGCGGTAATGAGCATACCGGCGTGCTTTCCGGAGCAGTCGCAGTAGATGGGCGCCCGGGGAATACCGGCAATCTTCAAGGCGTCCTCGGCAGGGACATACATAGGGTATTCTGCCCCGCAGCACAGCTGATCGGGGGAGAGCCCTGCCTTGTGCAGGATGCTCTCCACGGCCTTTACATGAAAGGGCTCTCCGTTGTGGGAGGAGCAGATGACGGCCAGCTCCTGCGGGGTAATGCCATAATGCTCCAGCGCACCGCTTTCTGCCACGGGGATCGCCTGAAGGGGCTTGGCGGAGGAGCGGGCAAACGTAAGCCGCTCCGGATCACCGAGCTTCCAAAGGATCCGGCCTGTGTGATCCGTTACCGCAATATGTCCCCGGTGGATCTGATCCACCAGATCACCACGGTATTGATAGGCAATAACAGCCATAGCATATACCTCCGTTTCTTAGATCACAAAGTAGAAGAAGCGCAGCACATCACCGTAATCATCGGCATCAAAGGCCACGGTGGTGGGAGAGATGAGGCTGGCGCCGGGATAGTGGGAGCATCCATAGGCGTCATAATGGTGTACATAGGTGACCTCCACGTGGAAGTGCTCGGGAAGCGCCGGAGGTACGGCTGTTTTTGCCGCCGCCACAGCCTCGGCCATCATGCCCTCGATCTCCTCGCAGACAAGCTCCGGGGTCTTTGTCAGAACGCCGTAGCCGTGGCCGGATTTGGTTGGTACGGTCAGCAGGCCGGGTACGGTGCGCACCGCAGCCGCGCACATCCCCTCGTCGCCGCTGGCGAATAGGGTAGGAACGCCCCGGTAAGCGGCGGCATGGGCGTACATCTCGAATTCTCCCCACAGCGCGCCATTGACCGTAAGGCGGAAAATGCGGGAGCTTACCATCGTGTGGGACGTGGGATTTCCGGGGGCGGAGGCGGCGTCGTGAAAGCCGACCATCAGCACACCGTCATAGCTCTCGTCAAAAATACCGGTAAGGCCCACAATATCGTGGGTGATCCCCCGAAGGAGACGGGCATCTCTGGGGAGCAGGGCGCAGTCGATGTTGCAGCCGTCTCCGTGCATATCCTCTATGACGACCTCGTCGGCTCCGCCGGAGAAAAGACCGCGGGCCGCGGCGGAAGGTCATGTTGCTTCGCTGCGGATACGCCGCAGGTAGCGGTAGACCGTGGGTTCGGAGATGTGCAGCTCCCCGGCGACCTGCCCGACGGAGCCCTTGGTCTGGAATACGCCCTGCGCTTCCAGAGAGCGGAGTATCTCCAGCTTGTCGGCGGTATGCATGGTCTCGGAGGGGATATCATAGCCGAGGATGGTGGAGTGGATCAGATTGCTGGACAGCTCCGGGATGGAATCATCCAGGTTTTCGGTATAGGCGGAGCTTTCCTCCTCTTGCGGAAGAGAAAAGGAATGGAGCAGGTTGGAAAGATGCTCCGAGAGCACCAGAATATCTTCCACATCGTGGTTCACGCAGATCAGTCCCACCAGATGACCCTTTTCCTTAATGAAATAGGTGGAAGAGACGAAACGCTTGCCTCCCCGGGTGCGGCCCTCGTAGTTGGCCACATAGTCGTGCTCCTTATAGGCTCCGGTTCGCAGCAGTTCCTTGGCCAACTCCGTCATGGGGTCGCCCACGCGGCGGCCGCTGAGATGCTCGTTGCAGGCGGCAATCACCGAGCGCTCCGGCGTGGAAACGTCATGGAGGATGATCTCATAATTCTTTCCGCAGATCTTCCCCATAAATTCCACCAGAGGAATGTATCGCTCAAGACTGGCGTAGTTGCTCACTGTATCCCTACTTTCTCAACAATAATTCTTGCCTGATAAAAAACTGTCACATAGTGCTGCTGAAAGTCAGTATATCGAAAATGAATGGATAAATCAACACCTAATATGCTGGAAAGCGGTGGGGGGATATAACATTTTTTTTGCAGGGCGAGGCGAAAAGAGCCTTCAAGACAGCGATTTAGACAAAAAATTATCAGACTTCTTGGCACTTATGTAAGATTGACAAGGGCAGTGTGATAAATTATAATCAGGAATGTAACAAAGTTATCAGAAGGGAGGCTCAATGTCATCCCCCCCCCCCGCGTTATATTTTTAAGGAGGTATTTGTAATGGAAGCTGCAAACTACGGTATTTTGTCATTGATTCCCCTTGCGCTTACCCTGCTGCTGGCATTTTGGAAGAAGGACGCGGTCTTTGCCCTGTTCATGGGCTGTCTCTCCGGCGTTCTGCTGCTGGGGCATGACCCCGCCTTCGGCTTCTCCGCTCTGGCGGAGGAGGCTCTGGGCAACGAGGACTTCATCTGGATCCTGCTCATTCAGGTATTCATCGGCATTATGATCGCGTTCTTCATGAAGGCGGGCGTGGTCAAGGCGTTTGCGGAGATGATCGCCGGTAAGGTGAAATCCCCCCGCAGCGTAAAGCTGGCCACCTGGTTCATCGGTCTGTTCACCATCGACGACTACATGAGCCCCCTGCTGCGCGGCGTGGTCATGCGTCCCTTGACGGATGAGATGCGCGTGCCCAGAGAGAAGCTGGCCTTTATCCTCGACTCCACCTGCGCCTCCGTGTGCACCCTGATGCCCTTCATGGCATGGGGCGCCTACGTGGCCGGTCTGGTGGCGGATCTGGGCGGCCCTGTGACCTCTAACGAGCAGGGCGTGAGCGTCTACATCAGCGCCATCCCTTTAACTTCTACGCGATTCTGATGGTGCTCATCACACTGCTCTCCGCACTGGAGATCTTCCCCGACTTCGGGCCCATGCGCAAGGCGGAGCAGCGCGCCCGCACCACCGGCAAGCTGCTGCGTGACGGCGCCGTTCCCATGATGGGCACCGAGCTGGAGGAGCTGCAGAAGGGCAACGACAGTGATGTAAAGCCCAACGTCATGCTGGACTTCCTGATCCCCATCATGATCCTGGTAGGCACCGCCATCTGGACGTACATCGCCAAGGGCGGCGTGAAGATCCTGGAGTGCTTCATCATCACCGTGATCTACATGGCCATCGAGCTGAGCATCCGTAAGGTGTTCAAGAGCGTGACCGATCTGGTGAGCACCGCCGTGCAGGGCATGAAGAGCGTCATGTCCGCCACGCTGATCCTGGCCCTGGCCTACTGCATCAACACCATCACCAAGTCCATGGGAGCAGCCGACTTCCTGCTGGGCGTCTGCGAGAGCTGGATGACCCCCGCCCTGTTCCTGTCTGTGACCTTCATCGCGGGCGCCGTGATCTCCTTCTTCACCGGCTCCTCCTGGGGCACCTTCGCCATCTGCATTCCCATCGCCGTTCCCATGGCCTACTCCTTCACTGGCGGTCAGCTGGGTACGCTGGTCTACGCCGCTGTGGGCGCCGTTGTCAGCGGCGGTCTGTTCGGCGACCATTGCTCCCCCGTTTCCGACACCTCGGTGCTCTCCTCTCTGGGCGCCGCCTGCGACCACATTGACCACGTCCGCACCCAGCTCCCCTATGCGCTGCTGGCGGCGGCAGTGTCCATCATTCTGTGGGTCGTCGTTGCACTGGTTGGTGGTGCTGCATGAGATACGATTTTGATACCCCCATCAATCGCAGAAATACCTTCTCCTTTAAGTGGGACTGCGATATGGACTATTTCGGCCGGGACGATGTGATCCCCATGTGGGTGGCGGACATGGATTTTGCCTGCGCCCCCTGCATCGTGGAGGCCGTACAGAAGCGCGCCGCCCACCCGGTTTACGGCTACGGCGTGCGCCAGAAGCCCTATTATGACGCGGTGATGGGCTGGCTGAAAAAGCGCCATGGCTTTGAGGTCAACTATGAGCATCTGGCCTTTGCACCTCCCGGCGTGATCTACGCCATGAACGTGATGCTGCGCATCCTCACCAAGCCCGGCGACAGGGTCATGGTCCCCATGCCCAACTACGACCCGCTGTTTGACATGGTCACCCGGGGCGGCCGGAAGCTGGTAGAGACGCCGCTGGTCTGGAAGGACGGGCGCTACACCTTCGACTTCGCCGATATGGAGGCCAAGGCTGCCTCCGGCGTGAAGGTACTGGTGCTCTCCAGCCCCCACAACCCCACCGGCCGGGTATGGACCCGTCAGGAGCTGGAGGGTGTGGCGGAGATCTGTCTGCGGCACAACATCTTCATGCTGGTGGACGAGATCCACTGCGACTTCGTGCCGCCGGAGCATCCTCACACCACCTTTGGCCTGCTGGGCGAGGAGGTACTGCGCCATTCCATGGTCTGCTACTCCTCCAACAAAGGCTTCAATCTGGGCGGACTGGGTATGGCCACCCTGGTGCTGGCGGACGATGACCTGCGGTGCAAGTTCAACGAGGAGATGTCCATTGCCCAGACGCGGCTGGACAACATCTTCGGCATGGCCGCCCTCATAGCCGCCTACAACGACGGCGAGGAGTGGCTGGATCAGGCCATCGCCTACGTCTCCGACAACAAGGCGTATCTGGATCAGTTCCTGCGGGAGCGCATTCCTCAGATCCGTATGATCCCCTCCGAGGGCACCTATCTGGTCTGGCTGGACTGCTCCCAGCTGCCCTACCGGGGCATGGCGCTGGAGCATTTCATGATCAATGAGGCCAAGGTGGCGTTCTGCGCCGGCTATGAATTCGGTAAGCAGGGAGAGGCTTTTCTGCGCATGAATGTGGCCTGTCCCCGGTGTACCCTGACAAAGGCTCTGGAGCAGATGGAAAAGGCGATCAACGGTCTGTCGCTTCAGTAATACCTGTAAACGACGCACCTTGTGAGATAAGAAATTTTTTAAAGGAGAAACAGCGCGGAACGAGACGGAGACGCTGATCACGCCCGACAAATACAGCATCGACTATGTGGGGCATTTGGGCCGGAAGGCGCTCTGTCTGGGACTGGTCATGCGGGACTATGGCGTGTACGAGCACCCCACATTCTTTGTGGTGGACGAAAATGGCGAGGAAAATCTGGGCCGCTATGACCGCCGGGTCAACTCCGAGGTGGTCACCGACTGCTTCTCCGGCGCCGTCACGGGACAGAGAATGGTGGGCGAGACGCTGTATTTCCTCAACACGGACGGCGTGGATATCGACGGCTTCGTGATGAAGCCGGTGGGCTACGAGCCGGGCAAACGGTATCCGGGCATCCTTCATATTCACGGCGGGCCGAAGATGGTATTTGGCCCGGGCTTCCACCATGAGATGCAGCTTTGGGCGGTCTCCGGCTTTTTCGTATGCTACTGCAACCCCAGAGGAAGCTGCGGCAAGGGAAATGCCTTTGCCGATCTTCAGGGCAAGTACGGAGAGGTGGACTTCCAGGATCTGATGGAGTTCACGGATGAGGTCCTGCGGAGTATCCCGAAATCGACGCAGATCGAATGGGCGTTGCCGGCGGTTCCTATGGCGGCTTTATGACCAACTGGGTCATCGGTCACACGGATCGTTTCCGCTGTGCCGTGTCCCAGCGGAGCATTGCCAACTATGTGGGGGACTATCTCCTCTCGGATATCGGCTACTATTATGTGCCTGACCAGCAGCTTGGCACCATTTGGGAGCATCCGGAGCGTTTATGGAAGGCGTCGCCCCTCACCTATGCCGACCGTGTTAAGACGCCCACACTCTTTATTCACGCAGATAAGGATTACCGCTGCACGCTGGCCAACGGTCTGGAAATGTTTGCGGCACTCAAGCTCCATGGCGTGGAGAGCAAGCTGTGCATGTTCTACGGCGAGAACCACGGCCTGAGCCGAGAGGGAAAGCCCTCCAACCGCATCAGCCGACTCAGCGAGATCCTGCACTGGATGGAGGAGCACCTGAAGGAAGAATAAGGGGGAGCCAACCGGCGGGTTCTGGCAGAGTGTGTGCCGGAGCATTTGCCGCGCTTAAACCTATATCCCTTGGAAGCTGTCTTTTTTACATGGCGATTTCAGCGGACAGCGGCCACAGCGCCGCGTCATACAGGTATCGCGGAAGCATTTACGCCAAGAGCCCACCTTCTCAAGAAGGTGGGCTCTTGCTGTAAGTACACGAAGTGAGACGCTTTATTTCTTGTCGAACAGGATAAACAGCAGGCTGGACAGGCACAGCAGGAAGGGGTAGAACAGCAGGGGGATGATGTCAAAGGCGCTGATGGCGTAGCCGAGGGTTGCGCATGTGGAAATGGCCACCAGCATCTGGGCGCCGTAGGGGATGATGCCCTGAAAGATGCAGGAGAAGGTGTCCAGCAGGGAGGCGGAGCGCTTGGGGCTGATGCCGTATTCCTCCGCCACCTCCTTGGCGATGGGGCCGGCCATGACGATGGCCACGGTGTTGTTGGCGGTGGCGATATCCATGAGGCCCACCAGCAGGCCGATGCCCAGCTGGCCGCCCCGCTTGCCGCGAAACACCCGGCGGATGAAGGCGAGGATGCTCTCGAAGCCGCCGTAGGCGCGGATGAGGCCGCACAGGGAGGCCACCAGCAGGGTCACCAGAATGGTCTCGAACATACCGGACACGCCGCCGCCCATGTTGCCCATAAGCTCCAGCGCCGTGACCTGCCCGGTGATAAGGGTGATGGCAGCGCCGGCGGCGATGCCGATGAGCAGAACCACGAACACGTTCAGGCCGACAATGCCGCCGATAAGCACCAGCACATAGGGGATGATCAGCACCAGATCGTGACCGCCGGAGACGGCGTTCTGCACATCGGTACCCAGAGAGACCACGATGATCAGCGCCAGCGCCGCCAGCGCGGCGGGCAGGGCGATCTTGAAGTTGGCGCGGAACTTGTCCTTCATCTCCGTGCCCTGGGTGGAGCAGGCGGCAATGGTGGTATCGGAAATAAAGCTGAGGTTGTCGCCGAACATGGCACCGCCCATGACGGAGGCGATGCACAGCGGCAGGTCAAAGCCGGAATCGGCGGACACCGCCACGGCGATGGGGGCCAGCAGGGTGATGGTGCCGACGGAGGTGCCCATGGCCATGGACACGAAGCACGCCACCACGAACAGCACGGCCACCGCCAGCTTTACCGGGGCGATGGACAGCAGGAAATAGGCTACGGCCTCGGCGCTGGAGCGGCCGGTGACGCCCACGAAGATACCCGCCACCAGGAAGATGAGGATCATGGTGACGATGTTCTTATCACCGATGCCCTGTCCCATCAGCTCCAGCTTTTCATCAAAGCTCACACCGCGGTTTTGCAGGCACGCTACCAGCAACGCCACCAGGAAGGCCACGACGATGGGGATCTGATAGAAGCCCATTTTGATTTTCAACACATACTCCAGAATAATGCCCAGCACCAGATACAGCACCAGGAATACGGCCACGGGCAGCAGGGCCACCGCCCGGGGGGTCGGTTTTTTCTCCATAAACTCTCTCCTTTATGAAAACGTTGGCTTTTTTCACCGTTCTTGATGGTATCATGTGGGGAAGAAAATGTCAACGCAAAGACTGATCTGCACCTTATCTGATTTGTCTGGCGCGTCCGACCTGTATGCGGAGGTATTCGGCGAGACCGGAGCGGGCCGGTGTCTTCATCATGGCCGGCTCGCCTATCCGGCGGATGACGCCTCTCCTTCCACTGATAGATCTCCCTTCTTCCCAGAGATCAACGTGGGACTTCTGGCAGGGCCCTGGTTTGAGGGCCGCATGGCCCAGTGCCTTACCGACATTCTGTGCGGGCGGGCCACGGCCGCAGCCATGGTAACGCTGGCCGCCGCCTATCTGGCCGTGACCCTGCTGGTACAGGAGGCACGGTTCGTCAAGCGTTTCTACGTCCGGCGCCTCACCAACAACGGCGCCATCAATTTCAACGGCTGCACCATCACCCTGGCGGACGGCACCGTCCTCCGGTAAGGCTTACCGCACCTCGATAGCCGCCGCGGGGCAGGCGTCCGCCGCCTCCTGCACGGCCAGCTTCAAACCGTCGGGTATCGGCCCGGTCGCCGCCTGCGCCGATTCGCCGTCCTCCAGAGAGAACACCTCCGGACAGATGGTGGGGCACAGGCCGCACCGGATACACGCCTTCTGCAATACGATGGCTTCCATAAAAATTCCCTCCATAGCAAATTCAGGATATGGGCAGTTTGCCCCGTATCGGGAAAAAGTATGCGGGAAGCACCGTCCCTTTCGGACGGCGCTTCCCGCATTTTCCCATTTTTCCCTTGACAGCCGCAGCTGTCCATGGTATGGTAACTGTACTAACACGCATAATACAGTTAATACGTAATGGCAGGAAGGAGTGAGCGCGGATGATCTCCCTGGATTATCGGGACAGCCGCCCCCTGTACCAGCAGGTGAAGGACAATCTGCGGCGGATGATGCTGACGGGGCTGCTGCCGCCGGACGAAAAGCTGCCGTCGGTGCGGAGTCTGGCCACACAGCTGGCCATCAACCCCAACACCATCCAGCGGGCATACAGCGAACTGGAGGTGGAGGGATACATCTACTCCCTGCCCGGCAAGGGCAGCTTTGCCGCCGCCGAGGGCGGCGAGCAGCAGCGGCGTATCCGTGAGCTGAAGACGCAGGCGGCCCCTCTGCTGGAGGAGCTGAAGACGCTGGGCTGCACGGAGGAGGATCTTTTGCAGCTGTGGAGAGGAGGAGAGACACATGCTTGAAGCGAAAAACGTGGTCAAGACCTTTGACGGCTTTCGGGCGCTGGACAGTCTGAACATGACGGTTCCCAAGGGCGCGGTGTACGGTCTGGTGGGCCCCAACGGCGCGGGCAAGTCCACCATCATCCGGCATCTGGCCGGTATCTACCGTCAGGACAGCGGCGAGGTGCTGCTGGACGACCAGCCGGTATATGAGAACCCCGCCGTCAAGCGGCGGATGACAGTGATCGGCGACGACTGGTACTATTTCCCCCAGGCCAATATTCGTGAGATGGCCCGCTTTTTCGCGGGACTGTACCCCGCCTTCAGCTGGGAGCGCTATGAAAAGCTGAAGCAGGTGTTCCCACTGGACGAGAAGATGATGCTGCGCCGCATGTCCAAGGGTATGCAGAAGCAGGCGGCGTTCTGGTTGGCGGTGTGCTGCATGCCGGAGTACCTCATTTTGGATGAGCCGGTGGATGGGCTGGACCCCGTCATGCGCCGCCAGGTGTGGTCTCTGCTGCTGGGTGACGTGTCCGAGCGGGGCACCACGGTACTGGTGTCCAGCCACAACCTCCGCGAGTTGGAGGACGTGTGCGACCACGTGGGCATCCTGAACCGCGGGCAGGTGCTGCTGGAGCGGAGCCTCTCCGACCTGCAGGACAACACCGTGAAGCTGCAGGTGGCCTACGCCGGCGTGACGGAGCCGATGCTGCCGTCGGAGCTGAACATCCTGCACCGCAGCCACGTGGGACGGGTGTATACCTACATCGTGCGGGGCAGCCGCGCCGAGATCCTGCGCCGCATGGAGATCACGGAGCCCATCCTGCTGGAATCCATCCCGCTGACGCTGGAGGAGATCTTTATCTATGAATTGGGAGGTGTGGACTATGCCGCGAAAGACATCCTGCTGTAACGGAACGCTGCTGCGCAGCGACGTGCGCCACTACTGGCCCGCCGGTTTTCTCTATGTGCTGGTGTGGCTGATGATCCTGCCCATCCCCCTGCTGCAGACAGCCCGGGATTACCTGCGTTTCCAGTCGGAGCAGACGGTCCAGCTGGCAGCGCAGCTGCACAACCATGTCTATGCCGCCATGACCGGCTCGCTGGTGCTGGCGGTGCTGGCGGGCGCGGTGATACCCATGGCGGTGTACGCCTATCTGATGACGCCCCGGTCTGTGGGGCTGATGCACGCCCTGCCCGTCACCCGCACATCCCAGTTTTTCACCCACTTTCTCAGCGGCTTCGGCCTGTTGACAGCGGGAAATCTGCTGATCTTCCTGCTGTCAGCGCTGGCGATGATGCCCTCCGGCAGCGTGGACTGGGCCGCGCTGGGCCTGTGGCTGCTGGTGACGGAGCTGCTGGAGCTGTTCTTCCTGTCTCTGGGCGCTCTGTGCGCCATGGCCACCGGCTGGCTGCTGGCCATACCGGTGCTGTACGGTGCGGCCAACTGCATTGTTTTGTTGGTATGCGTCGTGGTGCAGTTCCTTCAGCGTTGGTTCTACTTCGGCTTTGAGAGCACCACCTTCCCCATGGCGGTGATCTGGCTGACGCCCATCGCCCGCCTGTCCACCGCCGTTTGCGGCTACGCCGACGTTCTGGTGCCGCGGGAGGGGGAGGAGGTCTATCTCCGCGTCCTGCCGGAGGGCGGCATGACCTCCTTGCTGGTCTATACCATCGTGGGACTGGCGCTGCTGGCTCTGGGCTGGCTCCTGTACCGCAGACGGCCCAGTGAGGCCGCCGGTGACGCCATCGCCTTCCGCTGGCTGCCGGCCCATCGTCCGGTGGACCGTGGGTCTTTGCGGCGGTCTGGGCCTGGGCCTGTTCCTCAGCGTAGCGCTGCTGGGCGGTCTGGTCGGCGGCCTGGTGCAGCTCCTGCTGTGCCAGGCGGTCATGGGCCTGTTGTGCTTCTTCGCCGCTCAAATGCTGCTGCAAAAGTCGTTCCGCGTCTTCCGCCGCAGCTGGAAGGAGGCGCTGGCGCTGGTGATCGCACTGGCCGCCATCACCCTGTGCATCCGGCAGGACTTTTTCGACGTCCAGAACCGCATACCCGGCGCTTCCCAGGTGGACACCGTGTCGGTCCAGCTCTACGCCGGTGACAGCAGCTACTGCGAAACGGACGATCCCGCCGTGCTGGAGCGGGTGCAGGCGCTGCACCGCGCCGCCCTGGCTCAGGGCGAGGATATGACCGGTTCCTCGGACCGCTATATGAGCATCCGCCTGCGCTATGAGCTGAAAAACGGCGACACCGTCCGGCGGGATTACACCATCGCCTGTGTCTCCGGCACGGAGACGTACCGCCTGACCAACCAACTGCTGAATATGCCCCAGTTCCGCCGCTCTGCCATGGGCATCGACTGGTTGGAGACCTCCGGGCTGGACGCCGTCCGCAGCGGCTATGTGGAGGACTACCGCACCGGCGCCACGGTGGACCTGACCCGTGAGCAGGCCGCGGAGCTGTGCCGTCTGGCCCAGCAGGACGCCAACGATGTCTCCGACACCGATGTGCTGGCCGCCATGGCCGCGAACAGCGATGATGTCTACGCCGCCGCGGCTAAGGAGGATACCCTTTCGGCGGAGACGGAGGCATGGGACGTATACCGTTACAACATCGTCATCTACGCCACGGTGGATGGCCGCGATGTCAGCCGCAGCCTGACTCTGATGGGCTATTGCACCCGTATGCAGTCCTTCATCGGCAGCCTGGACTTCGCCAACACCACCACGGTGGACACGGAGGCCGTGTCATGAAAAGAGGACTGCTGTGCATCGCCGCGGCGCTGGTGCTGGCCGCCGGTGCCCTGTGGCTGGCCAGTCTGCGGAACTACGATGCGGCGGACGCCGTGGAGGAAAACGGTGTCCTGCTCTACCTGCGGAAGGACCACGGGGCGGCCTTTGCCAGCACCTATCGCTGGGACGGCACCGGCGACGCCATCGACTACGTCATCCCCGATACGGTGCAGGGCGTGAAGGTCACAGCCATCGGCGGCTTCACCGGTGAGTTGAAGAAGGCCCCTACCGCGGGGCTGGCCATCACCATGCCGGAGACGTACCGTGGCGCGGAACGGGCGCATTACACCATGCCCAGCGGCGCAGTGGAGATCACGCTGCCGGTACGCATCCACATTGGCCGCTATGTCCGCAGCGTCCAGCCGGACGGCAGCCTGCCGACGCCCACCGGTTACTTTGGCTACGACAAGGGCGTCAGCAGCTATATCATCACCCCTGTGTGGACAGTGACGTGCGACGAGGGCAACGAGACGTACTACGCCCGGGACGGACGGCTTTACCAGCGTGCAGACGACGCGCTGGTGCAGCTGCCCTACGCTGTGGAAGGAACCCCCGGATAAACGCAGAGAGGCGCGGGCCTGACGGCCCGCGCCTCTCTATTTCATTTGTGAGGAGGTAGAAACAGCTTACTCGTTGGTATAGTTGTCAAAATAGCCCTGAATATAGACGATGGGGGTGCCCTTGTCGCCGGAGCCGCTGGTCAGGTCGCACAGGGAGCCGATGAGGTCGGTAAGGTTGCGGGGCGTGGTGCCCTCGGACACCATGTTGCCCACCAGGCTGACCTTGGCGTCCTTCTCGCGGATCTTCTGGGAAATGGCATCCTTGAGGGCCTGTCCGGACAGACCGGCAAACTCCTTGTCCGCCAGGTACTTCAGCTTCAGCTCGTTGGGAGTACCCACCAGACCGCTGGTGTAGCCAGGGGATACCACGGGATCGGCCAGCTCCCAGATCTTGCCGGCGGGGTCCTTGAAAGCGCCATCGCCGTAGACCATGGCCTCCACGCGCTTGCCGGTGGCCTCGCTCATGGCCTTTCCGATGGCCTCTGCCACGGGCTTGGCGTCCCGCGGGAACAGCTTCACGCGGTCATCATCAGCCTTGTTGCTGCCCAGCAGGCCGTACTGGAGGTTGTAGCCGCTGCCGTCCACGGGGGAGGTCAGCAGGTCGTCCAGCCCCAGCACCACCTTGGCGTCGGCGGCGGCCAGCAGGCGCTTGCTGCGCTTGCGGGTGTGGATGTCACAGCAGATGACGGTGTCGGTGTAGTCCAGCACCGCCTGGACGCGGTTGGCGAACACGATCTCCGCCTCAGCGCCGGCGGACTCGATGATGGTCTTGTAGTAGTCCACGTAGTCCACGCCGGTGAAGGGGTGGATGACGGCGCCGAAGGCGGCGCGGAACTGCTCCAGGGACAGCACATCGTGCCAGGGGTCGATGCCGGCCTCGTCCAGCTGGTCCATGGACACCAGGTGGTTGCCCACCTCGTCAGAGGGATAACTGAGCATCAGCACCACCTTTTTGACACCGGCGGCGATGCCCTGCAGCAACAGGGAGAATCGGTTGCGGCTGAGGATGGGGAACGTGACACCCACGGTCTGGCCGCCGGTCTTGGCGCGGACATCGGCGGCGATCTGCTCCACCGTGGCGTAGTTGCCCTGGCAGCGGGCCACCACGGACTCGGTAATGGCCACGATGTCGCCGTCACGGGCGGTGATGCCGTTGTCCTTCAGTGCATTCAGCACGGTGTCGGCGGTGATCTGTACCACGTTGTCGCCCTCGCGGAAAATGGGAGCGCGAACGCCCCGTACCACAGTACCCAAGGTTCTGCTCATAGCGGATGCTCCTTTGCATATCATTTCAGGCCACGCAGCACTTATCGCTGCGCAACAGGTATAGTATAGCACAAATTCGGCATAAGTGAAATATGAAATATTTATATTGCGTATTAGCAATACTGAACGCGCAGCGAAAAGAACACGGAAAAAGCTCTTGCATTTTCCCGCAGGATGTGTATAATGATAGGGTAATTATGGGCTTGTAGCTCAGCTGGGAGAGCAAGCCTGACATACCGCAACCATACAACTTCATATTCGGGCTTGTAGCTCAGCTGGGAGAGCGTTCGGTTCGCATCCCTATGGTCGCACATCGACCTGCGAGTTTCAGTCCATGATTTCGGAGAGGTTTTTCTCTGAATTCTTCTAAAATCGGAAAACTTGAAAATCAGCTTTTTGTTGCAAAAAACCTGCAAAAAACGGCAATATGGGCCTATAGCTCAGCTGGGGGAGAGCGTACGGTTCGCATCCGTAAGGTCGTCGGTTCGATCCCGATTAGGTCCACCATTTCGAGAAAAATCACCGCCAATTCGGCGGTGATTTTTCGTTTGACCACAATTATACCACAGACGGCAGAAAATCCTGACCACTTTTGGAATCCGCAGGCGGTGAGTAGCAGCCCCTCACCACCTGCGGATTTTCGTTTTATGTGTTTGCCGGTGCGGCAAGTTCTGCTCTGACCTCATCGTAGTATTTCTGCACCGTGGTGCGGTCCATGCCTGTTTCCCGTGCGATATAGCTTTTATTGCTCACGCCGGGGTGCTGGCGCAGGTACTCCGCCAGCTGCTTTTTCTTGGGGCTGACGCCGTCTGGATACTCCGCAGCCGTCCCATTCCGCAGGACAGCGATCTCCGCTTTCATTTGCAGGATCAGCTTCGCCAGCTTTTCCTCACATTCCTCCCGCGTGTGGCCATATACATTGCGGGAATGCTTCTTGCCGTCTGGCCAGACGGGCGAGTACCGTCCCTCCCACAGATCCTCCTTGAGCTGCTTGATGTAGCCCGTGCCGGGTCTGCGGCGCGGCGGTGTGTACGGTTCAAACCTCTGCGCCTCTGATGCAGCTTCTGCTTTCTGTCGGGATATTTCTGCCTTTGCGATGCCGCGGTCGATGCTGGCTGCGGCATTTTCCTGCATTTCGTTGGTAATGTGGGTGTAGATATTCAGCGTGGTCTTGGCGGAGACATGGCCAATGATGGCGGACAGTGTCTTCACATCCATGCCGTGTTCCAGTGACATGGTGGCGAAGATATGCCGTTACGGTATAATAACGACAAACAGAAAAAGCCTTTATTTTCAAGGGGTTTGAGCGTTTGTCGTCTTTTATTCAATTCCTTTTCCAAGTTGAAAATTGACGAAAACTATAAAGAAAAAAGGAGGCTGTTTTATTAACGACAAAATTTAATAGTGCCAGCGGTCCGGCTTTATGTCTGACCGCTGGTTGCCGTGGGCGTTTCACTTTTATAGGTGGACGCCCTTTTTTCATACTCATTTTCGAGAGAAAGGAGATCCACATGGAATTAAACGAAATGGAAAAAAAGCTGCTCTTTCAAGTGGAGGGCGATTATCAGACAAAGATCCTGAATGAACTTTATATGACCGTGCGGTATTCAAATAATTCCGAACAGCGGGAAGCGGCAGAAGGTCTTATGGCAAAACTTCGTGTTCTGTCAAATGCAGAGTGCATGGACTTGGTAAAAGATATTCAGAAGAATTACCGTCTGCCCTATCCAGCCCGGACGATTGGAGAAAAGATCGCCGAGGCCAGACAACAATCAGGGGCAGAAAAATTGAAGGGGCATGACATCATGGCACTTGAACGCTTTGATCCAGAAGTAAAGCACATGATCGTCTTTGATGTATTGTCTTACGATTCCCCTGTTGGCGACAAAGGCGATAAGATGCGCTTGTTCCTTACAGATGCCGGCTATCAGAAATTTTTAGAGAGCCAGGAACGGGGCGAAGTGAAACTGAAAAACCATGCGAAGGTCTCTGACGGTCATCTCCATTATGACCGCAGGGATCATGCCTTGTAACGGAATAGTCGAAGAAAGGAGGCGATACAATGGCAGTATTCCGTGTAGAGAAAACAAAGGACTTTACGATAATGAGCAATCACCATCTGCGCAATACGGAGTTGTCCTTAAAGGCAAAGGGGCTTTTATCACTTATGTTGTCGCTGCCGGAAGATTGGGATTATACCACAAAGGGACTCGCCCATATCTGCAAGGATGGTGTGGATTCTATCACTACTGCCCTGAAGGAACTGGAGCGGCATGGTTATCTCACCAGACAGCGCCTCCGCTATGATAACGGGCAGTTGGGAGACATTGAATATACGATCCATGAGCAGCCTGTAAGTACCGAAAACACAGGGCTTTCACCTAAACGGGAAAATCCAAGACAGGTAAAACCAGAACAGGCAAAACCTAAACAGGCGGAACCTGAACAGGAAAATCCGGCACAATTAAATACTAATCCATTAAAAACAAAAAAATCAAAAAAAGATAAATCAATAACTTATCCATCAATCTATCCGGCAGAGCCGGAAGCGGCAAACCGCACGGATGGGATGGATCGGATAGAGCTGATAGAAGCCTATCGTGAAATCATCAAAGAAAATATTGAATATGACTTACTGGTCTTACGGTATGGCAGGGAACGTTTGGATGAAGCCCTTGAACTTATGCTTGAAGTGATTTTGTCGAAACGCCCTTACATTCGCATTGCCGGAGATGATTTTCCGAGGGAAATCGTCAAGAGCCGGTTCCTGAAGATCAATTCCGGCCACTTAGAGTATGTCTTTGACTGTATCGACAAGAACACAACGAAGGTCGGAAACATCAAAGCGTATCTGCTGGCGGCGCTGTATAATGCCCCGGCTACAATGGACAGCTATTACCGTGCCGAGGTCAATCACGACCTGTACGGCTGTTAGGCACCTTTTGGGTGTCTTTTTTTTTTTTCATTTCATCACAGGAAGGAGGCAAAGCACAATGAAAAAGAAACACTGTGCCGGTACTATGCCCGGCGTAACCAAAGAACAGATTCAGGCAGCGCGGGAAGCTGACTTGTTTACTTACCTGCAATTCCATGAACCCGGCGTGCTGAAACAGGATGGACCTAATTTCCGGCATAAGGAGCATGACAGTCTGGTATATGTGACCGGGAAAAGGTACTGGTACTGGAACAGCCGCGGACGGAGTATCAATGCGCTGGACTACCTGATCCAGATTCGGGGATATGGTCTTGTGGATGCGGTTCATGCTCTGGTAGGTGGCGAAATCCCACAGGAACCGGCTTACCGAAGTACGGCAGAAATACAGGTATCAAAAGAGCCGGAAAAGAAAACATTCGCTCTCCCCTGGGCCAGACGTTGCGCGACCGCTGCGGTCTTCTATTTGCAGAAACGGGGGATCAGCTCAGAAGTCATTCGCCAGTGTTTACAAGCCGGGATTTTTTACGAAGCCCGGTATCATGGAGAACCGGTTTGTGTGTTTGTTGGGAAAGATGATTCCGGGAAAGCGAAGTTTGCCTGTATGCGCAGTATCAGCGGCAATCTCAAAAAGGATGTCTATGGCAGCGACAAAGGATATAACTTTTGTTATCCCCCGCAAAGTCCGGGCAGCCGGCATGTGGCAGTCTTTGAAGCTCCTATTGATGCGCTTTCCCATGCGACACTTCAAGAGCTGGAGGGATGGAAATGGAATGGTTATCGCTTGTCTTTGGGCGGTACTTCCCATGTGGCGCTGACTTCTTTCCTGGAACGCCACCCGGAGATACGGCGTGTTACCCTTTATATGGACCACGACCTTGCCGGATTTGTCAATGCCCGGAAAATCAAGACCATGCTTCACGAGGATAAACGTTTCCGTCATATCCGGGTAAGTGTCAACCCTCCCCGGATGGGAAAAGATTACAATGAGAAATTGCTGCTGGTTCGGGAACAACTGCAAACCAGCCAGCACCAACGCCGCCCAAAAGAGGCGGCTGTTTCAATTTAGGGAGGATTTCAACATGAATGGATCTCAACATATCTGCTTTACAGACAGCGCCGGAAAAGCGCTGTTTTCCATTCCCGACAATGGTTTACACTTCTGATATTCTGCTTTTCCAGCAGCGAACCACAGATACCATAGTTACCCCACCTCCTTTTTTTCAAACCATTTTGCCGTTAAACATGACAGCACCGCAAACCAGACCAGCGAAATGACAAGCACAAGCAAAATCATCCAAAACGACATTGCCGCGCTCCGATCGGCAACCGGTTCACCGTTCGGTAAAATACCTAACACGGAAATCATAAGATGCGGCACCCAGCTATACGGGCAGATCATCCACAAAGAGGTTGTAGCCGTGAAAATCCCTAAAACGCTTCCAAGTCCGGCATTAAGAATAACCGTGACAAAGATACCAACTTTTTTTTGATAACCATAAGCACAGCGGAACTTCCCATAGGCTTGCAATGACAATACAAGCTGTTCCGGCCGCAGCCTGCCAAATTTCGATTGTCAGGGGGAATTTCGTTGATAACTAATATTGCAAAACCGCCCAACAGATTTAGCGCCAGGAAAATGAAATTCCCCACACAGGGTAAATACCGGCCACTCCCAATTTTTTGCTTTCCAGACTTTGTTCTGCGAAACAGGCAATGAAGCAACGGCACGATATTTTTAGTTTGCCATTATCCCGCTGTTCAATCAAGGCACAGGTGAGCGTAAGGAATCCAGGATAAAGCAGGATATACCACCAATTATAAGAATTGAGCTGGAACCAAAGAGGGGCAAAAAGTTCATAAAGTGCAGTTACAAACGGGGCCAGAACGATCAGCGTTTTTGTGAAAGTTCTCTTATGCTTTAGGTTCTCTGCCTGAATATATGCCATCTCCATTTAATATCCCTCCTTACCATTTCTGCGAATAACATCCATAAAGAGTTGTTCCAAATCTTCACCGGCGCGAAGCTCTCCCTCATATCCGGACGCCGCCAGCAATGATAAGACTGCATCTTTCCGTTGCCTGCTCGTTCAGATCGGCAAGGTAGGTGTGCAGTTCACCTGCAGGGAGAGAGGGTCGAAGAGGGCGGGGTAAAACCGGGACTCAAATACGCCCTGTGAAGATGCAGCCCCCCAATGCCCGATGGGACGGTGTTCCTCCGGCAGCTTCCAGTCCGGCACATAGTAATCGCCTACGAGAATGTAGTCGATGCCGTTTTCGTGGATTCTTGGCTTCAATTCCTTCATGCTGGTACTTCCTCCTGTCTTGATTTCTTTTTGTGGTACTCATCCCTGCGCTTGGCAAGGTGGGCTTCGTATCGTTGGATGGCTTCGGGATCTCCGGCTTCCGCATCGGCTTTCATTTTCTGATAATGGGGCTTGTTATCCCCTGCAATCGGGGAAACGCTGTGCGCAATAATTTCGTTATTGAAGGTATCCGGCAGCAATGTCCATTCCCATTGCTTTCCCATGCTTTTCAGAACGGTCATGTCAGATACAACGAGTTGAAGCGGGGCTTTTGCATTCCTCTGAATGAGCTGATGAAAAAGAAAACGGCGTGACTTTCGTCACGCCGCCCCTTGAAAACACAAGGTTTTCACCATTTTTTGATTTTACTGTTTTACGACAACCCGGTATTTTGTGAGTGTCTACTTTCAGTTTATAGGTGCAGCTTCTTTTGAAGCTGCACCTGATCTTTTTAAAATCTTTCGCTTGTCTGCCCAGAATCAGAACTCCGGAGTGCTGTTCACAGCTCTCTGGCTCTGCATGCGATAAGTCACCTTGGCCATCTTCCGGTTCTTTACGGAGCTGATGATGGTGGGGATTGCGCCGATCAGTGTGAAGGCATACAGCGATAAGCTCACCGGTATAAACGCCGCCGTCCAGAATTTCTTCGTCAATGAGGTAGGGGATAGCCCGATAGGAATCTGTCAGACTGGCCTCAAAATACTTGGCAACAGTAATGGCCCAATCCAGCCGATAGCCCACATAGGTCATTGCCAGCATCAGCACACAGGCAATCACAATTCCCTTGGTGGACAGACGCCCGCCCAGAAGCTCATATCCCTTCAGCGTGCAGACAGCCAGCACAATGCCAGACAAAGCCGCTACATAGCCCAGCTGTCCCAGCAGCACAATGCAGCCCACGCCCAGCAGGCATCCCAGTAGAGCGCCCACCACACCGGCCAGCACATTCTCCGGCTTGCCGGCAGATTCCTGCTGAATCTGTTCCTGATTATGGCCCAGCTGCTGATAGCAGCTGTCACACAGCAGGGACGGAACCCCTGCCATGATGCATGCATCCGTCTCCACCGTCTGCCCGCAATTTTGGCAGCAGCTCTGGTAGCCGCCGGTGCGCAGGAGGGATACCACCTCGCCCGTGACCTGCTCCAGCTGGTCAATTTGCTTAAAGCTGCCGAATCGGGGCTTCAGGATAAATTCCACCCGGCTGCGGCGAATGGAGTAGTTTACAATCAGCTTGTTGCTCTTGACAAAAGCCTTGATTTCCGCCGCATCCGGCTCCTGTCCGCTGTGAGTCAGGGAAAAAACAAGAGAAACAAAATTCTGGTTGCTGGTGCTGCGCATCAGCATCATATGCAGGCCGCCCTGCATCCCAAAGAGAATGCCGCTCTGCGCGTCTGCTGTCAGGTGAAGCCGCTGGGCCACCTGATCCAGATAATTCTGCTGGGATTTACTCATGTTGAAAACTCTCCTTATCTTTCTGTGTTTCAGCCGCCGGACGCAGGCGGCAGACCGGTACACATAAGCCGACCTCGATGAGCATAGCATAGAAACCATGTGTAGTCAAGTGCACGGCACCTCCAGCAGTTCCCGAAAGCCATCGAAATGATAGATAGGCTATTGTATTTGTTCCGCACCAATAGTGCCCACAGATCTCACTTCGTTTTCACAAGAGATAGGGTCCGGCATTTTCTGTTCTTTTTCTCTTTTGCTTTACCGTGCCGTGTGGCATCTGTGGTTGTGTTTTCCCACACTGGCTGATGGAGATTTTGGGCACTTGGATTTTTTTGAGTTCGAGGTAACTCGTCGTTACATTTCTCGATGCTCTACAGCAGTCTTTTCGTTAGCATAGGTAGTTGCCCCGGTCTTAATTTTAAAAAACACAGCTCTATACACACGGTATAATCAGCGACCGAGTTTTATGTTTTTGTAATAAATATAAATGGCAGCACACTTGCATCTTCCGTGTGTTGGCCTTTAATACGCTCACCCTCCGATGACTGCCCATCTTGGCTGGCGAGAGCGTCAACTGGGTACACCTGCATCATTGCCGAGTGTGTGGTGCTTATCTTTGCTGTGATTCTGATGAAATACTTCGAAAGAACCGACCTCGTGTTCAAATATCTGCAGTATTAAAAGGGAAGAAGTTATCCAATTATAGCTTTCTCTTTTAGATTAATTGTTTTAAACAAGATGGCGGCTAACCATACTCGTCGTCTTCAGACGTTTCTCTTTGTCTATTGCATCCCATTCCCTGCACTGCCCCTGCCAAAGAAAGCGGTTGACGATTTTCCTCACTTGGTCTATCATAGGCGTATGTAGATTACCACCTCATTTAGATGATATCGACGCACATCTCCTGTGACCACAACACGTACCACATACGCTTCCGGGACACATGGTTACAACGGGAAAAAGAGGCCACAAGACCATTTACATTCCAGCCGAAAGCGCTGGAAATGTTTGAAAATCAATACAAATCAGAGCTTTTAATTCGTTCGCATCCGAGAGGTCGAGGGTTCGAATCCCTTCAGGTCCACCAAAAATAAACCACCCGCAAGGGTGGCTTTATTTTTGCTGTGGGCCTAGGGATTCGAGGTTTATGCCCCGGAGGGGTAAATCCCTTCAGGTCCACCAAAAAGGTATTGGACGAACACCTATTTCTTCAGCGGCGGCTTCGCTGTGAAGTGTTCGCTCTGATCCGCAACAGAAAAGCGCCGTCTTGGAAGTGATTCCGGGACGGCGCTTTTTTGCTATCCGCACATTCGATTTCCGCTATTCCTCCTGCTACAATGGTTGCAGAAAGGAACAGGAGGTTATACAAATGGAGAGATTTGTCACAGATGAACGCACGGGGCTGAAGTATGAACTGGTTGGAGACTATCCATCAGATCTGTGATCTGCGCGAACCCCTCACATTTCATAACGATAAAAGCACAGACCATGGCTTTTTTGGGGAAGCCCCGCCGCCCGGTTGCCGCTCTGGGCAGCGTGAGCCGCTCTACTCTGTGGCGGATGCTGCACAAGGAAAAGTAAATGTCCGTCTCGCTGTGAGCTGCGGCAGCTTCGGGGCAAGGGGGGATCGACCATCTTTTGGGCAGGTGAAAGGGGCTGCGCTTTGCTGCATATGCCCCTTTTCTTGCGAGGGCTTGCCTGCACATAGCACAAAAGGCAGGCACCCAAAGGGTGCCTGCCTTTCCTGTTTCCTGCTGCGCCTTTCTCAGGGCATCGCCGGCTCGGAGGCCAGGCGCACAGTGAAGTCCTGCGCCGCTGCGCCCTCCGGCAGCAGCTTCGCCATGACCACCAGCCGCTGGTCGCCGGTATTCTCCATGTCGTACTTCCGGCAGCAGGTGGACAGCGTCAGGATGGTATCCTCCTCACTGAAGGTCACACCGTCAAACGCCAGCCAGTTCTTCTCCTCCACCTGCCGGAGGAAGCCGGTGAGCTCCTCACCCGCGGGGTCCGGAGAAATATAGTCGAAGCTGATGTCCGTGATGAAGCAGGCCGTGATCTGGAACACCATGTCGTCACCCTCCACGGAGAGGTAGATGTAGGGGTTCTCCTGCACGAAGTCCGCATCCATGTACCGGTGGAGCTTGGTGAATTTCGGACCGTCCGGGTCGCAGTTGGTGGCGGAGTGGCCAAAGATCACGGTGTTCTTATCCAGCGCGCTCCGGCTGCTTAGATGGTCGTCGCAATGGGCGTAGTAGCAGCCCCACTCGCTGAAATTCCCGTTTTCGTCCTTTTGCAGGTAGTACCCGTTGTCCGCCGCCTGCATCACGGCATCGTCCACCTCCGCGCCGGGCATATACAGCCACGCCACGGCGTCGGGATTTGCTTTTTTGGCGGCGGCCAACTGCTCCTGCCGGTCCACAGCGGGGATGACCTCGCCGGCTGCCTGAGATCCCGTCACCTCCGAAACGGTGGGGTACTCCGCCTTTTTGCCGCAGGCGGCGGCCGTGGCCGCCACGGTCAGCAGCAGCGCGGCGATGAGAGCGCAGGAGAGGGTGCGCGTAAACTTTCTCATGGCGTTATCTCCCGCAGCCGGTGGTGCTCCGCGTCACGGTCACGCCGGTCTGGGGATTGCCGTTGGCCTTCATAAAGACAGCCTCGATGGTGTGGTCCTGCGTGACATTCCGGAAGGTGTAGGATGTCACAGCTCCCACGCTCCTGCCGTCCACCAGCACCTTGGCCACGGCGTAGCCCGCGTCCGGCGTGATGGTGAAGGTCTGCTCCCCGCCCTCGCCGACGGAGGTCCAGCCGACAGGGGAGATGGTCCCGTTGGCGCCGACGGACGCCCTGATGGTGTGATCGGTGCCGTACTGGCTGCCGCCGTTGGGCTTGTAATACAGCTCGATCTCACCGCTGAGGGTGGTGTAGTTGCCGTCCGCAGGGGTAAAGCGCCACTTGTAGGCCGTGTTGGCCTTCACGCGGGTGCTGCCCGGCAGCACGTTCCCCGCATCGTCCACCCACTCCAGCACGCCGTCCGCAGGGGAGATGGTGCTGCCGTCCAGCGTCAGCGCCGCGTCATCCAGCGTCTTGCCGCGGGTGATGATTTTGGTGTAGTTGGGCTGACCGGTGGGTCTGGCCTTGGTGATGGTAACGATCACCGCATCACTGACAGCCTCCTTGTAGTCCTTGTCCTCCGCCTTGGTGACCGACACGGTGACGATGCCCACCTTCACCGGCGTGAGAACGCCCGTATCGGGGTCGATGACGGCTTCGCCGGTGCCGTTGGTCACGGCGTAGGCCACTTTGCCGGTGCCGGAGCCGCCGCTGCTGCCCAGCTGCAGCGTCTCACCGTAGACCACGGTGGTGCCGCCGGTAACGCGCAGCGCCGCCTGATCGTCCTTCTCCCGCAGGAGAATGTGCAGCGTGATGGTGAAGTCCTCATAATTGTCGCAGGACGCCTTGAGGGTGATGGTGATCTGGTCGCCCAGCGCCTTCCCCTCGGGGATCGCGTAGGCCAGGAGACTGCCGTCCGCCGCAAAGTCCTGCCTGGGCAGCACCTCGCTGGCCTCGCTGTCGAACGTCCACTGCTGTCCCTTGGGAAGCGCGGACCAGTCCGGCGCGTAGGTGTGTTCCTCGGTGTCCGTGTACTTCTGCACCAGTTCCACAGTCTTCAGATTCCGACCGTCCGCCGGCCCCACGGTCACATCGATGGCGGCGTCGACCACTCCCTTATAGTTGTCGCTGTCGGGTCTGAAGTCGGCGTCGAAGCTCTGGGTGCCCAGCTGCTCCAGCACCGTCTCCGGTGCCTGCCAGCTCCATGTACCGGCCAGATTGCCCTCGGGATTCACCAGCTGGATGTCGCCCAGCCTCTGCCCGTACTTCGCTGTCAGGCCGGAGGGCTTCGTATAGTCCGGCGTTGCCTTCTCCACCACAAACTGCACAGCCGCCGTGGTGAATTCCCTGTAGTTATCCGTCTCGCCAATGACCGCGTACATGTAGTAGGTACCGGCATCCAGCGTGGTGGGCTGCACATCCTCCCACTTCGTGCCGCCGCTGGCGGCATTTTCGGTGCCGTAGTAGTAGACCGCGCTGCCATCGCCCACCTTATATGTCAGGCTGGGCATGCTGGGCGCATCGTTGTAGGTGTAGTCCGCCATGCTGACGGCGGCGCTCTGCGCGGCCCTGTTGACCTGAACGGTCACAGTGCCCGTGGCCTCCACATAGGTCTTGGTGTCATCCGGCATGAACTTCCACGCAGCGCCTGCATGTGTACCCGCATCCAGCACCGTGTCGGGCTCCTGCCAAGTGAACGTGCCCGCAACGGTCCTGCCGTCCGCCTGCATTGTGCCGCTGATGGCGATGGCGCCCAGCTTCTCGCCGTAGGTGATCTCGGCGGGACTCAACGTCAGCGCGCCCTCCGGACTGGGCGTCAGCTTGGCCTCCACCGTCAGGGTAACGGTGATGGTGTAGTCCTCATAGTTGTCGGCTCCGGTGACGTTTACCTTCACCTTGGCGGTCTTGCCCACCTTGGACGCATCGTCCGCAAAGCCGAAGCGCAGGATACCTTCGCTGATCGAACATGTACCGTTCAGCACACCGGCATCATCTGTCACGCTGCCCAGCACCGCCGTACCGCCCTCCTCGATCAGACTGCTCAGGTCCACGGTGCCGTTGTTGTCGTACATGGCGGAACCGTTCACCGTTCTGTCGCCATAGGCTGCCCTGTGGATGGTGAAATACACCACCTCATCCGCGAGCTTCAGCGTATAGTTGTCCGCCTTGAAGCCGCTGCCGTCCGCCAGTGCCAGAGTGCCCCCGGTAATGGCGTAGCTTCCCGCGTTCGCGCCTGCGGTACGCTCCAGCTTTCCGCTGAAGGCGGGCGTCTCGCCGTTTACCGCGCCGGAGGCGGTATAGATCAGCGTAGGATCATCCTCGCCGTAGGTCTTGCCCTGACCGGCATCCGGCGTCACCGTGATGACAGCGGGGGTAATGGCGGCCATCGCCGAAGCCTGCTGGCCGCTGGCCGCCAGCCGATAGTTGCCCGCGGACGTGCCGCCCAGCGTCAGGCCGGAGATACGGACGGTCTTGTCCGTGCCCACGTCCTTGCTGTCGAAGGTACCATCGGCGGAAACGGTGAGTTCATCGCCTTCCGCCTTGCCGCTGATGACCGCCCCGCTGACATCCAGCACGGCGTCAGCGCTGCCGTTGTAGGTCTTATCCGCCGCCGTGATGCCGCTGACAGTGACGGCCCTGGGCGTGATGGCGAAGCTCTCCGCCACCGCGCTGAACGCATAGTTGCCCATGGCCGTGATGGTCACGGTGCCGCCCGTGCTGACATCTCGGTTCTCGCCATAGGCGACGGTGTAATCCCGCCCCTCGGTCAGCTTGGTGCTGCCGATCTTTACGGTGGGCGCAGGCGTGATCTGCCCGCCGGTATAGGTGGTGTCGCCGCTCAGCGTCACCGCCGGCGCGGTCTCATTGGCCGCGATGGTGAACGTCCAGCTGTCGTCCGTCAGGTCTGCGGCGGCATCGTAGTTCTTGCCCTCCGCCACGTCGATCCTGACGTTGTACGTGCCCACATCGGCGGGCTGCTCCACCTTGACGCCGTTCCGATAGTACTTCACCGTGACGCCGCCCATGCCCGCAATACCGGCCCTGGCCGCCACTGCCGCCGTTCTGGCGCTGCCGTCATAGGTCAGCGTATCGGGAGGGGAGAAGGCGAAGTCCCCTGCCTGCGGGACAGCCTGCCGGATGGTATAGGTCACGCTGGCGGTCTGGCCGCCCACGGTGATGCCGGCGGTGTAGGTGCCCGCATCAACGGGCGCTGCGGACAGGGCGCTGCCGTCCTTCTGATAGGTGATCTCGCCCACGTCCGCCGCCGTCCACCCGGTCTTGGTCAGCCTGGCCGCCTTGGCGCTGCCATCGTAGATCAGCTCACCGCTGGGCGGCGCGATGGTGACGCTGCCGCCGTTGGGATTGCCGCAGAGCCCGTCCGCATTCCCGCATTCGGCGCTGATGGCCGTGCCGTCGCTGCCCAGCGTATAGCTCCAGTCGTGCTCATGGCCCCGCAGCACCACGGTCTTGCCCTCGTTGATGCGGCTGACAGCGTACTTGCCGGGGGTCCAGCTGACAAAGCTGCCCGCCTTGATCCAGTCGGCATTTTCCGTGGTGGCGATGACCACAGGGCTGCCGGCGGCGGGTGTGTCTTTCGTCTGGACGGTGATGCTGCTGGCATCGTCCAGCTCGCCCACCACGGTGATGGTCCTGCCCGTGCCGAGATACACATTCTTGTTGGCATTGACCGTACCGGCCAGGTTCAGCGGGCCGAAGTTATATACGGCGTACTCGCCGCCGGAGGCGGTGAACGTGCCGTTGGCAGTGACCGTGCCCTCGCCGGTGTTGTATAGGCCGTAGGTGCTCCTGCCGCTGGTATTTCCGGCGGCGGTCAGCGTGCCGGCGACCGTCAGCGTGCCGCCGTTATTAAACAGGCCGCTGGCCAGGGTAGCGGTGCCTTTGCCGGTGGCCGTCAGCGCGCCGTTGACCGTCAGCGTACCGAGGTTGCTCAGGCCGGTGTTGTCGCCGGTGCTGGTGACAATGCCGTTGACGGTCATGGTGCCGTGCTGCGAGCCGTCCTTATTGGCCGCATTGTATATTCCTACGTCGCCGCCATTCGCCGTCAGCGTACCATCAACGGTCAGCGTACCGAAGTTATACACACAGTAATATCCGCTTTCGACGGTATCGCTGGTGGTCTTGACCGTACCGGCAGTGTTCACTGTACCGGTGTTGTAGATGGCATACTTGGTGCCGGAAACGGTGCTGTTATACAGATTAACGGTGCTGCCTGTGTAGTTTGCGACACTTCTGCCGGTACCGGAGACGGTGACACCGAAAAGGTCGATGGTACAGTTCTCGGAGTTAGTATAGTTGAAACTATTTCGGCTGCTCAGTCCGGCGGCACCATTGGATCTGGTGTTGGAGATGGAACCGCTGGCCTTGCAGTCAGTCAGAACCACATGGACATTCGACTCGATATATACCGTGCTGCCGATAGCGGAGGGGCTGGTGACCTTATGCCCATTCATGCAGATGATAGTACCATTCACTGGCGTCCACGCAGAGCTGCCGCCCAGCGTCACATCGTCTGTCAGATAGTAGCAGCCCGCCACCTTGGGCATGGCGGTGGCTGCCGTGCGCGTCGTGTCGCTGCCGTACTGCTCCTTCACCAGCTCATCCGTCCACGCCACGAACTCGTGGTCCACATGCTCGGTGTGGCTGCCGATGTCCTTGGCGTACTTCGCCTTGTGGGCGCAGGCGCAGTGCGTATGATCCCGGATCAGATGGAGAATAATATCGCTGCTGCCGCTGGCATCAGACAGGTCATAGGTGCCGTCATCGTCGGGGAAGAAGCAGTTCAGGGCTGCCGCACCGCCTTTGACCACAATGATGGACGCCGCCGTATCGGTGAGACTGCTCTGCTTTTCCGCCGTGATGCCGATGCGGGCGCTTTCGTCCAGCTCGCTGTTCAGCATGATGGTCTTTCCGGTCGCCAGATAGATGTTGGGGCTGCCGCCCGTGACCGTCGCGGTGCCGCCCACGGTCAGCGTGCCGTTGTTATACACACCGCCTCCGCTGCCGTTGTCGGTGATGAGGCCGCCGTAAAGGTTGCACACATCGGCGTTATACACGCCGCCGCCCCGGGCGGTGGTACCGTTGTTGCTGATGATGCCGCCGTACATATTGAATGTACCGTTGTTGTACACAGCCGCGCCGTCGGCCGTGCTGGTGGTGCCCCGCAGCCGTCCGTTATACAGGTTGAACGTACCGCTGTTGTTCACGGTGTGGACCGCTCTGCGGCTGCTGGCACAATAGATATACCCCTGGATCGAGGCGCACTCCGTCAGGGAGAAGGTCACGCCGCTGCCAACGGTAATGGCGTCATACGCGGGCGTATCAAAAGCAAACTCCCTGACGGTCTGACCATTCAGGCAGAGCACCGTGCCGTCCGCGGGACGCCATGTGCCGGTGTCACGCAACGTCACACTGGTCGTCAGATAGTAATAGCCCGGATCCTTGGGCAGGGAGTTGGCCGCGGTATGGCTGCTGTCGCCGTACTGGCTGGCCGCCTCGTCGTTCGTCCACGCGGTGTAGGTCACGTCGCTGTGCCGCGGATGGCCGCCGGACGTGGCGTCACCGCCGCAGATGCAGTGGATATGGGGATACAGGCTGACATAGCTGCTGCCGGACTTCCGGACCTGGGCATGGCTCCGGTCCAGCACGGGGGTCGCGTCGCTGTTGTCACCGGCGTAGCAGTTCTGCCGCCAGTCGTCCCGGGCCGTGCCGCCGTTCAGAGATACGTGACCTCGCCGCCGCGGAACTGATCCTCCGTCTTGCCGCCGTAGCCGTCGTCCCTGTCCGCGCCGTAGTAGCAGTTGGAGACCGTGCCGCTGTTCTTATAGGCGATGGCGCCCCAGCCGATGATGTCGTGTACCGTGCCGTTGGACTGGGCCTGCACCATGTCTCCGTAGAAATAGCTGTTGGCGATGGTGCCCGTGTTCTCATAGGCGATGCCGCCCGCCCGGCCGCCGTTGTACATCTCGATGCGGCTGCCGCCGTTCAGTTGGCCCGCGTACACATAGCAGGCCTCGATGGTGCCGCTGTTGGTGTAGACCAGACCTCCCAGACTGTCCTTGGCCGTTATACCGCCGCTGTACCGGCAGCGGGTGATGGTACCGTCGTTGATGCGCGCCAGGGGAGCGCTGGCGTTGAGGGAATAATTCTTGCTCTGGCGCTTCGTCACGGCGATATCCGTCAGCTTCGCGTTCGCGCCGACATAGCCGAACAGGGCCTGTCCCCAGTCATCCAGCCACACACGGATCGTGTGGCCGTTGCCGTTGAAGGTGCCGGTATACGGGTGCTCGCTGGTGCCGATGGGTGTCCAGACCTCATCCACGTACTCCACATCCTGCTGCAGCTTCGCGCAGGTGTTCGCCTCACCGGCGTTCACCGCGTCCCGCAGCCAGATGAGCTCCGCCGCGCCGGTGATCCGATAGGGGTCCTCCGCCGTGCCGCTGCCGCCGGGCTGCGTGCCGGCGATGGCGGCCAGCAGCGCGGACTCATTGGCGTCAGGCTCTCCCGCCAGCGCCAGCACCGCGGCAGCCGCCGCGTCGTATCCGGTCAGGTCCAGCCGGGCCGCCTGCTCCTCCGTCAGGGCCTGCTTCGCCTCGTCGATGGCGTCCAGCTGGCCGGAGACCTCGTCCGCGTTGGCGTCCGAGATGTCCTCCGCCGCCGGCAGCGCGTCGATCAGCGCCTGCACAGCCGAAACCGCCTCGTCAGGCTCCTCGTCAGGCGCTTTGTCAGGTGCTTTGTCAGGTGCTTCGTCGGACGTTTTATCGTCCTCACCCGCACCATCCTGACCGGGTGCCTGCGTCTGCCCGCCGTTTCCCTGCGTCAGGACCGTCTGCTCCTGACCGGCCTGCCCCTGCGCCTCCGCCGCCAGCGCCGATGCAGGCAGCAGCGTCAGGCACAGAGCCAGAGCCATCAGCAGGGATACTCCTTTTTGATCATGTGCATAACCTCCGTTCTGTTTTTTCACGGCTGCCGTATGTCACAGCAGGCCGATGCCTCTTCCGCGGTTCACCGCCTGCTGCCGGTTTGACACCCGAAGCTTTCTGAAAATACTGTTGCTGTGGAACTTGACGGTACCCGCCTTCCGGCCCATCCGCTCCGCGATCTCGTCATTGCTCATGCCCAGCGCCATCAGGCGCAGCACCTTTTTCTCCGTCTCGGTCAACGTCTCGTAGTACTCCGCCGGAGACTTCAGATAATTGGGAAAGTACCGGCTCACGCCGCCCGCCAGCTCCATGATCCGGTCGGTAAAGTCGTCCGCGCCCCGCTCCCGCTGGTAGATGAACAGCATCTGCACCATGCAGGCGCCCTCGTCCGCCAGCAGCCGTATGTACCGGTATTTTTTCGCCAGCGCCAGCGCTGTCTCCAGCTCCCGGCACATGCGGTCCTTCTCCCCCGATTTGTAGTACACGGCGGCCAGCAGCATGTGACACTCGCACAGGTCCATGTGCCGCTTCCCCGGCTCCAGCAGGGTGATAAGCTGCCTGACCAGCACGTAGGCGGCCATGTTTTTCCCCACCTGCAAATAGCAGCGCACCTTGGTGAGCCAGGCAAACATGTCCATCATATAGATGTCCCGATTCTCATCGGGGGCAGTGTTTTCCAGCCACTGGGTCACCGCCTCCTGCTGCCCATCGTAGCAGGCCGCCAGACATTCCAGCGCGTTCAGGCTGGCCGTCAGCTCCTCCCGCCCCGTCTCCTGGATGCGGTCTCTGATCTTCTCCCCCCAGAGGCTTGGCCGTCCGCGCCTGCCCGTTCATCAGCAGGATGCGCATCTGCAGCGCCAGCGCCACGAACAGGCAGCGCATATCGCTCTCCCTCTCGATAAGCGGGATGGTCCCCGTCGCCAGGATCAGCGCGTTGAAGCAGTCGTTGTTCTGATAGTACCACTCCGCCAGCATGATCTCATAGACGTTCTTCCCCACGCTGCCGTACAGCTGGTGGATCAGCTGGGTAATGGCGTCCTTATGCCGCTCCAGATACGGGCCGAACCGCGTAAAATCCCGAAACCCGTTGATGATGCTGGGGCGGCAGGCGGACAGCGTCAGCGACCTCACCGGCACCATGCCCGTTTTCACCAGGAAAAGCACGATGCGCAGGAACATGCCGTCGCTGATGTACGGCATGACCAGCTCCGTGCAGATGCGGTAATAATCCTTCTCCCGAAGCTCCTGCATCCGCCAGTGCCTGGGCGTCGTGCCCAGCAGGCTCACATACTCCCTGGCCAGATCCAGATCTCCCGCCATGGCCGCCAGCAGGGCGAAGACGGCCGGCAGCGCCGGATGGCTCCTGCGCGCCGCCGCGTCCAGCCGGTAAAAGTGGTCCCGGCAGGCCCACAGCGCGGGCATGGAAAACGGGTGCTCCGTGAATTCCTCCACGATGGTCTCCATCAGATGCCCCGCCTGCTCCGCCTCGTCCAGAACGCACACCAGCTCCATTTGGGGCCGCGGATATGTGACATTTCCTTTTTGTTCCATTTCCCTCATCCTATCTGCTCCATTGTACCGGTTTATTATAATCCATTTTCTTCCGTTTGCCCAGCAAACTTTACTTTATGAATAACCAAACTTTCAACCAAACTCTCCCGAATCTGACCGCTCTCCCCGTTGCCGCCGCCGCAGCGCCTTCCCCCGCCGGTGCGGCGGCTTCTTTCCTGTTTCTTCCAGTTATTTCAAGCAGAAGCCTGCACGCAGGCGAATATTCGCTCAATATTTTATGAATAAGCGGTAGTCATTCGTTTTGCCGTGCGGTATAATGAAAGGCGGCTTTTTATATGCTTCGGGAGCCGCACCGCGGGTGCGGCCGTAAAAATGGCGCCGGATGCGCCATAAAGGGTACGGCATCCGGCGAAAGGGAGGGCGTTTTCGTATGGATCGCAGGAAACTGCTGATCGCAGATGATTCTGAGATGAACCGCGCCATGCTGGCCAATATGCTGGATCACGATTTCCAGATCATCGAGGCTGTGGACGGCCATGAGACCATCTCCGCACTGGAAATGTACAAGGGTGAGATCGCGGCCCTGCTGCTGGACATCGTCATGCCGGAGATGGACGGCTTTCAGGTGCTGGAGGAGATGCAGCGCCGCGGCTGGACCGAGTCGGTCCCCACCATCATGATCTCGGCGGAGATGGGCAGCGCGTATATCGACCGCGCCTTTGAGCTGGGCGCGTCGGACTACATCAACCGCCCCTTTGCCACAGGCATCATCCGCCGCCGCATCATCAATACCATCCTGCTGCACACCAAGAAGCAGCAGCTCATGGACATCGTGTCCACTTACTTTTACCGCCACGAGAAGAACACGGAGGAGATGGTGTCCATCCTCAGCTCCGCCGTGGAGCACCGCTGCTGCGGCGGCGGACGCCACATGGCCGGTGTCAGCTGCCTGACGGGTCTGCTGCTGCGCCGGCTGCTGGCGCGGGAGGATGTACACCCGCTGGACCCCGCCGATGTGGAAACGGTCTGCATGGCCGCCAGCCTCCACGACATCGGCAAGCTCATGATCCCCTGTGAGCTGCTGGAGAAGCCGGACCGTCTGACGCCGGAGGAGTACGAGATCGTCAAGCGCCACACCGTCATCGGTGCCCAGCTCATTGCGGAGCTCCCCGTCTATCAGGGGGAGAAGCTGACCAAATACGCCATGGAGATCTGCCGCTGGCACCACGAGCGCTGGAACGGTGAGGGCTACCCCGACGGCCTGAAGGGCGACAGGATCCCTCTGGCCGCCCAGATCGTCTCCCTGGCCGATGCCTACGATGTGCTGGTACACCAGCGCAGCTATAAGGCGCCCTGCACCCACGAGCAGGCCATGGCCATGCTCCATAACGGGGACTGCGGCTCCTTCAATCCCCTGCTGCTGTCCTGTCTGGACGAGGTCGGCGAAGCCGCCAGACGCGGCGTGGACCGCAAGGCCGCCGCCCGCCGCTCCCCCCGCCGCACGGTGGAGGAGCTGTACCGCGGGCAGGATCTGGCCGCCGCCCGCATGACCCAGCAGCTGGAGGACGCCTACGCCAAGCAGGATTTCCTCTTCGCTCTCAGCAGGGAGATCTGGTTTGAATACACGCCCCACCCCTCCTCCCTGCGCCTGTCCCGCGGCGCCGCGGAGCAGATGGGCCTGCCGTCCATGATCGTGGCGCCTCTGGACGATCCGGATTTTCTGGCGCGGGTGGGAGCGGAGACGGTGGATGCCGTCCGCCGCCGCCTGGCGGACCTCACCGCAGACGAGGCGTATCTGGAGGTGGCGGCCCATCTGGTGCTGAACGGACAGCCCCGGCGCTGCCAGCTGACCATTCTGGTGCTGTGGTCCGCCGCAGAGCACGGCCGCTGCGCCGCCCTGTTCGGCAGAGTCATCGACATTGATGACAGCTGTGAGCGGCTGGAGCGCTATGACCGCGCCGCCGGCCATCTGGCGGACCGCCAGCTCCTGCTGCCCGTCACCATGGGGCGGGACGACGTGCTTCGCGTCACGGCGGAGCAGCTGGGCCCTGTGATGCAGAGCTACCGCACCATGTTCCAGACCGTGCGTCTGGTGGACCCCGGCATCCGCATGCAGGTGTCCACCGATGCCAACGGCCACTCCATAGACCGCGCCGGGCACTGCTATGCCATCTGGGGCAAGCGTCAGCGCTGTGAGCGCTGCATCTCCCAGGACGCGGTGCGCACCCGCACCACCCAGAGCAAGGTGGAGACTATCGGCAGCGATGTCTGCTATGTCCTCGCCGTATGCGTGGAGGTGGACGGCATCCCCTACGCGCTGGAGTGCGTCAACCCCATCCGCCCCGACGATATGATAGGCAGCGGCGAGGAGAACATCCTGAATCAGCTGCTGGTCCGCAACCGTCAGGTGTATACCGACTCCGCCACCCAGGTCTTCAACCGCCGCTATTACGACGAGCGCCTGCGCAGCCTCACCGGCGAGTACGCCCTGGCCATGATCGATCTGGACAACTTCAAGCAGATCAACGACCGCTTCGGCCACCCCGCCGGCGACGCCGCGCTGTTCCACGCGGCCCAGACCATGCGCTCCATGCTGCGCAGCGGGGACGAGCTGGTGCGCTATGGCGGCGACGAGTTCTTCCTGCTGTTCCACGGCCTGCCCGCCCATGTGCTGGCGCGGAAGCTGGAGGACATCTGCCGTGCCGTGGCTGCCCTGACGATATCGGAGTATCCGGACCTGCACCTGTCCCTGAGCATCGGCGGCGCATACGGCTCCGGCCGCGTCTCCGAGCTGGTGGGCAAGGCCGATCTGGCTCTGTACCGCGCCAAGCGCACCAAAAACTGCGCCGTCGTGTATGAGGAATAAACCATATTGTACGGAATAAGGAGAGAATATCCATGACACTGACTGAATTCTACGCCGCCGTAGGCGGAAGCTACGAGGACGCCTCCGCCCGCCTGCAGAACGATGCCTTTATCGGCCGGTTCCTGCGGATGCTGCCCCGCGATGACAACATGGCCCGCCTGACGGCGGCCGTGGACAGCGGCAGCGCCGAGGAGGCTTTCCGCGCCGTCCATACCCTGAAGGGCATCGCCCTGAACTTGAGCCTTGTCCGTCTGGCCGAAGCCTGCACCGCCATGACCGAGGCCCTGCGGGGCAGCGCGGTGATGCCGGACAACGTCCGTGCGCTGCACGATGCCGTGGCGCGGGAGTACGCGTTGGTCACAGAGACCCTGTCGCAGCTGGAGGCATGACGCACCGGTATAAAGAGGATCGTTCCATGAAGAAAAATCACCTCCGCCTTGTCAAGCACATGGTGGCTAATATCGTCCTGCTGCTCGCCGCCATGGTGGTGCTGCTGATCGCTGCGGCACACCGGAACTACACACGCCAGATGGAGCGGCTGGATGTCTACATCGGCGTGCTCAGCGGCCGGACGGCCCAGCACGCCGGCGATGTGTTTCAGGACAAGCTGTCCGCCATCACCTCCGCCGCCTGCCTGTACGGTGAGGCGCTGGGGGAGGACGGCGCGGACATGACCCATCTGGCCCAGCTGGAACAGGCCTCCGGCTTTGACCGCATCCGCTTCATCGACGCCGGCGGCGTCAGCTATACCAGCGACGGAGAAACGGCGCTGGTGGCGGACCGTGTCTATTACATGGACGGCATCCGCGGCGGCAGCGGCATCATCTCCATCTCCGCGTCCCGCTTCAACAGCGCCAGGCTCATCGGCTTTTACGCGCCGGTGCAGCTGGGCGATGAGGTCATCGGCGTGCTGCTCGGTCTTCTGGATGAGGAGACTGTCTCCGCCATACTGGAGACGGAGCTCTACGACTTCCCCGCCTTCACCATGCTGGTGGATGCCGATGGCCGCTCTCTGGGCCAGTACCGCACCGCGGGCTCTGCCTACGTGGAGGATCTGGACGCCGCCCTCTCCCATTTTCAGGTATCTCAGGCCCGTGACGTGCTGGAGGCTGCCGCCGATCAGACGGCCATGACCTTTTCTTTCGTGGGCAGCAGCGGCGCGTCCGAGGGCGGCATCCAGCCCGTGTCCGGCACCGGCTGGTCCCTCCTGCAGCTGTTCCCCTCCCAGGTGGCGGCCCAGATGCTGGCGGAGATCAACAGGGACCAGCACCTCACTATGCTGGTGCTGGTCGTGATCCTGATGCTGATCGGAGCCCAGCTGCTCTATTTCACCCGCCAGCAGGTATCCGCCGCTCAGGCCCAGCGCTCCCGCGACCGCATGACCTCCCTGCTGCAAAGCGTGGCCGACGACTACCTCTGCCTGATCAGCGTGGATCTGAACACCCAGCAGGAGGAACTGTTCCGCCTGCGGGAGAGCTGCGGTCTGGAGGACTGGACCGGCGGCGACGCCGACTATACCCACGGCATGCAGAAGTTCGCCCGGCAGTTCGTCTGCCCTCAGGACCGTGACCGGTTCCTCCGCACCGCCCGGCTGGACACGCTGCTGCCCCTGCTGGAGCGCCAGCGGGAGCTTTATATCGAATATGATGCCATCACCGGCGGCGAGCTCCAGCATCTGCAAAGCAAGTTCATTCTGGACCGCAGCGATCCCGGGAAGCCCCGCCTGCTGTCCGGCGTCCGCAACATCACGGAGCTGACTCATGAGCGCATCCGCACCCGTACCAGCATGGACCTGATCGTCTCCGCCGCCAGCACCGTGTACCCCTTCATTCTGGAGGAGAACCTGACGAAAAACGAGGCTTTCACCGTCTATAACCACAGCGTTGTCAACGAGGGCCTGTTCCGGAGCTTCACCATGGAGGAGATGATGGACTCCCTGAAGCCCACCATGCCCTATTCGGAGGACTTCGACAGGCTGTATGCCGTCATGAACCGCGATGCCCAGCTGGACGCCTACCGGCGGGGCCAGCGCCTGCTCCATGTGCAGGTGCGCCAGACCGGCGATGACGGACAGGTTCATTGGATGGAGACCCGGAATATCCTGACGGAAAACGTCACCGGCGACGTGTACTCCATCTCCATGACCCGCTGCATCGATGATGATATGCGCCGCACTGCGGAGCTCCGGCAGGCCAAGGAGGCCGCCGAAAGCGCCAACCGCGCCAAGAGCACCTTCCTCTTTAACATGTCCCACGACATCCGCACCCCCATGAACGCCATCATGGGCTTTTCCTCTCTGGCGGAAAAATACGTCAACGACCCCGCCCGCGTGGCGGACTGCCTGCAGAAGATCAACCTCTCCGGCCAGTATCTGCTGCGCCTTATCAACAGCGTGCTGGATCTGGCCTACATCGAAAGCGGCAAGGTGACGCTGGACATCAGGGCCCACGACATCCCCGCCATGCTGGAAAATGTGAAGTACGTGTTTCAGGCGGACCTGCAAAAAAAGCAGCTGACGCTGGACGTCGCCTGCGACGTACAGGACCCCGTGGCGTACTTTGACGCCCTGAAGATGAACCAGATCGAGCTGAACCTCATCGGCAACGCCATCAAGTACACTCCCGCCGGCGGCCACATCACCTACACTGTCAGCCAGACCGGCAGCGGCAGCGGCACCGCGGACTACCGCTTTACCGTAAAGGACAACGGCATCGGCATGAGCGAGGAGTTCCGCCGCCGCGTCTTCGACGCCTTCGAGCGGGAGAACAACAGTGTCGTCTCCGGCATTGAGGGGTCCGGTCTGGGTCTCGCCATCACCAAGCGTCTGGTGGAGGAGCTGGGCGGTGCCATCACCTGCCGCAGCGAGCCGGGCAAAGGCTCCGAATTCGTCTGCACCTACACCCTCCGCACCGGCACTGCCGCCGATGCGGCGCCGGAACTGCCGGAGAGCGGGGAGCGGCTCCACGCTGCGGGCCGCCGCGTCCTGCTGGTGGAGGACAACGCCCTGAACCGTGAGATCTCCCGCGAGATCCTCAGCGACGCCGGTTTCCTGGTGGAGGAGGCGGACGACGGCGACGCAGCCGTGGAAAAGGTCCGCTGGTCCGCCCCGGGTCACTACGACCTGATCCTCATGGACGTGCAGATGCCCAGGATGGACGGCTATGAGGCCACGCGGCGCATCCGCGCCCTGCCGGACCCACAGCTGTCCCATATCCCCATTCTGGCCGTGACGGCCAACGCCTTTGCGGAGGACCGTCAGGCGGCGCTGGAGGCCGGCATGGACGGCCACATCGCCAAGCCCGTCAGCGTACAGGCACTGGAGCTGGCCATCGCCCGCCTGCTGTCCCGCCGCAGCGGCGATGCCGACACAGATCCCGACAGCAAGGAGGCGCCGGAGCAGTGAACATCAGGAAATATCTCATCGCGCTGACCGTGCTGATGCTGGCCCTGCTGCCCGCCGCCTGCGGCACTCAGGAGGAGCCGTCCGGGGATCTCCCCGAGCTGGTGATCGGCAGCGACGATTACCGCCCCTATAACTATCTGGATGAAAACGGTCAGGCCGCCGGCGTGGATGTGGCTCTGGCCACGGAGGCCTGCCGCCGCATGGGCTACGAGCCGGTGTTCCGGCAGATCAGCTGGGACGAGAAGGATCTCCTTCTGGAAATCGGCCAGGTGGATTGCCTGTGGGGCTGCTTCTCCATGAACGGACGGGAGAACGCCTACCTCTGGGCCGGCCCCTACCTGTACAGCGATCAGGTGGTGGCCGTCCGCGCCGACAGCGATATCTGCACCCTGGCCGATCTGGTGGACCGCCGCGTGGCGGTGCAGATCAGCTCCAAGGCCGAGAGCATCCTCTCCGACCCCGCCGATGCCCGCATCCCCCAGCTCCGCGCCCTGTACTGTCTGGTGGATATGGATCAGGTGGCCACCGCCCTGCGCAAATACTATGTGGATGCCTGCGCCAGCCACGCTGAAGCGCTGGCCGGCGCGCTGGAAAAGGCCGGCGTATCCTACCGCTTTCTGGATGAGCCGCTGCTGCACGCTCAGCTGGGCGTGGCCTTCGCCGCCGGCGGCGACACCGCCCTGCGGGACCTGCTGGCCCAGACGCTGGCGGACATGGAAGCCGACGGCACCACGGAACGCATCGTTGCGTCCTTCGGACTGAACGCCGACACCGCATTGGGGAGGACGACGCCGTGAACAACACCAAACGAACCCGCCTCCGGTGGCGGATCGGCTCTATCATCTTCGCCGGCATCCTGCTGTTCCTCCTGACCCTGGACCTGTCCGGCCGGAACGGCCTCAGCCGCACTCAGGCCCTGACGGACAACACGCTGGACACCCTGCGCCGGCAGTGCATCAGCTTCCACAAGCTGGAATCGGCGGACGGCACCAAGAGCCTGTTCCGTCTGGCCGACAGCGTACAGGAGCTCAGCCGCCATCTGGAGCTGGACCCCACCCTGGCCTCCAACGCTTATCTGGAGGACTTCGTGGACGAGATACGGCTCAGCGGCATCGCCCTCCTCAACGCGGACCTGCAGCTGGAGGCCTCCGGCTACACCCGTCAGTACGCGGGCATGCCCTGGCCGGACGGCGCATCCTCCGCCCGGCTGGAGAGTCTCATTGGCTCCGCCAAGATCTACACCCAGCGTATGGAGAAGGACGGCGTCTCCTATGATGTCTGCGCCGTGGCGCGGCGGGACGCCCCCGGCGTGGTCATCGGCTTCTACCAGCAGCCCAACGGCCTTCTCGCCGACACGGAGGTCGACATGGCCACCCTGCTCACCGGCCTGCATCTGGACCGCAAGGGCGCCTACCTCATCACCCGTGACGGCGCGGTGCTGGCCTCCGGCAACGCCGGCATCGACGATGACAGCGCCGTGCTGGACTGCCTGAACCGTCTGGAGAACGGCGGCGCCCTGCAACCGTTCCGCTGCGGCGGACATCTGTATTACGGCGCCCGCTCCGCCTGCGAGGATTACGGCCTGTACATCTATTTCCCCGCCTTGTCCGTCTTTTCCTCCACCCTCACCTCCGCCGCAGTGTTCATCGCTCTGTACGGCGGCTTCTGGGTACTGCTGTTCGGCCTCAAGACCCTGGAGCTGTCCGACAGCCAGCGGGAGCTGCGCCGCAGCAACAGCCAGCTGCAAAAGACGGTGAACATGCTCCATTCTCTGGAGAACATCTACTTCACCATTTTCTATGTGGATCTGGAGCTGAACCGCTTCGACACCGTGTTCCTGGCCCCATGGCTGGACGGCTTCCTGCCGGAGGATCTCAGCTACTCCAAGCTGAAGGACCGCTTCACCCATCTGCTGGTGCTGGAGCAGTACCGCGATGAGCTCGACCGCCAGATGAGCAGTGCCGCCATCCGTGAAACACTCCGCCGGGAAAACCTCTCCGATGTGCGCCGCAGCTTCTACATCGACTATCAGGCCTACCGCGGCGATGCCGTCAACTGGTGCCGCGTCACCGTGACGGCGGTGGACTTCGATGAGGAGGGCACCCCCCTCCACGTTCTGGTGGTGCTCCAGGACATCAACCGTGAAAAGACAAAGGAGGCTGAGTATCAGGCCCAGATCATGGAGGAGGCTCAATCCGCCCGTCTGGCCAACATGGCCAAGAGCGAGTTCCTCCGCCGCATCAGCCACGACATCCGTACCCCCGTCAACGGCATTCAGGGCTACCTGGCCATGGCCGCTCAGGCTCCCGATGATATGGAGCTTCAGGCCAGATGCCGCCAGCGGGCCGGCACCGCTCTGAACACCCTGCTGGATCTGGTGAACAACGTTCTGGATATGAGCAAGCTGGAAAGCGGCCAGCTCCAGCTGGAGCATAAGTCCTTCGCTCTGGCGGACATTCTGAATGAGGTCCGCGTCACCAACGAGCCCTACGCCGCCGAGCACGGCATCGCCTACACCGTGGAGTGCCTGTGGGACACCGATAACGCGCCCCGTCTCATCGGCAGTCCCTCCCACCTCCGCCAGATCCTGATGAATCTGGTGAGCAACGCCATCAAGTACGGCCGCAGCGGCGGCTGCATCCGGCTCACCGGCCGTGCGCTCCCCGCCGACGGCGACAGCGCCGTCTACCAGTTCACCTGCGCCGATAACGGCATCGGCATGAGCGAGGAGTTCCAGCAGCACATCTTCGAGCCCTTCATGCAGGAGTCCAACGATGCCCGCACCCGCTATCAGGGCACGGGGCTGGGCCTGTCCATCGTGAAGCGTCTGGTGGAGGCCATGGGCGGCCAGATCACCTTCACCAGCCGGAAGGACGTGGGCACCACCTTCTGCGTCACCCTGCCCTTTGAGATCGACCGCCACTACGCCCCCGACCCCGATGAGGAGGAGGCGAAGGGTTCCTCCTGGCTGGAGGGCATCCACGTCCTGCTGGCGGAGGACAACGAGCTGAACATGGAGATCGCCGAGTTCCTGCTGCTGGACCGCGGCGCCTCCGTCACCCGCGCCTGGAACGGCAAGGAGGCGCTGGACGCCTTCGCCAACGCGCCGGAGGGCGCCTTTGACGTGATCCTCATGGACATCATGATGCCGGTGATGAACGGTCTGGACGCCGTGCGGGCCATCCGTGCGCTGGACCGTCCCGACGCTGCGGAGATCCCCATCATCGCCATGTCCGCCAACGCCTTCTCCGATGATATCCAGCAGAGTCTGGACGCCGGCTTCAACGCCCATGTCGCCAAGCCGATAGACGCGTCCCTGCTGGCGCAGACGTTACGAAAATTTGTCCTCCCCCCCCGTGTCCGTAAGAAGAAAGCATCCGTCCCCCACGCGCAGACTTCCTAAGACGGAGCCGCCATCGGAAGCGTAAAAAGCACGGCATGACGCGAATGCCTCGCGCCATGCCGTGCTTTTCGTTTTCCACATGATGTGCTCATTCCCGGGAATAAAAATTTTTTTGTCGATGAAACATTTCACCGTCCCCCACGTGTATGTAGTATGAAGGGCCTTTCAGACAGCAAGGAGATCGATCTATGACAGAGCAACAGTTTTCCCCTCTGGCAGAGCGATATATGGATACGGTGTTCCGGGTGGCGTACAGCTATCTGCGCTCCCCCGCCGACGCCGACGATGTGACCCAGGACGTGCTGCTGCAGCTATACAAAACGGACAAGGCGTTCGATGACGACGCCCATGTGAAGAACTGGCTGATCCGCGTTACGGTCAATCGGTGCAAAAATATACTCCGCGCCCCGTGGCACAGGACGGAGGACATCGCCGACTATGAAAACAGCCTGACCTTTGAGGAACCCCAGTGTCAGGAGCTGTTTGAGGCGGTGATGGCTCTGGACCGGCGCTACCGCGTGCCGGTGCTGCTGTACTATTACGAGGGCTACCGCCAGAAGGAGATCGCCGGCCTCATGGACATACCGGAGGAAACGGTGCGCACACGGCTGGCCCGTGCCAGAGAAAAGCTGAAGTACATTTTATCGGAGGTGCCGCAGACATGACAGAGCATGAACTTTTCCGAAAAACCTTCTCCACGCTGCACGCCTCCCCCGACACACTGATGGAGGTTCAGAAAGCCATGGAGAACAACAAAAAGACCCATCGCACCCTGCGCAGGGGTGTGGTCATCGCCATCGCCGCCGCCCTGATGCTGACGGTGGCCGCAGCAGCCGGCGTAGTGCATCTCATCAAGGCGGACGTGACTCCCGCCGACGGCGTCAGCGACACCACGCTCCACGCCTTCACCGATGATATGGATGCCTCCGCCCCCACGGTGGAGGGCAACTCCGGTGAGCTCATCACCGTACCGGACATGGAGCGCATCCCCGGCGATGTGGAGACGGTGCAGCGTCTGGTGGGCGATTACCTGTCCAAGCTGGACGCCGGCCTCACCGTTGGCAGCACCACCATCACACTGGGGACGTTCCTCATCGACGAGAGCGGCTGCGGCATCCTGACCTACGCCGTGGACGATCCCGAGGGCGTGTCCTATGAGGAGGCCGGCTACGGCGAGGTCTACGGCCTGCCGCTGGAGCCCCGCATGTACCTGCGCTCCCCCGACTACCAGCAGGGCGGCAGCATCAATGTCAAGCTCCACGTGGACAAGACCACCAGCACCGCCACCCATCTGGACGTGGTGGCCTACTTTGCCGCCGGCGAGACGTATCAGAAGGGCGACAACCTCTACTTCACCGTTTACGACGGCGGCGCGGAGGACAGGGAGCCCTACGCCGTGGCCATCCAGCCCCGCACCTACGCCCCCGTCCGGACCTTCACCGCCGCCAACGGCGAAACGACCCGCATCTCCGCCGTGGGCATCACCATGGACAATGCCTCCCCCGCGCAGGAGCTGACCGTCCAGGAGCTGACCCTGCACTATGCCGACGGCTCCTCCTACGCGGTGAGCAGCGACAGCCAGAACCTGATGAACTGGGTGCTGGGCTACATCTACGGCGACGGCGAGACCGCCCCCTTCGCTCACGCGGTATACATCTTCAACCGTATGGTGGACGTGGACACCATTACCTCCGTGTCCCTCGACGGCCGCTGGTTCGACTTCACCGCCGAGCAGCACATCCCCGTGCAGCTGACCTACCTGCCCTGACCCCCTGCGTACCCCCTGCGGAGCGGCTTTTGCCGCTCCGCTTTTCTTTTTCCATTTCCCTATTGACAAGATAGGCTATTCGTCCTATAATCCCCAGTAGATTGGTAGGTAAATTGTACACAGGAGGCAACGAACATGCAAAAACCGCTTCTTACCATAGAAAACCTGCACGCCGGCGTCGAGGGCAAGGAGATCCTCCGCGGCGTGGACCTCACCATCGGCGCAGGGGAGACCCATGTGCTGATGGGCCCCAACGGCACCGGCAAGTCGACGCTGGGCTGTGCCATCACCGGCAATCCGACCTACAGCGTAACCGGCGGTTCGATCATTTTTAACGGCGAGGACATCACGGAGCTCCCCGTCAACGAGCGCGCGAAAAAGGGCATTTTCCTGTCCTTCCAGAACCCGCTGGAGGTCCCCGGCGTGACGCTCAGCGCCTTCATCCGCAGCGCGCTGGAGCAGAAGACCGGCGACCGCCTGCGCCTGTGGGCCTTCAAGAAAAAGCTCAAAGAGACCATGGCCCTTTTGAACATGGACGAGAGCTATGCCGAACGCGACCTGAACGTGGGCTTCTCCGGCGGCGAGAAAAAGAAAGCCGAAATTTTGCAGATGCTCATGCTCGAGCCCAAGCTCGCCATCCTTGATGAGACCGACTCTGGCCTCGACGTCGACGCAGTCCGCACCGTCAGCGAGGGCGTGCGCCTGTTCCGCGAGCGGACGCACGGCTCGCTTCTCATCATCACCCACTCCACGCGCATTTTAGAGGCGCTCCATGTGGACGCGGCCCACGTGATGGAAGACGGCGTCATCGTCCGCAACGGCGGCGCCGAACTGGTGGATGAGATCAACGAAAAGGGATTCAGCAGCCTGAAGGAAGACTGAATCGGGAGGCTCTTGACATGGCAGATTTGAAAGAAAAAACCTACGTGGAGGATGTGGACCGCAGTGTCTACGACATTCGGGACGCGGAAAACGACGCGTACCGAATGGAATCCGGCCTGACGCCGGAGATCGTCGAAAAGCTCTCCAAGGAGAAGGACGATCCCGTGTGGATGCAGCAGTTCCGGCTCGAATCCCTCCAGATCTACAATGAAATGAAGATCCCCAACTGGGGCCCGTCGATTGAGGGCCTTGATATGGATCATATCGCGACCTACGTTCGCCCGAACACCAAGATGCGCAACGACTGGAAGGACGTGCCGGAGGACATCAAGGAGACCTTCGAGCGCCTTGGCATCCCGCAGGCGGAGAGAAAATCCTCTCGCCGGTGTGGGTGCGCAGTACGACTCCGAGCTTGTCTATCACAATGTCAAGGATTCCGTGGCGGCCGAGGGCGTGGTCTACACTGATATGGAAAGCGCCCTCAAGGGCGAGTATGCCGACATGGTGCGCAAGTATTTCATGAAGCTCGTGACGCCCCACGATCACAAGTTCGCCGCGCTCCACGGCGCGGTGTGGTCCGGCGGCTCCTTCGTGTACGTGCCCAAGGGCGTGCAGGTATCCATCCTCTGCAGTCCTACTTCCGCCTGAATGCCAAGGGCGCCGGCCAGTTCGAGCACACGCTCATCATCGTGGACGAGGGCGCGAGCCTGCACTTCATTGAGGGCTGCTCCGCGCCAAGTACAACGTGGCCAACCTCCACGCTGGCTGCGTGGAGCTGTACGTCAAGAAGGAACGCCAAGCTCCGCTACTCACGATTGAAAACTGGTCCAAGAACATGTATAACCTGAATACCAAGCGTGCGCTGGTAGAAGAAGGCGGCACGATCGAGTGGATCTCCGGCTCCTTCGGCTCGCACGTCGGCTGCCTGTATCCCATGAGCATTCTAAAGGGTGACGATTCCCGCATGGAGTTCACCGGCGTTACGTTCGCCGGTGCGGGGCAGAACCTCGATACCGGCGCAAAGGTGATCCACATGGGCAGAAATACCAGCTCCTATATGAACACCCGCTCGATCAGCAAGAGCGGCGGCATCAGCACATTCCGCAGCAGCGTGGTGGTGGAAAAAACCGCCAGGGGTGCCAAGTCCTCCGTGTCTGTCAGTCGCTGATGCTGGACTCCGGAGTCCCGCTCCGACACCATCCCCGCAATGGATGTCCGCACGAAGGACGCGGCCATCGGCCATGAGGCCCGCATCGGCAGATCAGCAATGAAGCCGTGTTCTATCTCATGAGCCGCGGCCTGACGCGAGGAGGACGCCCGGGCCCTGATCGTCAGCGGCTTTGCCGACAATGTCTCCAAGGAGCTGCCGGTGGAGTACGCCGTGGAGATGAACAACCTCATCCGCCTTGAGATGAAGGGCAGCATCGGCTAAGCGGGAAAGGAGTCTGTAAATGGAAACGATTCTGGTAAATAAACTGCCCACCCGCACCTGGAACCGGCTGGGTGTGAACGAAACGGCCCTCCTCTGGGACGAAGGCGGGCGCCGTGGACGGCGGCACGGGAAATCACCGCCGCAGGTCCGACGGACGGCTGGAGCTGTCCGCCGATGCCCCCTACGCCCGCAGAACGGTGGAGATCACCGCCGCCCGGGGCCAGCGCGTCACCGTGTACGAGACGTTCCGCGGCGGCGATCACCTCCATGTCCGGACGGTGCTGCGGCCTGAAAGAGGCGCGGTCATCCGTCTGGTGCAGGTGCAGGTCATGGATAGCACGCCGTCCTGCGCAGCGAGGTCTCGGCCCACTGTCCGGAGGGCAGCTCCGTGGAGCTGTACCGCCTGCTTCCCGGCCGGGGCGACACCTACGCCGACGACCGGCTGACGCTGGCCGACGGTGCGTCCCTGAAGGCCGCCATGGGCTATCTGGGCCGGAAGCAGCAGGTCATCGATCTGAATCTGGCCGTGGACCATGTGGGCCGGAACACCCGCAGCGACATCGACGTGTCCGGCGCTCTGTCCGACAGCGCCAAAAAGGTGTTCCGCGGCACCATCGACTTCAAGAACGGCTCCGCCGGCTCCACCGGCAGCGAGCAGGAGACGGTGCTGCTGCTGGGCAATGATGTGGTGAACAGGACCGTGCCCCTGATCCTCTGCGCCGAGGAAAACGTGGAGGGCACCCACGGCGCGACCATCGGCGAGCTGGATGACGAGACGCTGTTTTACTTTGAGAGCCGCGGCTTCGACCGCGATGCGGCGGAACGCCTGATGGCCCGTGCCGCCGTGGAGCGTCTGGCCCATGCTCTGGGACGACGATGCGGCGCACGCCGAAGCGGTGCAGCATGAATTGAACGGAGGTATGTGACATGACCAACGCCTATCGAAAGGATTTCCCCCTGCTGATGGCGCAGGACATCGCCTATCTGGACAACGCGGCCACGGCCCAGCGGCCCCAGTGCGTGCTGGACGCGGTGAACCGCTTTTACTGCGAGCAGAACGCCAACCCCCTGCGGGGCCTGTACCCCCTGAGCGTGGCGGCCACCGATGCCTATGAGAACGCCCGGGCCGCTGTGCGCCGCTTCCTCAATGCCGGAAGCACGTCGGAGATCGTGTTCACCCGCAACACCACCGAGGGTCTGAATCTGGCGGCATACAGCTACGGTCTCAGCCATATCAGGGCCGGTGATGAGGTGGTGGTCTCCATTCTGGAGCATCACAGCGACCTGCTGCCCTGGCAGATGGTGTGCCGCCAGACCGGTGCGGCATTGAAGTTTCTGGAGTGTGAGCCTGACGGCAGTCTGGACCTGAACAGGGCCGAGGCCGTCATTACCGACAAGACGAAGCTGGTGGCCGTGACCCACGTCTCCAATGTCATCGGCCGCGTCAACCCCATCCGACAGCTGGCCGACATAGCTCACCGGCACGGCGCGGTCATCGTGGTGGACGGCGCGCAGAGCACGCCGCACATTCCGGTGGACGTGCAGGCGCTGGACGCGGATTTCTTCGCCTTCTCCGGCCACAAGGTCTACGGCCCCATGGGCATCGGCGTGCTGTACGGCAAGCGTGCCCTGCTGGAGGAGATGCCCGCCGTTTCTCACGGGCGGCGAGATGATCGAATCCGTCACGCGCGATGGTGCGGTCTTCGCCGAGGCCCCGCACAAGTTTGAGGCCGGCACGGTCAACGCCGCGGGCGCGGCGGGGCTCCGCGCCGCCATTGAGTATGTGGAGTCCGTGGGCTTCGACGCCATGCACCGGCAGGAGCTGGCCCTGACGCAGCGGACGCTGACCGGCATGGCCGATATGCCCCATATCCACGTCGTCGGCTCCGACAGAGCCGAGGAGCATAACGGCATCGTCACCTTCACCGTGGAGGGCGTCCACCCCCACGATGTCAGCGAAATTCTGGCCTGCGACGGTGTGGATGTCCGCGCCGGACACCACTGCGCCCAGCCGCTGCTGCAGCATCTGGGATACAGCGCCACGGTGCGGGCCAGCTTCGCCTTCTACAACACGGAAAACGAGGTGGATCGCCTGCTGCAGAGCCTGTCCACCATCAGGGAGCGTATGGGCTATGGAAACTAACCGCTTTTATAACGAGATCCTGACGGAGCACAACCTGCATCCGGAGTTCAAGCACGACCTGCCGGACGCCGACATCGTGCTTGAGGGCGTCAACCCGAGCTGCGGCGATGAGATCCGCCTGAAGCTCAAGACCGACGGCCAGACCATCACCGATGGGGCCTTCGTGGGCAGCGGCTGCGCCGTCTCGCAGGCGTCGGCGGACATCATGCTCGGCATGGTCATCGGACGCCCGCAGGATGAGGCGCTCCGCCTCTGTGAGCTGTTCCAGAAGATGATCCGCGGCGAGGCCTCGGAGGATGAGATCGACCATCTGGAGGAGGCCGGCGCTCTGCGTGACGTGGCCCACATGCCGGCGCGGGTAAAGTGCGCCATGCTGGGCTGGCGGACGCTGAACGAGGCCCTCCGCAGCAAACATGACAAGCCAAATTCCTGACGTGATCGTTTCTCCCCAACAGGACAAGGGGCGGATATGCGTTTTTCGCATATCCGCCCCTTGTCCTGTTCTGCTTTTCCCCGTTCTCCCGATTTTTCCTGACAAATCGGGAGGATTTTTTTAATTCTTCATCATGCGCTGCGCAAACTGCGCCGCCTCGTCGGCGATGTGGGGCAGCTTCACAAGGCTCCCCCTCTCGTTGGCCGTCTCCAGCAGGCAGAAGTGGGGCGGCAGGAAGAAGGATTTGTTCATATTCAGCGCCGAGATCAGCTGCCGGGCCAGCAGGTCCCCGCCGGAATAGCCGGACACCACCAGCCCGAACAGGCGCTTGTCGTAAAACCGGGTCTGGCGGAACAGCGCCGTCAGCCGGTTGACGCAGGCGGTGAGATTGGCGGACAGGGCGTCGTTATAGTTGGCGCACAGCATCACCAGGGCGTCGCACCGGCGGACGGCGGGGTACACCTCCTCCACCATCGGCCCGCCATAGAAGCACCCGCCCTGCTCGCCGAAGTGCAGACAGGCGGTGTAGCTGCATCCGTTGCAATCCGCCATGGTGCCGTTGCGCAGGCAGATCTCCTCCACCGTCACCGTGTCCGGCAGGGCGCTTTTCACCAGCTCCCACAGCGCCAGCGTGTTGGAGGTGCTGCGCTGGGAGGCGTGGAGCGCCAGGATGTGCCGGATGGGGGCGGGCTTTTCCCAGTCCGCCAGACGCCCGATGAGCTCGGCCACGGCGGCGTGAAAGGCTGTGACCTCATCGGTGCCGCCGATCTGGGCCTGGGTGCGGAAGTTCCGCAGGGAGCCGGTGGCCTCCACCAGCGGCCGGCCCAGAAA
>VOFJ01003731.1_pt1 | contig 49702 bp, 74 predicted proteins | sample 5384081 | NCBI WGS metagenome assembly VOFJ01 (sample SAMN12384729, study PRJNA508395) | human gut metagenome | isolation source: healthy gut I | host: Homo sapiens
AGGAAGGAGTATTCGGACAAGTAGAATTCAACCGGAATGCCCTGGCTACATTTATTGCCGGTTCGGTATCCAATACGATGTATTGGCGTTATGACCGTTTCTATTATGACAAAGCACATGCAAAATCAGGTAAAGCCGATTTCTGGAGTGGGACGGTCCAAAGGAGGTGCCAATTATAATCTGGATGAACACAACAATGTATTTGCCAATATCGGTTTTATTTCAAAAGCTCCTTTCTTCGAATATGCCGTGTTCCTGAATAAGGAAAATAGCAACGAGCTGAATAAGGATGCTGTGAATGAAAAAGATCTTCTCTGTAGAATTGGGATATGGTTTCCGTTCTCCGGTATTCACCGCTAACCTGAACCTCTATCGTACGGCCTGATGGATAAGAGTATGGGGAGCCAGTGTCACTTTTCAGGATTCTGACGAACGGGGACGGATCAATATGACGGGGTAGACGCTTTGCATCAGGGAGTAGAGCTCGAGGTAACGGTGAAAACCTGTGCGTAATCTGGAGCTGACAGGTATGCTGTCATTAGCCGATTGGCGCTGGAATAGCAGGGCTACCGGTTATCTATATAATGACCAGGGAATACCTTTGACCAAAGATGGGGTAGTGACGACAGAAAAGAGTAAAGAACATGCGAAAGTGGATGTCGATTTGAAAGATGTGAAAGTCGGCAACTCGGCACAGACGACTTTTGCTTTCGGAGCCAATTATCAGGTGTTGAAAGGTTTGAGATTGGGAGCCGATTATACCCATTGGGCTCGTAATTATGCCAAATTCAAGCTGCAGGGAAGTGATTTATCCAAGGAATTGGGTAAAACGATGAAATATGATACCTCCTTGAAAATTCCGTCTGCCGGAAGTATGGATGTGAATATGAGTTACCGTTTCCCCGCTCGGAAAAGTTTGGGGAATCATTTCGGCTAATGTAAATAACGTATTGGATCAGGAATATATTTCCGACGCAGAGGACGGTACGACACACGATTGGACGACAGCACAGGTATATTATGGATTTAGCCGTACTTATTCCGTACGTTTCAAAATAACTTTTTAAAGATAGTAATGAAGTTTATAATTGGAAAAATGATGAAGAAAATATATATCCTCAGTACAATATGGATGGCTTTTTCATCGTGGGGGCATGCGATTATAATGATAAGAATTTCGATGGCCTGGATGATATCGTGAAGCCTGCGAATGTGGTAAAAGAGAAATATACCTTGGTTGAAGCGGATTATGCGGCTATCAGTGACAATAGCACGAATAAGAGTATCGCTAAAAAAGAAGGTACCGATAAGGCGTTAGCTGCAGTGAAAACCGATTTGTACCTTAATGAAACGGTTCCCGGCCCGACTTATCTGCGGCATTTTTGGCGGCTAAGTATTTTACTGCCGATGAAGGTTCGAGTGTGAAAGTAACTTATAGTTACCAGGGAAAATAAGTCCGAATTACTTTTCAGCCTATTCTTCGATAAAAATCCTATAAGGCTGGGAATAAGGATTATCGGGCAGCACACGGAAATGCAAAGTTCGTGCCTTACCTCAATGAGAATACAAAAAATAAAAGTGGCCGATCTATTGATCAACGGGTATGAAGAGCCCGAAGAGGGAGATGTCGTTTTAGTCGAATATAGATATAATGCACAAAAGTAACAATACTTTGGAGACCCCACAACTTTGGGAGAATTTTGAAGATCTCGGGACGGGTAATTTGACCCGGCTGAAAGATTGGGGATCTGAAAAAGATTGGTTCGTCAGCTCTACAGGAGGCACACAGTGGAAGGTGACTGCTTATAACAACAATCAATACATACAGTATTCTGCTTATAAGACGGAAGGAGAGTGCGAGGCTTGGATGGTTACGCCGGAAATGACGGTCGGTGCTGACGATAAACTGAGTTTTGATGTTTGTGTCGGAAACTGGAATGCCGATTGTCTTACGGTATGGATTTCGGAAGATTTTGATTTTAAGGGACGTAAAAAAGGCAACCTGAGGACTGATATTACTTCTCATTTTACTATTCCGAGTGCACCCGCAAAAAGGATACGGTAGTTTCGCTTCTGCCGGTACTTTTCCCCTGGCACAATACGGTGGTAAAAAAGGTGTTCGTTGCTTTTAAATATTTAGGCGACGGAGTGAACAAAAAAGACTACGACTTATCAGATCGACAACGTGATGATCGGTTCGAAAATTCCGGAAGGAGAGGGATTGAAAGCAGACGTGGCCTTCGATTTGAAGGTGTTCGACGGAAAGAAATGGAATAATGCGGATAAGAATGTACTTGTTTTGTCGGTACAGGACTATAAAGAAATGGGACAAAACCAGTATTGTTTCTCCGAAAAAGTTCCTGCTGCGGATTATTTGCCGAATTATTTGGCAAAGGTAATCGCTTATCCGGTAGATCAGGAAAACCGTGTGGTGGTTTATCGCTACAACAATGGCAAAGAGGTGAAGAATTATAGCGATGAATATACCTATTCCGCTGCGACTGGCAGATGGACGCTGAATACCCGGATTGTCGACCTCACACAACAGTATGTCTTTGCCGGTGGTGTCTGGAAGTTTGATCCGAGTATGACAATCACGCTGGAAGCTGTCAAAGGAAATGCAGAGTCGGCTGCTTTCTATCAGGCTATCGTGGATTATGTCGGAAAGACTTTCGGTTCCGATTACTATCAGACGGGCTATACGAATGCCGAATTTTATTACGGAGCTTCTTCTTATCAGAATAACTTTAGTTTTTATCCTTATTCTTGGAGGGAAAGTAATAAGGCCGGAGCTGCCGCGTATCAGCATCTTTCGGATGACGAGCTGACTGCACTGATGTTCGAACGTCTGCCGGAAGCGGTTCGGATCGGTTTGGAAGCTATTTACAGTGATGCCGATGTGGTGACGGGCGTCGAAGTGACCTATACCGTCAACTTCTCGATCTATGGGATCAATGGTACGAAAGATACGACGGTGTATACCGTTAAATATGTGGTGACCGGTAAAGCTGAATTCGAATATGTCGAAGATTCTTTGAAAGCAGTCGGGTAGAGCATGGCACTTTCAATCATAAAAGACGGGACTCAGCGATGAGCCCCGTCTTTTTGTGATTCATTCTGCGGAGTGATGAAGTAACTCAATGGCTTTCGTATATGATTTTATAATCCTGTTTTTGCCTGCCTGAAACCAGGCCTCGGAATGACTTTCAATCGTTGCGGCAACGCGGAGTCAATACTTTCTTTTTCTTTAATGTATTCCGTGATATAGTAACGCACATCTTTGTCCCAGATTTTTAGTATCCGCTGATTGATATCCGCTTTTGTCCATCCTACTCCTTGGGTAAGATGCCCGCCTCCTCCGTTTCCCCGGTAGGAATTGATCGCAACGGTGTAAGTGCTGTCGGCATGGAAAGGGCGGCCGTCGCTCAGGGAATGGATTTCTACCCGGTTGCCGGGTTGCCGGCTGACGTCTACTGTGTATTTGATTCCGGCTGCGCATGAATAGTTGAAATAGTCGGCGGCTAATACATAGTGACCTTTGGGGTTGCGAACGATATTTCCCTGTTCATCCTTTTTTGAAATTCAACAAATGATCTTGGGCAGAAGTCATGGTGTTATATTGCAGTTGATAAGCATATTCCAGGTAGCGGTCGATTTCCTGTCCGGTGAATTTCATCAGGTAAAGTCCGTTTTCGTATTTATAGAGATTGAACATGTCCCGGATGGTAATCTCGCCTTGGGCGATTTTAGCGTCCATTTGCAGGACAGTACTGAACGAAACGTCTGCCCGGGTTTCCCGGAGTTGGGCATTATGTATGAAGTCGGTAAAAGCCGAAGGACCGAACAGGCCTTCCCGCCCCGATAATGTTTCGGTAAATTCGCCGATGGGAGTGTCGATATAGGCTTTCACCTGATTCAGGGCCGGTGTGAATTTCCGGAGATAAGCCGTATCCCGTGGGGCTTTCGCCGGATCGATCAATTCGGCGGTATAGGTCTTGTCGTCAATGTCCAGCGTGCCGGGTCAGGCTGACGGTGATCTTGCCTAAAGCCCGGGCATGCGAACGGGCATCCACGATCAACACTTTATGTCCCGCGTCGTTTGTGATTTCTTCTACCTTTTCCTGATGATCATGGCCCGAGACGATGATATCGAAACCTTCTACTTGCCGGGCCACTAACATGGTGGCATTTTCATTGCGGGGAGTGTCTTTGTTTTCACCGGCATAGTTGTAATTGTAACCGGCATGAAACAGGCCGATCAGCAGGTCGGGGTGTTCTTTTTCCTGAATCAGAGGTACCCATTTCCGGGCCGTCCCGATCATATCTTCGAATTCGATACCGTCCCACAAATGCTGGGGAAGCCATTTGGGAATACCCAGGGTGATCATTCCTAAAACGGCTATTTTGAGTCCTTTGCGGTGGAGTACGGTGTAAGGCTTGAAGTAAGGTGCTCCGGTTCGGGTATCTATTGCATTCGCTGCTAGCCAGGGAAAGTGAAATTCTCCGGCCACTTTATCATAGACCGGATGGCCTGCCTCGATATCGTGATTGCCTACGGCAGCGGCATCGTAACCCAAATCGTTCAGGACCTGGGCGGTAATATTGGTCTGAAGGGTATCGATATAATTGAAATAATAGTTGGAAGGCTGTCCTTGAAGGATATCACCCCGTCTAATAGAATATACTCCCTGTCACCCGCTTTACGCTCTTCCGAGAGATAACCGGCAACCCCGGCCAGACTGTATAAAGTAGGGCGGTTTTGCTTTAAATCGAAGTCAAAAGACTACCGTGTACGTCGGTAGTACAGTAAATGGTGAGTGTCGCTTTGTCCGGCTTCCGGGTACAAGAAATAAAAAACAGACAACCGAACAGATACACCACAGAATGAAAAATAAACGTTTCATGTATAAATCGGATTTGATATTAATGATATGGATAAAAAAACATGGCAATGTATAAAAAAAAAGTTATACTCCCCCCCTTTTTTATTCATTTTTTAGGGGTTAAATTGCAGCTCTAAAATCTGAGTTATGAGTGGTGTGTTAAAGAAAGCTTGCTGGCTTTTGCCTGTATTGTTTGTGGTGAGCCCTGTGTTGGCTCAGCAAGGTGGTGGTATACAATCGGCTGCTAATATTGAAAGTCATATCTCTTTCATGTCGGTATTCCGGGGATTACTGGGGATTGTTTCTTTGTTAGCGATCGCCTGGTTGTTCAGTAAAGACCGGAAAGCTATTTCCTGGAAAGTGGTGGGGATCGGTTTGGCGATGCAGTTGGTATTGGCTGTCGGAATTCTTTATGTCCCGGCTGTACAGGCTATCTTTGAATTTTTCGGTAAGATCTTTATCCGTATTCTCGACTTTACGCGGGATGGAAGTATTTTTCTTGTTGGGGGATCTGATGGATACCACCAAAGCGGGATATATCTTTGCTTTTCAGGTGTTGCCTACGATTATATTCTTTTCGGCTCTGACCTCCTTATTGTTTTATCTGGGCATTATTCAGAGAAAGTGGTTTATGCTATGGCTTGGGTGATGACTAAGCTCATGAATATCTCAGGGGATGGAATCGTTGTCTGTGGCCGGAAATATCTTTTTGGGACAGACCGAAGCTCCGCTGATGATTAAAGAATATCTCGACGATATGAGCCCTTCCGAGATTTTTTCTGGTGATGACCGGAGGAATGGCGACGATAGCCGGAGGAGTATTGGCTGCCTATATCAGTTTTTAGGTGGGGAAGATCCGGTACAACGGTTGATTTTTTGCCAAACATTTACTTGCTGCTTCAGTGATGGCTGCTCCGGGGGCTGTGGTTTTCGCTAAAATGTTGGTACCCCAGACCCGGCAGGTGAATAATAATATTCAGATTTCTAAAAATAAGGTCGGTAAGAATATTTTGGATGCCATATCCAATGGGGCGGCCGAAGGGGTGAAATTGGCTGTCAATGTTGCCGGCATGTTGTTGGTATTTGTGGCTTTTATCGCTTTTTGCCAATTATCTGTTTACAAAATTCGGTAGCCTGACGGGGAGTAAACGAGTGGATTGCTCAGGTTACCGACGGACGAAGTAAAGAACTGAACTTACAATTTATTCTGGGATATGCGATTTCTCCGTTGATGTGGCTGATCGGTATCGCTCCTCAGGATATGATCCATGCCGGTAGCCTGTTGGGGCAGAAGATCATTATGACCGAATTTATCGGATATGTCGATTTGGCCAACCTCAAAGCTGCCGGAGCTTTTGCTCAGACAAAGTCGGTCATTATGTGTACCTACTTCCTTTGTGGATTCGCAAACTTTGCTTCGATCGGTATCCAAATCGGCGGAATCGGTGGTTTAACTCCCAAAAAATAAACCTCTGCTGGCTCAGTTCGGAATGCGGGCATTGTTAGCAGGCACACTCGCTTCTTTATTATCGGCTACTGTTGTCGGAATGATTATCGGTTAAGTTTTTTCTGACCAGATGGGTAGCCCAGAAACTGGGTATCGTACACAGCATGATCCAGACGAAAAAGCCCGGTAACCGATCGATTCTTCGATCCAACCCGATATCATACCGGGGAGCATCAGGCCTAAAGCCATGAAACCGGTACAGATCGCATAATGGGCGGTTTGGTGTTTGCCGTTGCTGAATAGCATCATAAAATAGGTGAGGGAAGTGAATCCGAAACCATAACCGAATTGTTCGATGGCGACGCAGCCCGATATGATTCCTATACTTTCCGGTCGGGCGAAGGAGAGATACAGATACACGATATTGGGCAGGTTCATGGCAATGGTCATGGTCCATAGGCAGGACTTCAATCCCCGCCGTGCCATAGCGATTCCTCCGACAATTCCTCCGATCGTCAGGGCGATGACGCCGATCGTACCATAGATAAAGCCGACTTCTGCCGTAGATAGGGGGCAAGTCCTCCGGTAGCCGGAGTATCCAGCAGAAAGGGAGAAGTGATTTTCACCAACTGCGCTTCGGCGAACCGATAGAGCAGGGATGAAGATCCAGGGCACTGACGATGTGTTTCTTTTTGGAAGAAAGAGGTGAAAGTACCTAGAAATTCTTTGAACACTCTTCCGGCAGAGGCTTGTTGAGGTGGAAGGGTACAAGTATCCCGCCGGGGGGTGGGGGTAAAAAAACAAATAGTGATAACATTAGTGTCCCGTTAAAATGGGACGAGTTAAATAATTAATCAAATAGCCCCGGAATCAGGGGATCATTTAGATCTTTGGCATCATTGAAATTAGTCTTGTCGAACAGGTCACGCAAGTGGGTTTTGTCAGTCAATGATATGCTGAGAATTTGCAAAACTTCATAAGTTGAGCGTTTCAACTTCATGTCATGTTGGACAATAGCCACAAGACAGTATGTGATAATAGCCACACTGATTTGTATGCGGACGGCGTTCTCTGTTGTGCCCCCAGAATTTCTTTATCTTGAGGTGCTGCTTGAGCCATTTGAAAAACAGCTCTACCTGCCAGCGATTTTTATAAAGTTCAGCAACTTGAAGCGCAGATATATGCATCGCATTGGTTATGAATGTAAATTCTCGTTCTTGTTCTTCATCCCAATATTTAACCAATCTAAGTGGCTCTGGATAATATTGTTTAGGATAGAATCCTGTCAGAAATACACTTGCGTCTGAAAGCACATTCTTAGGCAGCCTACGTTTCCATTGGATGGATTTGTACCCGAGATTCTTTTTTTGCTCTGACAACAAAGTAGGCTTCAATTTGATGAATTTTATACAGTATTTTGAAGTTGTTATAACCGCGGTCAAAGATGTAATAAGAGCTTGGTTCATAAGGAATTTCAATCATAACTTTAGAATCGTGTACGGATGCTTCCGTGATATGAAAGAATGCAGGAATCTGTGTTTCCACATCATATAATGTATGCACTTTGATACCACCTTTCTTTTTGCGGAATTTTGCCCACCAAAAGACTGAAAGGCACAGGTCAATAGTAGTCGAATCGAAAGCATAAACGTTACCGCCAAGTTTGAAAATATGATTAGCACACTTTTGTCGTGCTTCGCTAACCAGGTAGTAAGCATATTCTTCAAAGATGTGATAGTCTCTATCTTGATTTGCTCTTGCCAGCGATGACTTTGATACATTTTTACCCATTCCTAAATGATAACATTTGGAATGATGAGCTTCAAGAGCAACTATCAAATCTCGCAGACTTTCACGATTAGAAAGTTGACCAAACATCAAAGCAAGTAGTTGATTCCAGCAGGTGAAGTGCTTCACATATTTATCACCATCATACTTGGTGACTATGCGGTTAAACTTACTTCGATTCAGAAATGAAGCCAATTGAGCGAAAACGTATTTGTCTTGGAACATATGCCATCGGATTAATCTGATGCAAAGCTACAAATTCAAGTCCGTTCGCTCGGAAAATCGCTGTAACTAACTAAATTTCAAATATTTCAAAAAGAACTATTCATCCACTTTTACGGGACAGTAGTGTAGTGATAAACGAACAGAAGGGCAAACAGGATTGTCAGCAGGTAAAAAGTCAGCGACCAGGCTTGGGGGATGGCTGCGGTTTCCGGCATCTCCCTGGCGTAGCGTTGTTTCGAGCCAGCCGGCGAACATTACCAGTATACCCTGGCCGAAAATAACCGCAAAACGATAAAAAGTATTGCGGATACCGACGAAATAAGCTTGTTTTTTTCATTTAACCCTAACATATAAAATCCGTCGGCAGCAATATCGTGGGTGGCCGAACTGAATGCCAGCAACCACATGAAAGCCAGGCAATACCGGAAAGCCAGGGGCCTTGGATCGTCAAGGCGATTCCTGCCAATCCTGCACCGACCAGGATTTGCATGACTACGATCCACCAGCGTTTGGTTTTCAGCAGATCGACCAAAGGGCTCCACAATGGCTTTATCACCCAGGGAAGATTCAAACCACTGGTATAAAGGGCGATATCGGTATTCGACATGCCCATGCGTTTGAATAGAATGACTGCAACGCTCATGACGACGACGTAGGGAATACCTTGGGCAAAGTATAGAGAAGGCACCCATTGCCAGGGGAGAAACCGCTTTGTTTTCTGTTTTCTTATTCATACATTTTTTATTAACTCACACCCTTTGAAATAATGTTGTAAAATGGCCTTATAATTATAGCCCCCAGGCTCCCATCACTGCGGCTCCTATCTGACAAAGCCCGACTCCATGCCCCAGCCTGCACCGTGGAAAGTGAATATTCCATCCTGCTTTTCGACGGTAAATGCCGAACTATATAGATGGGATTCTGAGAAAGCTTTCCGGATGATCAATTCTTTACCTATGACCAGCGTCTTTTTTGTCTCCGGTGATTTTTACACGGATCAATCTGCCCGATACACCTCGCTCGATGGGCTGAATATCCCGGATCGTACCGAAATCGATACCGATTTTCCGATAGACCAATTCCGATAATTGTTCGGCCGGATAGCTGACTTGCCAACGGAAAAAATGCTGGGTTTCCTGGTCATAGTCGTTCAATACCTGTGACAATATTTGCCGGTCGGTTGTATGGCAGAAAGCAGGCGGGAAAGAAAGGATCCACTTCCGGGCTGTCTGTTCATCCCGTAAGTCTCCGGTTTCCAAATCTTCGGGTGCGTCTGTGATCTTATCCAGATAAGGATGTACTACAGGTTCCCAGGTATTGTCGAAGCGTTCGGTGGCTCCTCCGCAGCATTTTGAAAAACGGGCGTCACAAATGGTTCCTTCGTAGGTAAGTACTTCTCCCCGGGTAGCTTCCAGCGCTTCCCGGACAGCAGGGGTATAGGCTTTACTGATCCCTTGGTAACGTTGGCAATGATCGTCGGCACACACATCGAAATGCTCGTGGTCTTCCCGGTCGTACCAGCGAATGTATTCTTCCTGATCCACCCGGCAAGAGCTGTATGTGCCCCGTACTGTTTTGGCTTTATCGATCTGAGCGAGCAGCCAACTCCGGGAAATAACGGCGTGGGCTTTCAGAAATTCAGCTGACGAGGTGGCAACGCATTTCAGAAGATATCACACTGAGTAGATAGTCTTCCAGAGAAAGGATATTTATCGCTGTCAGGTGTTTTTGTTCGTCGATGATTTTTAGCTTCCCCTTAAACTTTTGATTTTCCTTACGTTCCCAATGAAATTGAATACCGATGACGACATCGGTTAAATCGAAGTCGGAAGTCGTGTCGTCTTCCGGTTCGAACGTCAGAGGTAAAGAAACCGGTTCCCGATGATCTGCCTGACTTAACAGGTAACCGTCCTCTGTTTGCCGGATGTTATATGCTCCGGTATATTTTTTTCCTGTAGTCCGGCAGGTGAAAATTCCGTTCAGCCGGAAACAGATTTCCGGTGAAAACAGGATACCGACTTCCAGTTGTGGGAGGTGTGAATATTTCTGCATAGGCAAGGTTAACTTATAATCGGATTAATTCTTTTTTTGTATCGCTTCCCAGCTATCCGGGCCGGCGGTTACCTGACTGAACATATCGGTCAATAAACCGGCTGAATATTTCCGGAAATCTTCTTCCCGGGGAGAAATGATCAGGCCGGCCATATCGACACATCGGACTGAACAATATTTTCTCCGTTCCCTCTGCATAAAATTGCCGGGGACGGCGTGTGCGGCGGGGAAAAAGACAAACGGTCCATTGACAGTTGTCGAACCAGCCGAGCAGGTTGATCATCGGTTCTTCTTCGAACGGAATGGATCGGCCGATGATTTCCATGGTCTGCCGAAAGAGAACCGAAAGGAGATGGGAGTCGGAAGCTTGTAAAAAGGATCACTTCGCGAAGATAGTCCTTTAATATAGAAACCGAATAGTAGTCTTTTTTACCAGATAACGGCGGAGCTCTTCATTGGCGGCATCTTCTTCCAAAGGCATAAGATGCCGCGGGCACATTTGAAAGTGAAAATGGTCCGGGGCAGAAGCGCCGCAAGTGGGACCGTTATAAAATAAGGTATACCCCTGAAAATCGAAAGTGAGATCCAGCAGGTCTTCAAATCGTCCCCCGATGCATTGAGGTTCATGGTGGCGGGAAGGTACCGTAAAATGACGTTCGAAAATGGGATAGGGATTTATAAAAATAGAATAACGATCGTTGTAACGGATTCCTTTTTGCGCTTCCGGCATATGCTCCCGGCATAGAAAACATTTCCGGTTCTGTAATGTCCGGACATCTATTCTGGCATTGGTAGAAATCATTCTGGCTGGATTATACTGGATCCGGAGACGAAAAAGATCGAATGGAATATCCCGGTAGACGGCTTGTTGCAGATCGGTATAATTTTTTTTTAGCCAGTTCGAATTCCTGAAGTTGGCCGTTATAGAGTTGAAGTAAATCTTTACTATTCATGAAATTAAAAATTTATTCCGGTTATTTCCCGGAAATTCGGGCCTGGATTTCCAGGGTCCTGATTTTGTCTTTATAAAAATTATAGTTGTTCAGTTGCTGTATGTCCAGATCGTGATCTGAATTTTCTTCCCAACGCCGGCATAAATACAGGGGGATCGTAAATACGGGCGATGGGGTATTTTCGTGAAATGGCCAGGGCGGTTGCATAGTCTTCGCCGTAGCTCACATTCGGAAATTTGATTTGCCTTAACACGGGAGTGTAGAATGCCCGTGGTGCGCCGAGCCCGTTTATGCGCAGGGCATTGTTACGCCCGTTGTCTGGTGTCCATTCCCGGTGGGCGATAAGCCCTGGCGGAATTTCTTCCAACTTGAAATCGACCATCTGATAGCTACCGATCACCATGGCACAATTCTCCTGATAGAAGGTGTCGACGATACGTTGTAATACATGACAGTCCTTATACAGATCGTCGCTGTCGAGTTGTATGGCGAATTTACCGCATTCCGGTAATAGGATCGCTTCCGTCCAGCATCCTCCGATGCCTAATTCGGTGGAAGCGGGGATGTGATGAATCAGATTGGGGTACCGCCGGGACAATTCTGTCAGAATCTGACCGGTGCCGTCCGTAGAGTGATTATCTACTACAATGACATTAAAAGAAAAATCAGTTTGTTGCTGCAAGGCCGATTCTACAGCTTCCGCAATGGTACGTTTGCGGTTTCTGACGGGAATAATCACAGAGGCTTCCCGGGCGAAATTCTCCTGTCCGAAGTCTATACGCTGAAATTCGGGAGCTAACCAGGCTCCGATCGCCTGGAGGTGGGCTGTACAAACGGCTTCCATCTCCAACTGCACTTCCCGGTTGGCCGGATCGACATAATCGAACTGTTTTTCACCGGATAACCGCAGATCGGTGGGCTGTACGGTATAAAGGGTTTCCGGTATATGTACGATTTTTCCTAAACGCGAAATACTTAACCTTAATTCGTAGAGAGCTGCAAAACGGTAATCGGTATTCATTTGAGCGACTACTTGCTGAAAACTGTCGTTACGGAATAATAATAGTTGCCCGAAATCAAAATCGTTCCGTATACTTCCGGTTTGATATTCCAAGGTGGGATGGTGTATTTTTTGCCTTGCCGGATTTCGGCTGGTAATCACTGTAAAACAGTGCTCCGTCATTACTTTCGGCTATCTGGTACATGCGCCCGATTGCATAAGGATGCAGCTCGATGGGAGAAGTACCGGTATAGAAAAGGATATAATCCGAATCTGCCTGCCTGGCTATTTGTTGTAAAGCAGGGGTGTCGGTAAAAGAAGATACGACAGTCGTTTTTACTGGTTCGGGACTTCGAAAAAGTTCTTTTTTTGCAGTAAGAAGGTATGAATTGAATACATATTTCCGGAATTTTTCGTTCAAAACTATAAAAAATAAAAATCAAAACTAATATCCGGTGAGACAAAAAAGTAAATCCACTATAAATTGGAAGAAACGGAGAATTGAAGTTTGCTCTGTTTCCTCCATTGTTCTCAGGAATAGTTCATAGAAGTCAGTACCCTTCTTGCGGGGGCGCCTTCTTGACGGAACCGGAGTGGCCCGTTCGGCCGCTGAAGTAGTTGTAAAAAAAATATCGCAGGGGCCATCGGCTTTATGAACTGATTTCTACGAATTTTTCTGCCTCTTCGTCTGTATGACCGGGTAAGCGTTGGAGGCATCGGTCGATCACCTCATAGTCGAATCCGCGGCTTAATCCGAAGCGGATCAGTTTGGCTTTTCGTTTATAAGGCTCTTCGCCGGCCAGGGATTTCATTTTTTGTTTTAACAGAGTGAGACAGGCTTCCTGATAGGTATCGGTATCCAACGCTTCTAATACTTGGGAAATGAGGTCCGGATTGATTTTTTTTACGATGGAGCATAAGGGCTATTTTCTGTTTTCCCCAATGGTTGAACCGGAACTTATCTTCGGCATAGGCTTGGGCATAACGGGCATCGTCGATGAATCGATGCTGATGCAGAAAAGTCATAATCCGGTCGATTTCTTTTTCAGGTATTTCCCATTTGACCAGTTTTTCCTGGATTTCCCAACTGCAATGTTCTTTTTACTGCAGATAGCGGCCGCTAAGCTTAAGGCTTTCTCTTTATTCATCTCTATCCGATATTAGTTATGCCGATTTCCTGTTTGTGCCGGCTTTTCACTTTTCACCATTCGTTCTTTCCCATAAAAAATCTTTTCGTAATTCGATATTCCGGTAGCCATATCGGCTCAGCAGGGCTATCGTTTCCTGGCCGAAGGCTTCGTTGATTTCGAATAAATAAAAGTCCTTGAGGGTGTAAGTGGGTCAGTCCGATTTCTGCTATAGCCCGGTAAAACAGGAGTGGATCTTCGTCGGGGACAAATAAAGCCTGATGAGGTTCATGATCGAGTACTTTGGCTTCCATCGTTCCTTTTTCGCTTTCCCGGATATAGGGGGGATTACTGACAATCAGATCGTAAGTGTCCCAGGAGGCGGTTTGGGGGTGTAGGATGTCGCGTAGAAGGAATTCCGCTTTAACGCCGTTCAGTATTGCATTTTCCCGGGCCAGCTCAATCGCTTCCGGAGAAATATCGACCCCTGTAACGTGAGCTCCTTGACACAACCGGGCCAGGGAAATTCCGATACAACCGCTTCCACTCCCGACATCGAGCAGGCGGTTGCCCGGCTTGAGCCATTCTCCCACCCATCGGACCAATTCTTCGGTTTCCGGACGGGGATTAAAGCCGAAGGGGTTGACTTGAATCTTAAACCGGCGAACCCGGTTTCTCCGAGGATATACTGTATCGGAGAACCGGATTTCAATAAGCGAACGATTCCGATAAATTTATTTTATAAAGCTTTCCTCTAAAATTTCGTTTTTTCTAAGATGGATGTCTATATTTGTATAATGCAAAACATCCATGTAAACGATCTTGCAGATACATTCGATTTCATGTTCGGAATATGAATCTTTTAGTTCCTGCAAAGCGTATTGGGATAAATGATGGATTGTATTCATAATACAAAGATAAAATTATTTGAAAATTGAAAACTGAAAACTTTTCCATTTTTTATATTTTTTATGTCCTGGTTGCAAATTATCATATATGTTTTAATCGCCCTGTATATCCTTACTGTGTGGCCAGTGTGGTTTTTAATGTGATTCTTGAAAACCGGAATCCGGTGCGAACCTTGGCATGGATTATCGTCCTGGTGACCGTTCCGTTGGTCGGTTTCCTTTTCTATCTCTATTTCGGTGTGAATTACCGGAAAAATAAGATGTTTTCGATGAAAGGCCTGGGCGATATGAAATGGCTCCAGTATATGAGCGAAGATCAGAAACAGCTGATCCGGAAATCGGAGTTTTTGAAAAAGCGGGAGACGGTAGAAGTGCGGAAGCTGATGACTTTATGGTTGAATAATAGTAAAGCTTTATTGACCCGTTATAATCAGGTCGAAATTTTGAATAATGGCGAAGAGACATTTCCGGCTTTATTCGGGGCTTTGAAAAAAATGCCAAAAAAAAGTTTATCCATTTGGAGTACTATATTATCGGAGAAGGGAGATTGGCTACTGAACTGAAGGAGATTTTACTTCAAAAAGCTGCCGAAGGAGTCGAAATCCGGATCATCTACGATGATGTGGGATCATGGAGCTTGTCCAAGGAGTTTATCCGGGAATTGAGGAAATCCGATATACAGATTTATCCCTTTTTGCCGGTACGTTTCCACCATTTGGCGAATAAAGCCAATTACCGGAACCATCGGAAGATTGCCGTCGTGGATGGAGAAGTGGGATTTGTCGGGGGGCTGAATATCGCCGATCGTTATATGGACGGAGTACCCGGAATAGGCATTTGGAGAGATACCCACCTGAAAGTGACCGGGGAAGTCGTGACTTCGTTGCAGGTGATTTTCCTGATCGACTGGTATTTTGTCCGGCAGGAATTGTTGTTGGATAAGAATGAATACTTGCCCTACCATCAGGCCGATAATAATGTTATCGTGCAGACGGTTACTTCGGGACCGGATAGTGACTGGGCTTCCATTCAGCAGTCTTATTTTACGCTGATCAATATGGCGAAACGATATGTTTTTTATTTCGACACCTTATTTTATGCCCGGAGAGACGACATTGAAATTCCTTGAAGACGGCTGCGATGAGCGGGGTGGATGTCAGATTGCTGTTGCCTCATAAGTCCGATTCCTGGCTGACACATTGGTGTACCCGTTCGTATGTCGAAGAATTGTTGGAAGCCGGTGTAAAGATTTATTGGTACCAGAAAGGGATCAATCATAGTAAGGTAATTATTGTTGACGGCAGTGTGGCCAGCGTCGGGACGGCTAATATGGATTTGAGAAGTTTTGAGCAGAATTTCGAAGTAAGCCTGATCATTTACGACCGCGAAGTGGTGAAAAAATTAGCGGTAGATTTTATGAAAGATTTGAAAGTCAGTACCGAGGGAGCGATACAAAGATGGAAATTCAGGACGAAACGGGAAAAAGTGTGTGAATCGGTGGCGCGTTTGTTTGCACCGGTACTTTAAAAAGTAAAAGGCTATAAGTATAAGTGGGGGGGGAAAAGAGGAGATATTATATGTTCAGAGTGAATGAAACGAAGTGTATGTTTAGTAGTAAAAAGAAATTTTAAGGATCTTGGATTGCAAAGCCTGTGAGGTAAAGGACTTTGAGATTACAGAAGTAAGCGTGGATAGCCGGTCGGTGAATAAACCCGAGTCGACTTTATTTTTTGCTTTAAAGGAATTAATCATGATGGACATGATTATGTAGAAAAAAATTGTATGAACAGGGGGTAAGGAATTTTGTGGTGACCGGGCTGAGAGCGGATTTTCTTCCTTTGTCCGGGGCTAATTTTTTTGTCGTCGATGAGGTTTTGCCGGCACTTCAGCAATTGGCAGCCTGGTTTCGCGGTCAAATGAAGGCTGAAGTGGTCGGTATCACCGGGAGTAATGGAAAAACGATCGTCAAAGAATGGTTATATCAGTTATTATCGGATGAACCGGGTATTTATCGCAGTCCCCGTAGTTACAATTCACAGGTCGGGGGTTCCTTTGTCTTTGTTGGGTATGGATGTTTCTACCCGTTTGGCCATCATTGAAGCCGGAATCTCTCTGCCGGGGAGAGATGGGTAAGTTGCAGGCAATGATCCGGCCTGAGATCGGGATTTTTACGCATTTGGGAGATGCGCATGGAGAGAATTTTGAATCAGACAACAGAAATTAGCGGAGAAAGCCATATTGTTTCGGGATTGCCGTTGTATTATCGGAAGAGAAGGGGAGGCTTTGGACTATATAGCTAGCCGGCTTCGACCGGATGTAAAAAATGATCTGGGGAAGTGGGAAAAATGCAACTGTCCGGGTTGAAGAGAAAGGGAGCACTGCCCATGAACGCCTGGTAGCCGTCGGATATGAGCATGTTGCGTTTACTTTGTCTATACCGTTCCCGGATGAAGCTTCTTTTTGAAAATTGTATGAATGCCGTATGTGTTTTATTGCTGGAAGGGATTTCTCCGGCTTTCATCGCCGAACGGGTAGCCCGTTTGCAGCCTTTGGCGATGCGGATGGAAATAAAAGACGGTATAAATCGTTGTGTATTGATCAATGACTACTATAATTCGGATGCCGCTTCGTTTCAGTTGGCATTGAATACCCTGGCTATGCAGGATGCCGGGCGTGAAAGTCGTGATTTTGTCTGATTTCGTGGATACGGGAACCGGTGAGAGAGTTGTACCGGGAGGTAGCGTTGTTGTTGCGAAAGGCGAAGGTTTCTTTATTTATAGGTATCGGGGAAAAGTTAAGCCGGTATAAACCTTATTTTTTGGTCCCCCGCTGTCGTTTCTACAAGGATACGGATAGTTTCCTGCGCCAAGAGAACAGGGGAGCAGTTTAAAGATCAGGTGATTCTGATTAAAGGTGCCCGTAAGTTTCGTTTCGAATACATCGCCGGTTTTTACAGAAACAGTCCCACGCTACCGTGCTCGAAGTTGATTTCGATGCAATGGTTCATAACCTGAATTATTTCCGTTCTTTGTTGCCCCGGAAGACGATGATCGCTGTTATGGTCAAAGCTTTTTCTTATGGGGAGCGGAGCCGGGGAAGTAGCGAGTTTGTTACAATATTCAGGGGGGTAAATTACCTGATGGTGGCTTTTTGCAGATGAAGGAGTAGAGTTAAGAGCTGCCGGAATAACCATACCTATCGGTGTCATGAATCCTGAACCGGAGGCTTTCGATCATATGATCGAATTTAATCTGGAACCGGAGATTTATTCTCTCGAATTACTGGAGGCTTTCGACCGGGTCCTGACCAAACATGGCATAGAAAAATATCCTGTACATTTGAAATTGAATACCGGGATGAATCGTTCCGGCTTGGATCCGGAAGATCTGCCCGCTTTGCTGAAGTTTTTTCGAAACGAAACGGAAAGTCATAATCCGTTCCATGTTTTCACATTTGGCCGGGAGTGACGAAGCCCGACACGATGAGTATACGTTGTTCCAGATCAACCGTTTTATTGAAATGACGAAAGAAGTCCAGGCCCGTTTCGATTATCCGATTATCCGGCATATTCTCAACTCCGCCGGAATAGAACAGTTCGGACAGTATGCTTTCGATATGGTCCCGTTTGGGTATCGGATTACATGGGATCAGTGCCGTGGGGGCACCGTTATGGCCTGTCAGTAGCTTTAAGACCTATATTGCGGCAGTTCGTCAGGTGAAGGGAGATCAGACGGTAGGATACGGACGGAAGGGTGTATTGGGCCGGGATACCCGTATTGCCGTTATTCCTGTCGGCTATGCGGATGGGCTCGACCGCCACCTGAGCTGCGGAGTCGGTGAAGTATGGATCGGAGGACAAAAGAGTTCCCATTGTCGGGAATATCTGCATGGATGCCTGTATGGTGGATATCACCGATACGGACGCACAGGTCGGGGATGAGGTGGAAATATTCGGAAAACATATTTCGGTGACCGAGCTTTCCGATAAATTAGGTACGATCCCCTATGAAATATTGACCAGCGTGTCTCTCCGCGTGAAACGAATTTATTTTAAAGATTAAAGCAAAAAACCGTCGCCAATTTAATTTTGGCGGCGGTTCTGCTTTTTATTGTTTCTGATTTGCATAATGTCGACGGGGACATTCAAACCATGGATCCCATTTATTTATCGGAACCGAAGGTTCGATAATCAGAGTTCTGAAAGAACTCGCTAATCAGGCTTGCCAAACTGCTGATCGGTCTGCACAGGCCTTGATGGATCCATCCCTCATTTTACTCCAGTTCCCCGATGTTTTTCTCCAATTCCCCGATCGTAGTCGGTTTGGCGATAATCTTGTGATTTTCGTCGATCAAAAAAACATCTAAGGAGTAGCGAAAAAGATTATAGTCGTTTGCTATTTCACTGTCAAAACTGCCTGCTGCATGGATATTTACCCATTCCAGCGGATATTTAATAGAAAATTTTTCCCAGTCTTCTCTGTTTTCATCGATGGATATGCAGATGAGCTTTTATTTCTTGATGGGTGAAAATCTCTTTTTTTGACACAGTTGAGGTAAAGCTTCCATTAATGATTGGCAATGGCTGCATTGTGTATGCCAGAAAAGAAGCAAGGTGTAGGGGAGAGATTTCACTATAGAGATTGACTGGATGGTTATGGATGTCCATTAGTGTGAAGTCGGGAACTTGTTGGCCTATAGCCATTTTGCTGTAACCTTCCAGCCGCCTTTTTGACAATATCGCTGTTACTGCCGCATTGTTGTATATAATGGTTTGAAATATGCGCCAATACTTCTTCCATTTGTTGGCTTTCGAAACCGGAGATTAAAAATTGAAGCAGATTTTGTTGTACGATCGGATTCATATTGAGCAAAGGGATCAGATAATCCAGGGCCTGGATATAGTTCGTCTCGTTTTCCCGGGGACTGGCATAGGGCTTTTTTATGTAATTGAATGTATTGGAAGATTTTGTCTGTATAAAAGGAGTATATAGTAAAAGTGTATCCGAGAAATCGATTAACGATAAATACCGATACTTAAAAAGTGAATCCCGCTCCTGCTGTGAAAGGTTTCCCGGAATAATGGGTAACTTTTGATTTTTTATCAGTTTTCCTGCCAGCGTATTCGGGTGCTCCCGGTAGTTCTTATCGATTAATTTATCTCGTTCGAGCTGGAATTTTTATAATATTCGAGTGCTTTTTGGTAGAACTTATCTTTGTCCGGATAGTTTATCACTACTTGTCCAACCAAACCTAATTTATGATTGTAAATAGTCTCCGATTTTAAGAAGTCGAAATAAATTTGATTTTCTGTAGAGTGTATCACCTGGGCTGTTGCCTGAGGATTTTGATAATCGAGGGATATTTCGATATCTTCCCGGTTAAAGAGAAAATCCAAAAAAGATGGGACCTTTCCCTGAAAATTGAGCATAAGGAGGAAAACTCAGAATAGTTCTCAGTGTCCCGGGAGAAGTAGCCTCCGGTATCTTGAAAGACAAGGTATCTTGTGAGCGTACAGGTAAGGTATCTAAGGCAAATAATGCTCCGTTATAAAACCGTAATAGAATGGGTTGAGAATCGGCCGGTAGATTTTTCACCTCTAATCTGACCCGATAATCTTTGCTCCATCCGGTAAATGGCAAAAGACAAAAAAAAGACGATGAATAATTTTAACATACACTTATCGATTTAAAGAACCTGATTTTGTGGGGTATTGTTCAGCCACATTTCGATATTCCTGATTACGATATTCAGCCGGGTTTCAAAAGCTTCCCGGGTGGCGTAGCCCATATGCGGCAACATCAGTAGATTAGGTGCATTAAATAATTCCAGGTTCAGAGGAAGCGGAGGTTCCTGATCGTAGACATCGACGGCTGCTCCGGCTATTTGTCCTTTTTCAGGGCATTGTAAAGCGCTTCCTGGCTGACGATGGGTCCCCGGGCGGTGTTGATCAGGACAGCATGTGGTTGCATGAGTGCAAATTCGTTTGTCCCGATAAATGCTTTGGTTTCCGGGTTCAAGGGAAGATGTACCGTAATGATATCCGATTGACGCAGAAGGGTATCTTTGTCCACCTGGGTGATATGAGGAAGGGCCTTGGGGCTGCGGTTATAGCCTAAAATCTCTTGCATCCGAAAGCGTTGGCTAACAGAGCTACCCGTTGGCCGATGGCTCCGAGCCCGACGATACCTACTGTTTTTCCGTGAAGTTCGCTTCCCAGGACTCCCTGCCGGTCTCCGCCGATACGGAGAATGGCATCTCCTACCATTTTTTCGGTACACGGCGATCATCATTCCGATCGTTAATTCGGCTACTGCTTCTGTAGAGTAACCGGCGGCATTACAAACCGTGATACCCCGTTTTTTACATGCTTCCAGATCGATATGGTCCACTCCGGTAAAGGCTACAGAGAGCATCCGGAGCTTCGGACAATTTTCAAAGAAATGTTTCCGCAACGGAATATTGCTGACTACGACAACTTCGGCATTTCGGGCTCTTTCGATCAATACCTCTTCATTCTCATTCCGGTCGTGATAAAAAGTGACTGTATGTCCCTGGTTTTTCAGAGTAGCCAGACTTTTTTTGTTTATCGTGCATTCGCACATTCCTAACGATTCGACAAATACGATATTCATACTTACATACTTTTAATGCTGTGTTCTTTCCGGGTAAAACTACAACGTGTTTATCCCAGATGTTTTGGAGCCTCTAAAATAGTGAATATTTTGATAAAGTATACGGATCGTTTTATTTTGAAAACCAGGAAGACCCTGTATTTTTCTGACAGAAAGAGATACTTTTTAATTTATTTTTCGTACAAGGTTATAAATCAGATAAAATAACTATGAAACGAGAAGATTTATTATCCAAAATCTCTGATCCGTCCAAAGTCTGGGATGTTGTCGTTATCGGAGGAGGTGCAACCGGTTTTGGGAGTTGCCGTAGATGCAGTTACAAGAGGGTATAGTGTCGCTTTATTCGAATGGGAAGATTTTGCAAAAAGCAACTTCCAGTCGTAGTACCAAGTTGGTGCATGGAGGAGTCCGGTATTTGGCTCAGGGAGATGTTTCATTGGTATTGGAGGCTTTGTACGAAAGAGGATTACTCCAACAGAATGCTCCGCATCTGGTAAAAAATCAATCTTTTCTGATTCCGAATTATCGTTATTGGGATAACTTTCTTTTTATACAGTCGGACTGACGATATACGATATCCTCGCCGGCCGTCTTAGTCTGGGGCGTTCTAAATATGTATCCAAAAAAAGAAGACTACGTCTTATTTACCGACGGTCCGGGTGGATGGTTTGAAGGGAGGGGTTGTCTATCATGACGGTCAATTCGACGATTCCCGCCTGGCAGTCAATCTGGCTCAGTCCTGTGTCGAAAATGGCGGATGTCCGATCAACCGTATGAAAGTAACGGCGATGTTGCACGGATCCGATGGCCGGGCAAGAGGGGTGAAGGTTCAGGATTTGATGAACGGGCAGGAATATGAAGTGAAAGCCAAAGCGGTGATTAATGCGACCGGCATCTTTGTGGATAGCATTATGGAAATGGATGTGCCGACTCACGAGCATATGGTGAAACCGAGCCAAGGGGTACATTTGGTCCTGGATAAGTCGTTTTCTGCAAAGTGATTACGCTATCATGATCCCCAAGACCGACGATGGCCGGGTATTGTTTGCCGTGCCCTGGCATGACAAAGTGGTTGTCGGAACGACCGATACTTTACGGGAACATCCGGAATTGGAGCCACAAGCTCTGGAGTCGGAAATCGAATTTATCCTGAATACGGCCGGACGTTACCTGACTCGTAAACCTCAACGGAGCGATGTCCTTTCGGTATTTGCCGGATTACGTCCATTAGCGGCTCCCAAAAAGGAAGGTAAAAGTACGAAAGAAATTTCCCGGAGTCATAAGATTTTTGTTTCTGAAAATAAGCTGATTACCATCACCGGAGGGAAATGGACCACCTATCGGAGAATGGCAGAAGATACGGTGGATAAGGCGATCGAATTGAATCTGCTGGAAAAAGAAAGCATGTGTGACAAAAAAATTCCGGATTCATGGTTATCAATTAAATCCGGATCTCAATAATCATTTGTATATTTATGGCTCCGGATATTCAGGCGATCAAAACCTTGATGCAGTCCGATCCGGCTATGGCCGAAAAACTGCATCCCAAATATGATTACACTGTGGCCGAGGTGGTATGGGCGGTTCGGGAAGAGATGGCATTGAATGTTGAGGATATACTGGCCAGGCGTGTCAGGTTATTGTTCCTGGATGCCCGGGTGGCTGCCGAAGTTGCCCCTAAAGTGGCCCGGATCGTTGCCAAAGAATTGGGATACGATCAGGCCTGGATCGATGGGCAGGTAAAAAGAGTTTACCGATTTGGCCGGACACTATATTTTAGAGTAAAACGTATATTTGAAAGTTACAGCGGTTTTAAAGGCGGCAAGGGGTTCAGGAGTTAAGTTAACCGCTGTAACCCTTGTAACTGAAAAAAGTATATTATAATTATTCAGGAATGTCAGAACAGTATATTTTATCGCTCGATCAGGGGAACCAGTAGTTCCCGGGCAATTGTTTTCGACCACGATGGTGAAATCAAAGCTGTGGCTCAGCAAGAATTCCGGCAGATATTTCCTCAGCCGGGATGGGTGGAACATCATCCGCAGGAAATCTGGACCTCCCAGGCTTCTGTGATTGCCGGGGCTATTGCTTCGGCCGGTATTAACGGATTGGACATCGCTGCCATCGGAATCACGAATCAGCGTGAAACGACAATAGTATGGGATCGGGAGACCGGACAACCGGTTTATAATGCTATCGTCTGGCAAGACCGCCGTACGGCTTCATACTGTGATGCTTTGAAGGCTGAGGGGAAAACCGAATTTATCCGGGAGAAGACCGGATTGATCATAGACGCTTATTTCAGCGCCACTAAAATCAAATGGATTCTGGATCATGTCGGGGGCAAGGGAAAAGCCGAAGCCGGAAAGCTTATTTTTTGGAACGGTGGATTCCTGGCTGGTCTGGAAATTGACCCGTGGGGAAGTACATGTTACGGACGTCACCAATGCTTCCCGTACGATGCTTTATAATATCCATCGGCTGGCCTGGGATCCGGAATTATTGGAACTGTTCGGTATTCCTGCCGCGATGTTACCTGAAGTCAAGACCTCCAGCGAAAATATGGACACACGAAAACGACCCTCTTTGCCCATAAAATACCGATTGCAGGCATTGCCGGGGGATCAGCAGGCAGCCTTGTTCGGTCAGATGTGTACCGAACCCGGAATGGTAAAGAATACTTATGGAACGGGGTGTTTCCTCTTGATGAATAGTGGTGATAAACCGGTTGTCTCGAAGAATAATCTGCTGGCGACCATTGCCTGGAAAATCGGAGAAGAAGTGACTTATGCCCTCGAAGGAAGCATTTTTTGTCGGCGGGGCGATCGTTCAGTGGTTGAGGGATGGTTTAGGGATTATCCGCTCTCTTCGGGCGAGGTGGAGACTTTGGCACATAGTGTGCCGGATGCCGGTGGGGTTTATTTTGTACCGGCATTGACAGGCTTGGCCGCTCCCTATTGGAATCAGGATGTCCGGGGAGCTTTTATTTCGGGTATTAGCCGTGGAACGACAGCCGCTCATATTGCCAGGGCTGCCTTGGAGGGAATCGCTTTTCAAACCATGGATGTGGTCAATGCCATGATCCGGGATGCCGGTATCGAATTGAAAGAATTGCGGGTGGATGGAGGAGCTGCTGCGAATAATGTGTTGATGCAGTTTCAGGCCGATATTTTGAATACCACGGTCATACGACCCAAGATCATCGAGACTACAGCTCTGGGGGCTGCTTATCTGGCCGGTTTGGCGGTAGGTTATTGGAGCGATATTCATGAAATCCGTCAACATTGGCATAAAGAAAAGGAATTTATTCCTTCCGGAGAACAACAGAAAATGGAAGAACTGAAAGAGGGATGGAGAGATGCTGTCGATCGGGTGCTTGAACGATAATTGTATATTGGCTTGCTATGACGATTTCTTTATTCACAAAATGTCTGTTCGAATTTATCGGTACTGCTTTGCTGATCCTGCTGGGAGACGGAGTGGTGGGCCAGTTCATTACTGAAGCATTCCAAAGGTTTCGGCGGAGGCTGGGTGGTGATTACTTTTGCCTGGGGATTTGCCGTCATGTGCGGGGCATTTGTGGCCGCTCCTACTCGGGAGCTCACCTGAATCCGGCTTTGTCTATCGGTTTGGCGTTGGCTCATACTTTTCCCTGGGCTTATGTACCTGCCTATATTATAGCGCAATTGGCCGGTGGATTTTTTGGGAGCTGTTCTGGTCTATGTTTTCTATAAAGATCATTACGATGCAACAGAAGATCCCGATGTGAAATTAGGTACTTTCTGTACGATGCCCGCAATCAGGAATATCCCCCGTAATCTGATCTGTGAGGTCATCGGTACTTTTGTGTTGGTTTTTGTCATTTTGTGTCTGGCTATCGATGGGAATACGCCTGAGGTCGGATTGGGATCTGTGGGATTGTTTCCGGTGACTTTCCTGATTGTCGCTATCGGTATGTCTTTAGGAGGAGCTACCGGTTATGCTATGTCAATCCGGCCGGGATTTGCCTCCCCGTTTCGCTCATTTTTTTGTTTTACCGATCCGGGGTAAAGGGAGTAGTGGATGGGGATATAGCTGGGTTCCGGTTTTGGGTCCTATCCTGGGGGCCTGTCTGGCTGCCGGGTGTTATAAAATAATTTTTCCTTGACTTCCAAATCCTATTCTGAGTAATTATTTTTACCTTTGTTAGCTCATTTGGTGTAATATAAGGTGAAGTGTCTGAATGTTCAGCCCTTTTATACGAATTTAAAAACTGGAATGGAAAAGATCATGTCATTGTCTGAAAGACATCAAAAGATTTTAGAATTATTAAAAGTAAACGGAATCGTTTCAGTAAATAGTCTTAGCCGGCAATTGAATGTTTCTTCGGTGACGATCCGGAAAGACTTGGGATTACTGGAAGAAAAGAAATTACTATATCGTTCACACGGAGGAGCTATTCAGATCGATCCCTATATAGCCAACCGGCATGTGCAGGAAAAAGAAAAACACAGTTTCCGGAAGAAAAGAAAAGGATTGGTATGAAGGCTGCCGAAATGCTGACTCCCAATGACGCTATCATTATTGCTTCCGGTACTACGGTATTGGCTTTTGCCCGCTGTATACCTCCGGAGGCTCAGCTGACCGTACTGACTTCTGCGATGAACGTTGCCATGGCTCTCCTGAATTGTCAGCAGGTGGAAGTGATTCAGTTGGGCGGTATTGTCCGGCATACCTCTTCGTCGGTTACCGGAGAATATGCTTTGCGGATGTTGGAGAATTTTTCCGGGACGAAGCTTTTTCTGGGGGTAGATGGAATCGATTTAAAATATGGACTGACTACCACGAATTTTATGGAAGCCAGTGTAAATCGTGCGATGATCGATGCGGCGCAAAAAAGATTATTGTCCTGACCGACTCTTCTAAATTCGGCCGGCGGGGGTTTGGAAAGATCTGCGAACTGGATGCTGTCGACCAGATTATCACCGATTCCGGCGTATCTCCCAAAGTGGTCCGGGAATTAGAGGAGTTGGGGATTAAGGTGTCGATCGTCTAAGGAGCTTTATTTTTTATGTCGAAGATACAAGTGATTTATTCCAATACAAACGGCAATGCCTCTGCTTTCGCGTGGACGATTTCGGGCCGGTAATTGAATTCTTCGTAGGAAAAAGCAGTTAGTTCTTCTTTAGTCGTCAGGCGATTTTGAAGGATATAGCGGGTCATGGCACCACGACACATTTTGGCATATACGACAATGGTTTTCAATTTGTCTTCTTCACGAATGAAAAATTGAGGTTCCAGGACTTTTTCTTCCCGTCTGACCCGTTTCCAGTCGAACAGACGGGTCATTTCCTCTGTGGCAAGATGCACCAGGCAGCCATCGTCCTGCTTTTTACTGAATCGATCAGCACATCGGTCAAACGTGGTTTCCAAAAAATCGAACATGTTCCGGTTGTCGTTGTTCGGTAGCTTTACGTTACCCTCTAAACGGTAGTTTTTGATCCGGTCCATAGGCCGGAGCAGGCCATATAAAAAAGGAGCAAATCCACAGATGGTTGTTGGCGTAGGCATAATCGGCTTCTGTAAATTCCCAGGCGCGGAGGTGGCGATAGACTATGCCGTTGTATGACAACACGGCAGGCCCGCTGTCGTCGGAATCGAAAAAAGACAGATAACGTAGTTTGTTCAGGATAGCCAGGCGTGGATTACATTTCAGGGCTTTCCCCAATTCCGCTTCCGTGAAGGCCGCTAATTGGAGTGCATGGCGTTCGGCTTCTTCCAGAAACTTCGGCTTTGTCAGGATTGACGGTGAAAGCTCAGGCCTTGTCGTCATGTTTTTGGCACAAGCGAGTAATATCTGCATGGTCTTGTTTTTAGAACTTATACAAAAAGTAATAAAATAATCAGGAAACAATAGGCTGTTTTTCCGGGTATTTCAACGTGAGGCCATTCGGTAGATGGCTTTTCGTTTCGGGGGAGTAATTGGGATATGGTGTTTCATTTGTTTTTCGTTTTGATTGAAAATACTTTCGTTTTTCTTTTGAAATGTTTTTGAATTGTTTGTTTCTTTGTGGGTGAAAATATAATTTTCTGCACAAATGAAACAAAATGATATGACCAAGCCATTTGATGTGATTGTAATCGGCGGTGGCGCAACCGGTGCTGGAATTGCCAGAGACTGTGCCCGTAGAGGGATTCGTGTGCTTTTGATCGAGCGATTCGATATATCGACGGGAGCGACGGGACGAAATCACGGTTTGTTGCATAGTGGTGCCCGCTATGCAGTGACTGATCAGGAATCGGCAGAGGAATGTATTAAAGAAAACAGGATTCTTCGGCGGATTGCCAGTCATTGTGTGGAAGAGACCGACGGTCTGTTCCTGAGTTTGCCGGAGGATGACATTCAATATCAGGCAAAATTTGTCGATGCTTGTCGACGTGCCGGAATCCGGGCCGATATTATCGATCCGAAAGAAGCGCTGTTGCTGGAGCCATCTGCCAATCCGGGCTATTATCGGGGCGGTAAGGGTTCCCTGATGGGGCTGTCGATCCTTTCCGTTTGACTACTTCGAATATCATCGATGCCCGTAATCATGGGGCTGAAATTCTCACTTATCACGAGGCGACGGAATTAATCCGCGAACAGGATCGTATCGTCGGAGTGAAAGCCCTGGATCATAGGACGAAAGAGACTAAAAATTATTATGCTAACGTTGTCGTAAATGCCGGAGGAATCTGGGGACACAACATCGCTAAGATGGCGGGAATAACGGTGAATATGCTGCCTGCTAAAGGTGCCCTGCTGATTTTCGGGCATCGGGTGAATAATATTGTTTTGAACCGGTGCCGCAAGCCTGCGGATGCCGATATTCTGGTTCCGGGTGATACGATTTCATTGATCGGAACCACTTCGAGCAAGGTGTTGTTTGATGAAGTCGACCGGATGTATGTGACCCCGGTGAGGTGGATTTATTGTTACGCGAAGGGGAAAAAAAATTGGCTCCGGTCCTGGCACAAACCCGTATTTTGCGGGCTTATGCGCGTGTACGGCCTTTGGTTGCGGCAGACGACGATCCGAGTGGCCGGAATGTGAGTCGGGGGAATTGTGCTGCTGGATCATGCTGTCCGGGATGGACTTGAGGGATTTATTACGATTACCGGCGGGAAGCTGATGACCTACCGGCTGATGGCTGAGTGGGCTACCGATTTAATTTGTAAAAAGTTGAATGTGAACGTCCCGTGTACGACCGCCAGTGAAAAATTGCCCGGTTCGAGGGAGGATCGTGAAGAAGTGGAGAAAAAAGATTATCTCGGTACCCTTGGCTCAGCGAAATTCTTCTATTTACCGGCATGGAGATCTGGCGGAAAGATTTTCCGGGAATGATGTGCTGGAAAATAGTTTAGTATGTGAGTGTGAGGAAGTTTCTGTCGGAGAGGTAAAGTATGCTTTGAATGAATTAGAAGTGCACAATCTGGTGGATTTGAGAAGAAGGACGCGTGTCGGGAATGGGTACCTGTCAGGGAGAACTTTGTGCATGCCGGGCTGCCGGATTGATGAGCAGTATGCATAAATATTGTACTAAACGGGCGAAAGAAGATCTGGCTTCTTTCTTGAATGAGAGATGGAAGGGATGGCGCCTATCGCCTGGGGGGGATACTTTGCGGGAAAGTGAGTATACAGCCTGGATTTATGAAAGTGTGTGCGGTTTGAAAATGTCTCAAAAAACAAGAAGAGTAATATGAAATTCGATACGATTATAATCGGGGGTGGACTGGCAGGATTGGTTGCCGGTATTTGTTTGTCGAAACACGGACAACGTTGTGTCATTATATCTTCAGGACAAAGTGCCCTGCATTTTTCTTCCGGTTCTTTGGATTTGCTGAATGTGTTGCCCGACGGGACAGAGGTGGCTCATCCTTTGAAAGCTATCGGACAGTTGCAGGAACAGGCGCCTGCCCATCCCTATGTAAAAATGGGGATGGAGGTATTTTCAAGACTGACCGGGGTGAGGCTGAGCGATTTTTTGAGGAAGTCGGAATCCATATGAGTGGAAGCGCCTTGAAGAATCATTATCGGGTGACTCCGATGGGGACGCTGAAGCCTGCCTGGCTTACCTTGAAAGATCATCCGGATTGTGATGCTGCCGATCGTTTACCCTGGAAGAAAATAGCAATATTCAATGTCCTGGGATTTTTGGATTTCTATACTCAGTTTATCGCGGATGAGTTCCGGAAAATGGGTACTGAAAGTAGGATTCATTCGTTTAATTTCCCTGCTTTGGAATATTTGCGTAAAAATCCTACTGAGATGAGGTCTGTCAATATTGCCCGGATGTTTGAGAAACAGGAAAATCTGGACGAACTGGCCACTTTGTTGAAAAGGGAAGCCGGTGAGGTCGAGGCGATCGTGTTGCCGGCGGTATTCGGTTTGAATCAGGATACGGCCTTGGATTATTTACAAAAGAGGGTTGGAAAAGAAATTTGTCTCTTGCCTACTTTGCCTCCTTCTGTCCCGGGGATCCGTACACAGCAGCAATTACGCAAATGTTTCCAGCAAGCCGGAGGTGTATATATGCTAGGGGATACCGTTTTGCGGGCAGAACAGGAAGGGAATCGGATTAGCCAGCTCTTTTCTTATAATCACGGAGAGATTCCTTTTGTCGGAAAGCATATCATCCTGGCTAGTGGCAGTTATTTCAGTCAGGGATTGATCGCTACTTCCGAACGGGTGTATGAACCTGTTTTTGATTTGGATGTCACTTATCCGGAAGATCGGAATCAGTGGTATGGCCGGAATGCATTCGACCGGCAACCGTATGAAGGTTTCGGTGTGAAGACGGGAACCGATTTCCGGGGGATGGTGCACGGGCAGGTATTGGAAAATTTGTATGTGGCGGAGCTGTTCTGGAGGGATTTAATCCGATTAAAGAAGGATGTGGTGGTGGGGTTTCTGTTTTGAGTGCTTTGTATGTAGCTGAACAAATTTTAAGTAAATAAAAGAGGTTATGAATCTTCAACAACATAATATTAGTGACAATAATTTCGAACAGTGCATCAAATGTACGGTTTTGTACGGTTTATTGTCCGGTAGCGGCTGTCAATCCGGATTATCCCGGTCCTAAACAGGCAGGTCCTGACGGAGAACGCCTGCGTCTGAAGAAGTTCGGTTTTTATGACGAGACCTTGAAATATTGTATCAATTGCAAGCGGTGTGAAGTGGCCTGTCCTTCTAATGTGAAGATCGGAGATATCATCCAGGCGGCAAGGATTAAATTCAGTAAAAAGAAACCGGGAGTACGGGATTTTATTCTGGCGAATACCGATTTGGTCGGGACTCTCTCCACTCCTGTGGCGCCGGTTGTGAATGCAACGCTGGGATTGAAACCGGTAAAAGCGATTTTGGATGGAGTGTTGAAAATCGATCATCGCCGTACTTTCCCGAAATATGCTTTCGGAACTTTCGAAAGCTGGTATAAGAAAACAAGTGAAAGAACAACTTGCTTTTTCCGAAACAGGTGAGTTATTTCCATGGATGTTATGTGAATTACAATTACCCGCAGTTGGGGAAAGATCTCGTTAAGGTTATGAATGCCCTCGGGATCGGGGTGAGGTTGTTGGAGAAAGAAAAATGTTGCGGGGTGGCGCTGATTTCGAATGGTTTTATCAAACAAGCTCGGAAACAGGCTGATATCAATATCGGTTCGATTCGGAAATCGGTCGTGGATAAAAATATTCCTGTTATTGCCACCTCTTCTACCTGTACTTTTTACGATTCGGGATGAATATCCGCATTTGTTGGGCGTGAAGAATGAAGATGTGAGAGAGCAGGTAGAGCTGGCTACCCGCTATATTTACCGCTTGCTGAGTCAGGAAACCGGACAATTGGAGTTCAGAAAAGATAAGAAACTACGGGTGGCTTATCATACTCCTTGTCATATGGAAAAGCTGGGGGGTGGGCTTATTATTCGATCGAATTATTGAAGTCGATTCCGAATGTGGAACTGGTATGATTATTGCTCGATTCGCAATGTTGCGGAATTGCCGGGACTTACGGTTTCAAAAAGGAAAATTACAAGACTTCGCAGGATATCGGTAATTCCTTGTTTAAACAGATCGAGGAATCCGGTGTGGATTATGTCGTAACTGATTGTGAAACTTGTAAATGGCAGATCGAAATGTCTACTTCTAAATGTTGTAAACATCCAATCTCGGTCTTGGCGGAAATGTTACAGGATTGAAAGAAATAGTTTTCTGGGAGTTGACCGGCCGGAGGCTTGTTTCCCGGTCGGTTAGGTTTGAAAAACCATGGAGTGTGTTCAAAAATCGGGGATTTGTTTGTTATAAAACATCTTGTGCGTGATGAACTTTGAGTTCGAAAGGGTGTTTTTCGAAGCGAAATATTCGCACCGGATATTTTTAAATAAATTTACCAAAAATTTTCATAATTTTTTTGGATATATGGAGTTTTTATCTACTTTTGTTTCGAAATGAAGATGTTTTATTTCATTTCAAAAATAATGTGCGCCGAAAACGTTGTAATAACGAAAGTGATAGGTTTTTCTTAGAAACAATTTGAATCTTAAACTAATAGCTATGTGGAGTTTTTTTAAAACCAGAGCCTCATCGGCCCTTGTTGTCAAAAAAAGAAAAGATTGATCCGACGTATAAGCGTCTGCGTTGGCAAGTATTCATCGGTATCTTTATTGGATATGCAGGCTACTATTTAGTTCGGAAGAATTTTTCTCTTGCTATGCCTTATCTGGTGGATATGGGATTCGATAAAAGGGCTTCTCGGGGTTGCTATTTCAGCTAATGCTATTGCCTATGGATTGTCTAAGTTTATTATGGGTGGGGTTTCAGACCGTAGTAGTGCCCGTAAATTCTTGCCCTTGGGGTTGACATTGTCGGCTTTAGCTACTCTTTTATTAGGTACGAAAGTGGGAGTTTCTTCCATCGTCTCTATGTTTATTTTGCAATTTTTTGATCGGTTGGTTTCAGGGGATGGGATGGCCTCCTCCGTGTGGCCGTGTTATGACGCATTGGTTTTCACAAAACGAAAGAGGAACGAAAATGTCTATCTGGAATTGTGCTCACAATGTAGGTGGTGCTTTGATCGGTCCGATGGCTGCCGGTGGTTTGGTATGGTTCGGTTCCTGGCAAGCCGGTACATTCTGGTTCCCGGCGGTGGTGGCTTTGATTATTGTGGTTATCGCTTATTCGTTGATCCGGGATACTCCGCAATCTTGTGGTTTACCTCCTATCGAAGAGTATCGGAATGATTACCCTAAAAATTACAGTGCTAAATCGGAGGTTGAACTGACGGCTAAAGAGATCTTTTTCAAATATGTTTTGAAGAATAAGACTTTGTGGTTTATCGCGATGGCCAATGCTTTTATTTATCTGATCCGTTACGGTGTATTGGATTGGGCCCCCACCTATCTGAAAGAGGTGAAGGGATATGATATTACAGAAATCGGTTGGGCTTATTTTGCTTATGAATTTGCTGCTATTCCCCGGTACGATCGTATGTGGATGGTCGAGTGACAAATTGTTCAAGGGACGCCGTGCTTTAACGACCATGATCTATATGGTTTTGATCGCTGTTTCGATCTTTGTTTACTGGCAGTTCAGTGCTACTCCGCTGATGGATAGTATTTGTCTGATTGCTATCGGTTTCTTGATTTACGGACCGGTGATGTTGATCGGGGTACACGCTTTGGATCTGGCTCCTAAAAAGGCTGCCGGTACGGCTGCCGGATTTACCAGGTTCTTCGGCTATTTCTTTGGAACGGCCCTGTTCGCTAATATCGGTTTAGGTTATATCGTGCAGCATTTGGGATGGAATTGGAACTTTATCGTTTTGTTGGGTGCTTGTGCTTTAGCCTTCCTGTTTATTGCATTTACTTATAAAGAAGAACAATATCTGGTTAAAAACAAAAACTAATTAAATCCATGATTAAGAAGAATTTAACGAGTAGTATCATCCTGGTGATGATGCTACTGATCACCCCCCCTGTGTCTCTGCACAAACCTATCGGCAGATCAAAGGATGGTCAAAAGAAGTCAATGATCGGCTGGAAGATTTCCTGAATTCGACCATTACGATGAAGATTCGGAAAGTGGCGGTTTTCGATGGTGACGGTACGGTTATGGGACAGGTACCTCATTATTTGGCGGATGAAGCTTTATATCAATATGCCGACGAACATTTTAAAGGAAAAACGGATAAGTTTTCGAAAGAGAAAATGGCGATCCTGAACCGGATGGTAAAAAGATGGAAATAATGTGGGGAAACCTTATGTCGAGGATCGGGTGCATTTTTTGGCAGGACTGACGCCCGAAGAAATTCTCGAAATGGGATATGCATGTTACCAGACTTCTTACCGGAACAAGTTCTATCCGGAAATGAAACAACTGATTGCCAATCTCAAGGAATATGGATTCGAGGTTTGGATTTTGACCGCTTCTCCGGAATTTTTATATCAGAAATTCCTGGCCGAAGAACTCGGTATCCCGGAGGTCAATATCCTGGGGGTAAAATCGGTGGTTGTCGGCGGTAAATTGACAGATGATATCATCTTACCGATTCCGCAGGATGACGGTAAAGCAAATGTGATCCCGACCTTTATTAAAACCCGTCCTTTGGTTGTCGGAGGGAATAGCCGGGGAGATATGGATATGCTCAATCAGTCTTGTGGATTGAAGATTGTGGTGAATCCGGACGATAAAACAGTGCGTGGGAAAGAAGACGGGCCGATGAACGGTTATACGGTAAAAGGCTATTGGGAAAAAAGAAGGGGCTTTGATCGTGAAATGTCATGATGTCAGGGAACCCGGTCTGCGTTTCCATACAGAAGAATGGGGAATCCGCGAAAATGTATCTAATCCGAAAGAATAATTCAGGAATAGAATTATATAATTGATTTTACGTATAATTTATTTGATGTTACTATGAAAAAAAAATTTTCTATTAAACGTGGTAATGTTGTGCTGTGCTTTATTTGTAGGTACATCAGCATGGGCAAAAACTGAAGACGGGGAAGCTGCTGCTAAAAGCGAACCGGTGTCAGCCAATGAAGAAGAATTATTGAACAAAATTCTTTCTAAGTTACCGAAAGTATCCGGTTATATTCAGACCGGTTATAATTATGGAGATAAGAACGGGGATAACAGATCTTCTTTCCAGTTGAAGCGTATGCGGGTACTTCTTGACAAAAAGATCTCCAATACGTTTGATTTCCGGGCTCAGTTCGAATGTTTTTCCGGTTCTACCGATGGCGGGGCTTACAAAAAAAAGAAAGTCATTACTGTGATGGACGCTTTTGTCAGTGCTCACATTAACAAAGCCATCAACTTCCGGGCAGGACAATATTATCTGCCGCTGGGTTTCGAGAACTACGATATTTCTCCGGCTACTTTGGAGACTGTAGATTTCTCTAATATCTGTTATCGTATGGTATGCCGGAATGCGATTTCTTCTGCCGATCTGATCGACTATGGACGTGATCTCGGTGTGATGGCTTACGGTGATCTGTTGCAGAATCAGGAAAAAAAAGGATTCAGCTATTTGAGCTATAATTTATCTTTGACCAACGGTTATTTGCCTACTTTGAACGATGACAACAGATGTAAAGATTTCGTCGGTCGTCTGACTTTCCGTCCTGTAAAAAAACAGTTGAGTATTATGGGATCGTACAACTACGGTGAATACCAGGGTAAAGTCGGAGACGATGTTAAAAATATCTTCCGATGAATCGTTTGATTGCCGGTGCCTGGTATTTTGACCCGAACGGTCTCGATCTGCGTGCTGAATACGGCCATATCAAAAGTAGATGATGCTAATGTAGAAGAAGACGGTTTTTATGCTTTGGCCGCTTATCGCTTCGGAAAATTCCTGCCGGTAGTACGTTACGATATGTACCGCGATAAAACCAACAAGACCTCTGCCAACAACAGAGATGCTTACCTGGTGGGTTGTACTTACGAATTGATCAAGAACCTGAAATTCCAGGTTAACTATATCCACCATTATCTATACCGATAAAGTGAAAGATGCAGGTACGCGGACAGGAAACGGAAATAGTTTGCAAATCATGCTTTTGGCTAAATTCTAAGATTTGATTTACCTTTATTAATATCCTAAATTCCTTTATTATGAATAAATTATTTTTTGCAATGGCACTGCTTTTTGTAGGCATGTCAGTAAATGCACAACATCTCGGTTCAGAATACCGGTTGAAAAAAGTGATTCCGGTTGCCGGACGTCAGGGAATTGCTATCGATAAGCAATTACTACTAGGTTTCCGACACCAAAGTACTGTACAAATACGACAAACAGGAAATCTGGTGATGAAGAACGATCAGCCGTTCCAAAGGATCCTAAAATTGCCAACCACTTCGGTGATATCGATATCTACAATGGAGAAATTTACTGCGGTATTGAAAAATTCGAATACGGACGTGGTTATAATATCGCCGTATCGATTTACGATGCAGAGACTTTGAAATGGAAACGCGATCTGCCTTGGTCTCCTGAATCAGGACAAGTAGAGGTTTCAGGTCTTGCTGTTGATCGGGAGAAAAATATGGTTTGGATGTCTGACTGGGTAGATAGCCGTTACGTATATTGCTATAGCCTGGAAACCGGACAGTACTATACCAAAATGCAATGCCGTCCTACTCCGTACTGGTGTCAAGGTATTTTCATCGCCGATGGAAAACTGCTGTTCACCTCTGATGATGGCGAATCTTTTGTACAATATTCCTGATAATATCTATGTGGCTGACATCTCTGAAGTACACTTTACCGGTTTACAAGACGGAACTGAAGTGGTGAAAGAAACTCCGTTCAGCGTAAAAACTCGACAAAAAAAGGGAAAACCTGTTATGCGTAAAGGTAAAATTGCAGGTGGTGCAAAAGCCGGAAGAGTTGAATTATTCCGCGAAATGAGTGATTTCCGCCGTGCAGGTGAGATTGAAGGACTCTCTATTGACCCGGTAAACGACGACCTTGGTCGTTGTATTGAACAACCGTGGTACACTGATCGTTCTCGGTATGTCACAGGGTCCGTTCGCTGAAGAAGGGTATACCGGTGAAATTCATGAACTTTATATCTACGAGAAAATTAAATAATTGTAGGGATAGATCCTGAATGATCTGAAAACAATTACTTTCAAATGAGATGAACGAGGTCTGTAGAGACCTCGTTCTTTAATTTATGCAGGAGCAGCTGTTTTAATCTGAGTCTCCTAAAAATTCATAATTGACATATTGGCATCTAAAATAACAAAGATGTGCTGTAATTGATTCTTTTTTTGCCAAGTAGTGCAAACAGTAGATATCGGGTTTTGTTCCGGAAGACCCTTGGAACAGGAACGAGGGGGCCGCATAGGCTCTCCGAATACCCGACCGGTGGTGTATGACAGAAACATTCGTTCATTTGTCATTGAAACAGTGACCGATCTGAATCTTCTTCGCTTTAACCTCCTTCTCTTTATTACGTAAAAAACGAAACATTAAAAGTTTAAATAACGTAAAATTTATCCATAAAGACGGAGATGGGTAATTTTTTATATTAAAATAAACAAATATGTGGAGTTTTTTAAGACCGGAGCCTCATAGGCCCTTATTGCCGAAAAGAACAGATCGACCCGACATACAAACGTTTACGGGTACAGGTTTTTATCGGTATTTTTTATCGGATACGCTGGTTATTATTTAGTTCGTAAGAACTTTGCGCTGGCGATGCCTTACTTGGTGGAAATGGGGTTCGATAAGGGACTTTTAGGGTTGCTATATCAGCGAATGCCATTGCTTACGGACTTTCTAAATTTTTAATGGGTGGAGTCTCTGACCGTAGTAGTGCCCGTAAGTTTTTACCCTTGGGATTGACTTTGTCTGCTTTGACGACTTTAGTTTTGGGTACCGGGCCGGATTGTCGTCTGTCGTGTCGATGTTTATCCTGCAGTTTTTAATCGGTTGGTTTCAGGGTATGGGTTGGCCTCTAGCGGACGGGGTGATGACACACTGGTTTTCGCAGCATGAACGGGGACGAAAATGTCGATCTGGAATGTGGCCCATAATGTCGGTGGGGCTTTGATCGGACCGATGGCTGCCGTGGGGATGGCCTGGTTCGGTTCCTGGCAGGCCGGTACCTTCTGGTTTCCTGCTAGTGTCGCTTTGGTTATTGTGGTGATCGCTTATCTGCTGATCCGCGATACCCCTCAGTCTTGTGGTCTGCCACCTATCGAACAATACCGAAACGACTATCCGCCCAACTATAGTGCCCAGTCGGAAGTGGAACTGACGGCCAAAAGAAATTTTCTTTAAATATGTATTGAGTAATAAAAAATATTGTGGTATATCGCTATCGCTAACGCTTTTATCTATCTCGTCCGCTATGGAGTGCTCGATTGGGCACCTACTTATCTGAAAAGAGGTGAAAGGCTACGATATCAAAGAGATCGGTTGGGCTTACTTTTTCTTATGAATTTGCCGCTATCCCCGGGACGATTTTCTGTGGTTGGTTGAGTGATAAAGTCTTCAAGGGGAGGCGTGCTATTACGACCATGATTTATATGGTCGCCGTCGCCATTTTTGTTTTTGTCTATTGGGAATTTAGTAAAAACTCCGCTGATGGACAGTATCTGTCTGATCGCCATCGGTTTTCTGATCTACGGCCCGGTAATGCTGATCGGTGTTCATGCTTTGGATTTAGCCCCTAAAAAGCAGCCGGTACGGCTGCCGGATTTACCGGATTTTTCGGCTATTTCTTCGGGACCGCCCTCTTTGCTAATATCGGTTTGGGATATGTTGTTCAGAATTTGGGCTGGAACTGGAATTTTATCGTGTTATTGGTGGCCTGTGCCCTGGCGTTCATCTTTATTGGATTCACGGCAAAGGAAGAACAATATCTAGTGAAACAAGCAAAACAATAATCACTTTATTTAAAAATCACAACTATGATTAAAAGATGGGTTTATGTAGCATTGGCATTCGGATTAGGTATGTCTGCGATGTCATGTGAAAATCAGAAATTTAATGATGTGAAGGTGGATGTCGACCGGGTACATGTCGATGAGCTTTCACCTGAAATGATCAAAGTGCGCGACTATGTTCCCGAATATGCGGTTATTGCACATCGGGGCTCTACTTTCTGGACACCCGAAGAAACGGAATCCGCCTATCGGTGGGCGAGAGAAATCGGTGCGGATTACCTGGAATGCGATATGCAGGTGTCGAAAGACGGAGTGGTACTGGCACTACATGACGATAACCTGAAACGGACCACTAACATCGAAACGGTTTTCGGAGAAACACTACCCCGGGAAATCCGGAAGAATTATTATATGAAAATCGGATACTCGGAGACAGAAGCCGAAGAAAAGGTAAAAGCGGATGAAGCGAATTTTGTTCCTAACTTACCGGCTTATTATACTTACGAAGAACTGCTGATGCTCGATGCCGGTAGTTGGTTCAATAATGAGAATCTCGAAGAAGCCCTGCCCGGATTGGCTAAAAGAAAAGCAATATATTTCCACACTGGAAGACCTGATTATGTATTCGAAAGGGTATCGGTTGATCCGGGACCGCAATCAACCGGGAATGCCCCGGCAATATTCCATTGTCGGGAAAACAGGGGAAACGATTACCAGTCTGAGCGGTACTGCCGATATTGTGAAATATGATTTCGGGTATGAAATCGATCCGGTATGGGAAGCCGGAAATAAGAATATCCCGGGAATCTATATCGAATTTAAAGAACCCTGGCTGAATCCCAAAGGATTCGAACAGATCGTGTATGATGTACTGGCCAATACGCAGGATATGAATATTATCGAAAAACCGGAACCCGAGGACACGCCTTTTTATATCAACAACGGACGATTAATGTAGGAAATACCAACGGTAAAGTGATCCTGCAAACCTTCTCTTTGGAAAGTTTGGTCCGGGTGGCCGAGGTATTCCAGGGCAAAGTTCCCATGTGTTTCCTGTTGTGGAAAGGGACCGGTGTCTACCGATCTCACTTATGACGATCCGCTGGGATATGCTTCTTTTTATCAACCTGGGCGTAAAATATAAAGCACATTTTATCGGACCGTGTATCGGGGGGCCCCTAATGATTATCCTGAATTGGATCAACCCTGGCAGGATTACCTGATCCATCGGGCGAAGATGAAAAACCATCCTTATACTTTCGATACCTATGATCAGATGGCGAAGTATTTCGGACAATATAATTTCGGCGTAGCCGACGGAATGTTCAATCCTCCTTATCTGGATGCTTTATTTACCAACCATTCCGATATGAGTATCAACTATATGATTACGCACGGATGGCGGAAGAGTCCTGCTTCCCAGACCCTGGTCGATGCAAGGGAAGTATTGAGAAAATTGGGATACTTAGATAATAATTAATTAGGGTGAATTTCAAAACTTTGTAAAAATGAATCAGATGAAAAAAACAAATATTTTTTCCCCGCCTTTTTGGTTGCGATCTTTTTTTATGGTCCGGGAATATTCAGGCTCAGGTTGAAGATGTGGCCAATCCGCTGTTGAAATATATCAATCGGAACAATGGACTCAGATTTACTGCCGGAGGCCGTTTGTTTACCGATGTAGCTTATTATCATTCCGAATATACGCCGATGAAATCGGGGGCCGCTATTACCGATGCACGTATCCGTACTTCATTGAAATACAAACAATTCTATTTTTATGCCGATTTCGATTTTTCTAAAGGTTCTTTCAAACAGAAGAATATTTTCGGACAATACAACTTTAAAGAGAATTACCGGGGGTACAGAGTGTGAAAGCCGGTTATTTTTGCGAGCCTTCTACGATGGCTTACAATACGAGTCTTTATAACTATCATTTTATTTCCCGTCCGGCAGTCGTCAATGCTTTGGCGCCTGGCCGAAGTCTGGGGATTACTTATAAGTTTTTCAATCAGAAGGTGTTGGCCGATCAGGGTATTTTTGCCGAAAATAAATACAATGATCAGATCAGCGGATTTCAGGGGTTTAGTCTGAGCGGTCGTTGGTTGTATAAGGTGATCAACGACGATTATATGACGCTGCATGTCGGATTGGGATTGCGTTACCCCGGATAAATACCGGACGGGTAGTCGATGACGATGCTTTTAAAACTGAAGTAACTATAGAGTCGGCCATGGAGACTTATGTGGATGCGACTACAAAATTTCTGAATGCCGATGTCGCCTGGGCTAAGAATATTCTCGATCTGAATCCGGAACTCTTGTTTAAGACCGACCGTTTGTTCGTCCGCGGGGAATATCTGTATAAACGTTTGTACAAAGACCTGCCCGATTTTGAATTATTCACCAATCAACTGGGAGGAGTATGGAGTTGGACGACGCTGGATGCCTGGAAAGCCGGTAACCCGATCCGCAGTACCAAATTCGACGGTGGTTATGTAGAAGCCGGCTATCTGATCATGGGCAACCGTTATACCTACAACGACGAATACGGTTTACTGGACGGTATGAATGAAAAGAAAAGAATTCGCTGGAAATCGTCGCCCGTTATAGCATTGTCAATCTCAACGATATCAATAAAGGAGATTTTTTCCTGATCGGAAAGCATGTTTTCTACCCGGGCGGAGTCGTTTCGGATTATCCTCCTGTCTCGACGAGTATCGGAGGGGGTAAAATGCAGGCGGCTACCGTCGGTTTGAACTATACACTGAATCAGTATATCAAGGTGATGGGGAATACAAATACAGCCGTTTGAGTAATGTGTATTATCCGATGGATAAGAATTTCCATGAATTGCAGATGCGGTTGATGGTTTCGTTTTAGTTTTACCGGACAGCAATGATAAAAATCAGCGAGATACTGTCAGGAAACAGTATCTCGACAAATATACTTTTTAAGGAATGCCTGTCTGGATTTTTGCCTTATTAGCCTCCTTATGTTAAAATGATGTATATAAAACAGAAACAGGATCTCCGGCGGTTGTAAATGCATTGATGGCCGGTGGGGTTATGTGATAAAAAGGTTAGGTCGTCTTTATAATGATTATTGTTTAAAATGATTTTTTTTCCCCGACTTTTTAAAATAATAGACCAAAAAACGGCATATCATCTAAAAGCTTCACATTCAAAAAATAAAATGGATATACTTGTCATTTTCGTAATAACGATTCATGTGTGCTATATCCGGTTGTAGAAAGTATATACCTTGAGGTGTTTTTTTCTAATTTGCCATTATACGCGAACTCTTGAAAATCAATGTATCGGGCTGGGATTAATTTTTGCTCTGTAACTCTGTATAGCATTTGTTCAAATTCTCGCTGCCATAATATTTCATTATTGCATTTGGTAAATGGTTTTAGAGGTCGGCAGTTGTAATGAGGGTCATATTTTAAGTGTGAGTTAATCCGTTTTTTATTGCGATAATCCCAAAGTACGACTTGGTCTTCAAATGCAGCTCCATTAAAAATAAGTATCGAATCATTTAGTATTTCAAAAGAGTCGGCAAAAAAGGTAATTCTTGCAGAGCAATTGGCATCCCGTTTAATTCCTGATCCTTCGCAAATCAAATCCAATGGCTTGGTGCTAAATTTGACTTTATAACAAGCATTTGAGCCTTGTCGGGTAGGAGTACACTGTTCTAAATTACCATCGGCACGGCATTTCAAGGAAAAGCCTGATTTGTTATTGGGACATGTACAGCTTACTGATTTTAGTCTATCTCCTTTGTTGTATCCTTCATCTTGTGCCAGTGCTTCCACATTGTAGCCAAGCATTTGTTGTAAAATTAGAGCGATCAAAACTAATAAAACTTATGATTTGGCTTAATAATGTAGCTGTTATTAATATTAGAAGCTAGCAAGACGAATCGTTGGGTAAAGTCTTTCAACCAGCTATTTTTTTTTTTTTGGGTTTAATATTGTTTATCACAATAAAAATATGTCAATTTTAATAAAAACAAAAAATATTCTCAATTATTTCAAATATTGAAATCAAGTATTTTTTGTCCCTATTTGTAATATGGGGGAAGTAACTGTATCACGCATTCTGTTCCGCAATAGGTTTGTTGTATACAGTATGGATGTATCCTGTTTTCTAAGGGAATCTGACTTTTTATTTTTTTTGCTATGTAAGTTTTGCTACATTATTTTTACCTTTGTCGAAATCAATTAGAAGAAAATTGAACACAAAGGATTTACTGCAAAAATATCTCTCTGCCCGGGCGGTGAAAAAGTTAACGGAGCTGTTAACTACCCGTAGTGACCGGAAATACAGACTTGTCAACAATGCCGGTTCGGTGACTTCCCTGATTGTCGGAGCCATGCGTATCACCCGGCCGGGGTTGCGGGTCGTTGTGCTGAACGACCGGGAAGAAGCTGCCTATTTTTATAATGATATATTGGCTTTGGCCGATGAAAAACAAATCGCCTTTTGCCTTCTTCTTATCGCAGGATGATTAAAGAGGAAGAGAAAGATAACGATTCGGTCCTGGTGCGTACCGAAGTACTGAATAATATCCGGAATGGCGAAGTCGATACTTTGATTACTTATCCGGAAGCATTGGCTGAAAAAGGTCGTCGACCGGGAAGTGCTTTCCCGCATGTCGATGGTGGTGAATCAGGGAGATGCCTTATCGATTTCTTTCGTCGAAAATCTTTTGGTAGAATACGGGTTCGAACGGAATGATTTTGTCTATGAACCGGGACAGTTTTCGATCCGGGGAGTATTGTGGATGTGTATTCTTTTGCAGAAGAACAGCCGGTCCGGATAGATTTTTTCGGAGATGAGGTCGAATCGATTCGTTTTTTCGATATCGAGACCCAGTTGTCCGATAAAAAGACCGGGAAAGTATCGATCGTTCCTGATCTCAGTGGCAAAACAGAGGCCGGAGGATTTAAACATACGGACTTGAGTTCCTATTTCTCTGTTAAACCGGTCTGGTGGATCAAAAATGGGATGTTCCTTCACGATAAAGTGAAAGCTTTATATGCCGAAGCCGGGGAAGAGCTCGTCACTTCTGCCGAAGGACTGATGAATTATCTCGAAGATTGCCATGTGGTGGAATGGGGACCGGATATGTATTTCCGGGGAGAAACGATAGACGTAGCCTCAGAACCTCAGCCTCCGACCAACAAGCATTTCGATTTGCTGGCAGAGACTTTGCAATCCCGCCAGGCCAACGATTACCGGTTGTATATCTGTTCGAACAATGAAATGCAAATCCAGCGTATCCGGGATATTTTTAAAGATAAAGGATACGAAATCGGTTTTACCTGGCGGGAAGGCGTAATACATGAAGGATTTTCGGATTCGAATGAAAAGATTTGTGTTTATACGGAACATCAGATTTTCGATCGTTATCATAAATACCGCCTGCAGACTACCCGCATCCGGCAGGGGAGGGAATCGATCACTCTGGGAGAGTTGCAAAATTTGCATCCGGGGGATTATGTCGTGCATATCGACCATGGGATCGGACGATTCGGCGGACTGGTCAAAATCAACAACGATGGTAACGAACAGGAAGCGATCCGGCTGGTATATAAGAATAATTCGGAATTGTATGTCGGATTGCATTCCCTGCATAAAATATCCAAATATAAGGGGAAAGACGGTGTTCCTCCTGTCGTGAACAAATTAGGAGGAGACGCCTGGAATAAACTTAAACAGAAGACTAAGTCCCGGGTAAAAGATATTGCAAGGGAGTTGATCGCCCTCTATGCCCGTCGCAAGAAAGAAGCTGCTTTTGCTTTTCTAAAGATAGTTATTTGCAGGAAGAAATGGAAGTGTCGTTTATGTATGACGAGACTCCCGATCAGATAAAAAGCGATCGAAGCGGTAAAAGCCGATATGGAAAAACCTCAGGTAATGGACCGCCTGATCTGTGGAGATGTGGGATTTGGGAAGACTGAAGTTGCAATCCGGGCCGCTTTTAAGGCGGTGGCCGATAGCAAACAGGTGGCTGTCCTGGTGCCGACGACTGTTTTGGCTTATCAGCATTACCATACTTTTTCCAGGCGGCTGGAAGGCATGCCCTGTCGGGTGGAATATATCAGCCGGATGAAGAAACCCGGAGAAATTAAGAAAATCCTGAACGATCTGAAGGAAGGCAAAGTAGATATCATAATCGGTACCCATCGGCTGACCAGCAAAGATGTCGTATTTAAAGATCTGGGATTGTTGATCGTCGATGAGGAACAAAAATTCGGAGTCGGGGTAAAGGAAAAACTGAAGACCCTGAAATTGAATGTAGATACCCTGACTATGACGGCGACTCCGATCCCGCGTACTTTACAATTTTCATTGATGGGAGCCCGCGATATGTCGATTATCCGTACTCCGCCGCCTAACCGTTATCCCATTGTAACGGAATTGCACCGTTTCGACGAGCAGCTGATCAAAGAGGTGATTCTTTATGAAATGGCCCGTAACGGTCAGGTGTTTTTTATCCACAACCGGGTCGAAACCATCCGGGATATTCAGGGCATGCTGCAACGGATTGTCCCGCAGGTGAAAAAACCTGTGGTTGCACATGGACAAATGGAAGGCGAAGAACTTGAAAAAAAGTGATGCATGATTTTGTCCGGGGCGATTACGATGTTTTGATCGCTACGACTATTATCGAGTCGGGGCTGGATATTCCGAATGCCAATACGATGATCATCAACCAGGCCCAGAATTATGGGCTTAGTGATCTGCACCAGCTGAGAGGCCGGGTGGGACGTTCGAATAAAAAGGCTTTTTGTTATTTATTGACCCCTCCTTTGGATACGGTTAATTCGGATGCCAGGCGCCGGCTGAAAGCGATCGAAGATTTCAGCGGTTTAGGAAGTGGTTTTAATATAGCGATGCAGGACCTCGATATCCGCGGGGCCGGGAATATCCTGGGAGCGGAACAGTCGGGATTTATTGCTGAAATCGGTTACGAAACCTATCAGCGTATATTGAATGAAGCTCTGCTGGAATTACGCGAAGAAGAGTTCCCTGGAATGGAAACGCCTCCGACCGAACAAAAGCAGGCTTACGTTGCCGATTGTGTGATCGAATCCGATTTCGAAGTATTGATTCCGGATACCTATGTGGAGAATATCAGCGAGAGAATTCGGCTGTATCGGGAGTTGGACAATATTCCGGATGAGGCTGGCCTGGAGAAATTCGGGCAAGAGCTGAAAGACCGTTTTATGAAATTCCGGCACAGGTGACCGGATTGATGGAAATTGTGAGGATGAGACGCCGGTGTATGGATTTAGGGATCGAGAGATTATTGGTGAAGAATGGGAAAATGATCATGTATTTTGTCGGCGAACAGACTTCTCCTTTTTTATCAGTCGGCCTTGTTTGCCGCTATACTGAGGTTTGTGCAGCTGCAAATTATGCCTTGCCGGTTCAGTGAAAAAAATAATAAATTATCGCTCGTGTTTACAGAAATTACGAATATTATGAAAATGTCGCGTTATGTGCGGGAGATGTGGGAGAAAACAGAGGCAGGTAACAGATGATAGATCAGAGATTTGAATTTTAGGCCCAATGAATTTGGTAATCGATATCGGGAATACCCGTAGTAAATATGCTTTTTTTCAGGAAGACCGGCTGATCGGGGTAAACTATCGGTTGATTCGATTCTTGAAGACATTCGGGTATGGAAAGAAAAAAGGGGAAAAGGTTTGGATATTTCTTACCGGAAGTGGTCATATCGATTCCGAAATGCAGCTGGCTATAAAAGAGCAAGCCGATTACTGGCTGGAAGCTTCGCCTGCTTTGGAGGTACCGTTGAAAATCGGATATGCTACTCCCGAGACCTTGGGATTCGACCGGATCGCTATTTGTGTCGGAGCAAAGAGTTATTACCCGGGGCTTCCCTCTTGGTGATCGATTCGGGTACCTGTATCACTTATAATTATGTCTCGGCCGAGGGCGTGTTTCTGGGAGGAAATATTTCTCCCGGATTGGAAATGCGTTTCAACGGACTGCACCGGTTTACAGCCCGCCTGCCTTTGGTGACACCGACAGAAACCTATGGAGGAATAGGAGGACAGTCGACAGAAGAAGCTATCCGGAATGGCGTGATGTCTGGTATGCTTTTTGAGGTACAACAGTATATAGAATGCTTTCTCGGACAATACCCGGAAGGACATGTGTTGATTACGGGGGAAATGCACATTTTTGGAAAGACATCTGACTCCGGATATTTTATTTTGTAAATATCTTAGTTTTGTAGGATTGAATGAGATCTTGAAATATGTTAAAAAGTCGAACTATTAGCTAAAATACAGGTGTTCCCTGTATATTAAAAAGAAAAAATAGTGATATTTTTGCAGAGTAAGCTTAGATAAGTAACTAACAAAACATTAAATACATCGGTTAAAAAAGATAAGATCATGAAAAAGATTGTGGCTTTAGCATTCGGTATTTGTCTTATGGGAGGGGCAGTCAGTGCGCAGACACTCGACTCCAAATACGGACTGGATAGTGTGAAAACGTTGGAGAATGCTTCTATTTATTCAGAATTTCTTAAACAAAAAAATTATTATAAGGAAGCTTTGCCTGCCTGGCGGTATGTTTTTAATAACGCTCCCAAGTTTCAGATGCTTACTTATACCAAAGGGGAAGATCTGTTGATCAATATCTATCAGCAGACAAAAGATAAGACTTATGTGGATACCTTGATGATGTTGTATGATCAATGGGCGAAATATTTTGGGGATCATCAAAGGTATGGAGAAGGTTATATTTTGGGAAAGAAAGGGGCTACTTTATATCGTTTCGGAGGGGATGATACTAAAAAACAGCTTTTTCTTATGTGGCTAAATCATTCGAGCTCGAAGGTAATAAAACTCACCCGATCACGGTTCAAACCATGTTGTTCGGAGCCGGTGAGCTGCTGAAAAAGGCGAACTGTCTAAAGATGAATACATCGCTCTTTATATGAAAGTTTCCGGTTTTATCGATGATGGAATCAAAAATGCCAAACAACCCAAAACGGTTGAAGCGTTCAAAACGATGAAGGGAATGTGGATGCTATGTTTTTTCAATGCCGGTGTAGCAGATTGTGAAACCTTGAATAACTTGCTTTCTGCAAAATACGAAGCCAATAAGGAAGATGTCGCTAACTTGAAAGAGGTGGCTTCTCTGTTACGGCGGAGCGAATGTGTCGATTTGCCTTTATATGCAACTGTAGCTGAGCAATTGTACCAATTGGATCCGACTGCTGATGCGGCTTATAGCTTGGCTATCATGTTCCTGAAACGTCAGGAATTCGATAAAACCGAAGGTTATCTGAAAGAAGCGATCGCGAAATCCGAAGATAACGAGGCTAAAGCTGAATATTACCTGAAAATGGCTCAGTTGCAATTGGCTAAAAAGCAATATCAGGCGACTAAGACTAATGCGCTGGAAGTGCTGAAACTTAATCCGAACAACGGAACCGCATTGATGCTGATCGGAAAAGCCTATGCCAATTCGGCCTCCAATTACGGAGAAGACGATTTTGACCACGCATCCGTATTCTGGGCTGCTGTCGATAAATTCCAAAAAGCAAAACAAGTGGATCCTGCTATGACAGAAGAAGCGGATAAATTGATCGGAATTTATTCCCAACATTTCCCGAGTAAAGACGAGGCTTTCTTCCGTAGTGTTACCGATGGAGCAACCGTTAAAATCGGTAGTTGGATCAACGAATCGACCAAAGCACGTTTCAGAAAATAGTAAGTCGTATATTAATGAGTGTTTCTTCACGTATACTTTTATATGAAAAAGCATTATTGTTCTTCTGGGAGCAATAATGCTTTTTTAGCATGTAAAAATGATATCAAAGAAGTCAATGCATTGGCTGAGCGGGAGAAACGTCCCGATATGACCGGTGAAAACCTGGAATTGGTCTATTCCGATTCTGCCCGGATCAAATACAGGGTATTGGCCCCGGAATACATAAAAGTAAATAGGGAAAAAGAAAAATATGAAGAGTTTCCGAAAGGAATCCATGTACTTTCTTATGATCCTGCAGGAAAGATGATCGGTTCGATTAAAGCAGCGAAATATGCCAAAAAGCTGGAAGATGAAATGCTTTGGGAGGCGCGTAATGAAGTGGTGATAATCAATGCAGAGGGGAAAAAGCTCGAAACCGAATTACTCTATTGGGATATGAAAAAAAGAATTGATCTATTCCGACCGTTATGTCAAGTTGAGTGCCGACGGACAAATTATCGAAGGTAATAACGGCTTCCATTCCGATCAGAATCTGAATCATCCGGTGTTTGAGAATATTTCAGGTAGTATCGAAGTTGAAAAGCAACAACGTAAGCAATGACAGCAACCCTTTCGGTGATATTGATTTGTCTTCTGTTATCTGCATTCTTTTCGGGAATGGAGATCGCTTTCCCTGACTTCTAATAAATTACGGATCGAGATCGATAAGTCTAAAAAAAGGAGTCACTCAGGCTCTCATCGATCTGTTCATTTCGCATTCCGGGATGTATATTACGACTTTATTGGTAGGTAATAATGTCGTCATGGTGATCTACGGTATTTTTATGTCCGATCTGCTGGTCAAACAGTTCGAATTTTTACATTTATCGATCGGGGTCGAACTGTTTGTCGAGACCCTCGTTTCGACTCTGATCATTTTGGTTTTTGCTGAATTTTTGCCGAAGACCGTATTCCGCTTACGGTCTAATCTGTTTTTGAAGTTATTTTCTGTTCCTGTTTTTTTGTTTTATCTGTTGTTTTTTCCGTTGTCTTTTTTTTCGGTGTGGTTGGGAGGATGGTTGCTGCGGATTTTTTACCGGACGGAAATTAGGGCATAAAGAACCCAACCGGGCTTTTGGAAAAGTAGATTTGAACAACCTGATCGAGGAAGGAGAAGTCAATGCTCGGCAGGAGGAGGAAATGCACGAGATCAAACTTTTTCGGAATGCACTCGATTTTTTCCGAAGTGAAGCTGAGGGGTGTATCGTTCCCCGCCCTGATGTCGTAGCCTTGTCTATCGACAGTTCGATCGAAAAGTTGACCCAACTCTTTATCGATACCGGATTGTCCCGGATTTTGATTTATAAAGAAAGTATCGACGATATTATCGGTTATGTTCATATATCGACTCTTTTCAAAAGATCCTCCGACGATTGCCAAAGCGTTGAGCCGGGTATTGATCGTACCTGAGACGATGTCTGCACAACGGCTGTTGAATTTGTTTATCCGGGATCAGAAAAGTGTTGCCGTTGTCGTCGATGAGTTCGGTATTACGGCCGGGATCGTTACTATCGAAGATATTATGGAGAAATTTTCGGAGAGATTGAAGATGAACACGATCACCTCAATTTGAAAGAAGTGATGATTTCCGAACAAGAATATATCTTTTCAGGACGTTTGGAGGTGGATTACTTAAATGAAAAATATCACCTGGATCTGGAAGAGCGTGAAGAGTATGAAACGCTTGCCGGTTTGGTGTTGTATTTCAATCAAAGTATTCCTCAGGAAGGGGAAACTATTGTTGTAAAAATAATTTAACATTTAAAATATTGAGTGTTAAAAATGCAAAGAATAGAGGAAATCAAAGTGTGTATGTGATTTTTTATCTTTTTGCCGTAGAATGCTAAATATAGGTTAGGGGGAAAGGGAATGTGCATTAGGTGTTGTTTTCCTGATGAAAAAATGAAATTTTCGAATACGAACAAGACCTGTGGAATTAGCATAAGGCGGCCGTTCGGAAATAGGTAGGGA
>VOFJ01000568.1_pt1 | contig 49597 bp, 64 predicted proteins | sample 5384081 | NCBI WGS metagenome assembly VOFJ01 (sample SAMN12384729, study PRJNA508395) | human gut metagenome | isolation source: healthy gut I | host: Homo sapiens
GCTCCGTATCGCCATATCTGATGCCGGAAGCAGCCAACGAACTTTCCTGGATATTCCTGATACTGACAGGTATCTCTGTAGTCTACAGGCCTTCTCCGCTTGCGTACAGACCGACTTTGAAATATATCAATGCTTATTCATCCGTATCTCACTGCGGACTGGTTCTTTTCGCCATTCTGATGCTAAACCAGACAGCAGCAACAGGCAATCCTTCAAATGCTTTCACACGGATTAATGACAGCCTTGTTCTTTGCTCTGATCGGTATGATATATGGACGTACACACACGTGACGTTCGCGAACTTGCCGGTTTAATGAAAATTATGCCGTTCCTTAGTGTATGTTATGTGATTGCCGGTCTTGCCAACCTCGGTCTGCCGGGATTAAGCGGTTTCATTGCTGAAATGACCATCTTCGTCGGCTCTCTCCAGAACAACGACGTATTTCACCGCACACACTGACCATCATCGCCTGCTCTTCGATTGTGATTACCGCAGTCTACATCCTGCGCCTGGTAGGTAAGATTCTATACGGAACCTGCACCAACAAACATCACCTCGAACTGACCGACGCAACTTGGGACGAACGTGTAGCCGTTATCTGCCTCATCGTTTGCGTTGCCGGACTGGGTATGGCTCCTTTCTGGGTTAGCCACATGATTGGTGAAAGCGTATTACCGGTTGTCTCACAACTAATCCCCTAACTCATAAATCATAATTCTTAATTCATAAATAAACAAGATGGATTATTCACAATTTCTAAATATGCGAGAAGAGCTGTCGCTCATAGCTGTCTTACTGCTGCTATTTCTAGCTGACCTCTTCATGAGTCCGGATGCACACAAAAAATAGTGGGAAAGCACGCCTGAACACTATGTTGCCCGTTATTCTGATGGCTATCCATACGGCTATCAACTTGATTCCGGGAACTGCTACCGATGCATTCGGTGGTATGTATCACTATGTACCGATGCACACAGTTGTTAAATCGATCCTGAATGTCGGTACACTGATTGTTTTCCTGATGGCGCACGAGTGGATGAAAAGAGAAGACACTTCATTCAAACAAGGAGAATTCTATGTGCTTACACTCTCTACCTTGTTTGGTATGTATCTCATGATTTCCGCCGGACATTTCCTGATGTTCTTCATCGGTCTTGAAACAGCTTCTATTCCGATGGCAGCATTGATTGCCTTCGATAAATACCGTCACCACTCTGCCGAAGCAGGTGCCAAATATATTCTCACAGCTCTGTTCTCCAGTGCATTGCTGTTGTTTGGTCTGTCCATGATCTATGGTTCTGCCGGGACTCTTTATTTCGATGACCTCCCTGCCCATATCGACGGAAATCCGTTACAGATCATGGCATTTATATTCTTCTTCACAGGAATGGCATTCAAGTTGTCACTGGTTCCGTTCCACTTATGGACAGCAGACGTTTACGAAGGCGCTCCAAGTACAGTTACCGCTTATTTGAGTGTTATATCAAAAGGATCGGCAGCATTTGTTTTATTGGCTGTCCTTATCAAAGTATTCGCTCCAATGATTAATGACTGGCAGGAAGTACTTTATTGGGTAACCATCGCTTCTATCACTATTGCAAATATATTTGCTGTCCGTCAGCAAAACCTGAAACGTTTGATGGCGTTCTCCAGTATTTCGCAAGCGGGATATATTATGTTAGGCGTTATCGGAGGCACAGCACAAGGCATGACGGCATTGGTATATTATGTATTAGTGTACGCTGCCGCCAACCTCGGAGTATTTGCCGTTATCACTATCGTGGCATTACGCAGTCAGAAATTCACGCTCGAAGATTACGCAGGACTTTATAAAACGAATCCTAAAATCGCTCTCTTGATGACTCTGTCTCTGTTCTCATTGGCAGGCATCCCTCCGTTTGCCGGATTCTTCTCTAAGTTTTTTTATCTTCATGGCTGCTTTCGATGCAGGTTTCCACTTGCTGGTATTCATCGCATTGGTAAATACAGTGATTTTCGTTGTATTACTATCTATTGATTGTAAAAGCAATGTATATCACTCCTTCCGATAACCCGATTCCTACTTTCCGCAGCGATCGCTGTACAAAGTGGGGACTAGCGCTCTGCACACTGGGTATCATCGGACTGGGTATTGCAAGTATCGTATATCAGTCTATCGATAAACTGTCGTTCGGAATTTAAACGGACACCAAAGAAACGGTCTTGGTTTCATGGGACATCAAAACCAAGACCGTTTTTTAGTAAAAGCTTTTATTAATGAGGAAGGAAGATATTCACCTGCCTTATTACCATTCTTCCGACAGTTCATCTCTTCCGTCAAAACTCCGGGAATAGTAAACCAAAAACCTTGAACCCTTTTCCTTTTTCAGAATCAACGCCAATCCGCCCGCCCATTTGTTCCACAATACTTTGGCAGATGGAGAGCCCCAGGCCCGTGCCGTGTACAAAGGAGTTCAGCTTCACAAAACGTTCAAAAATATGTGCCTGACTCTCTGCGTCAATACCAACTCCCGTATCTTGTACATAGAATTCCAATTCTTCTTCTTTCTGCTTATATCCCACACGAATACTACCCTCAGAGGTAAACTTCATTGCATTGTTAACAAAGTTAGAGATCACCTGATGTATACGGTTACGGTCACTAATAATGCGGCATTCCGCAAGATGCGGATCGAACATCAGTTCGACATTCTCCTTCACCTTCATTTGCATGGAGCGGACAATATCTTCACAGAGCATATTCACGTCTACATCTCCGTTGGTAAACTCAAATGTACCCGCTTCAATCTTAGACAGGTCGAGTATATCCGAAATCAGTTGTAAAAGCAGGTCATTGTTCTCCTTCACAATCTGAATATACCCGTCGTTCCTCTATATTTTCCGTATCGACGAGCAAGTCGGAAAAGCCGACGATGGCATTCAGCGGCGTACGGATTTCATGACTCATGTTAGCAAGGAAAGCACTTTTGAGACGGTCCATCATCTCTGCTTTATCACGTGCCAGGATCAATTCGGCTTCAGTCTCCTTCAATTCTGTAATGTCATAATTGATACCGATGATTTCTACTTCATTTTCTTCCGGATTTATGTCGTAACGACTACATTCATACGTATCCAGTTCCATTCATTCTTCTTGCCGGGACGGCAGATTCGCATTTCCCCTGAAAGTGCTTCCGGTTTCCTTTTCTGACCTCCATCGATAGAAATCAAAAATACGTTCACGGTCTTCGGGATGCATATTACGATAGACTCCCACCCGTCCGCCAATGGGAGTATCCTTCTTCACCTAAATTCTTATACCACTGTTTTATAGCATAACCTTTCCGGTTCAAGAGATTCAACTTAGCATATCCTACCTTTGCATAATCGGATATCATCAAGAAGAAATTCTCAAAATCACGAATACGGTTCATCGCATCAATACGCTCCGTATTGTCAATGCTTATTCAGGATATAGCCGCTGAAGTTTCCTTCATTATCATAGAGCTTACTAACCTTCGTATATAGTTCTATCACATTAGAACGGCTTGTCTCATAATAACCTCCTGCCTGCTCAAAAGAGTAATTCAGACGGAAGTCTACCAAATCTTCATCCCGCACACGGTCACGGATATGCTGCGGTACATTCGGATTCTCAAAGAAGTTAACTCCGATCACATCCGACTTATTTTCTACATCGAATATCTCCAGGTCCTTATTATTCAGGTCTATCAGGAATCCATCCTTATCGTAGATTTCCACTCCTGCCGGGATATTGGCAAAGATACTCTTTAAAGAGCTTCTCACTACGGTCCAGTGCCCGGTTAGCTTGTACCGATCCTGTAGAATCGAGGAACAAACCGACTATTTCATCTTTTCCGGGAGAATAAATAACCCAATGCGTATACCGTTCCGTTCTTGGAAAATATTCATCTTTCTCCCTATAAGAATTACTATCCAGTATCTCTTCCAGAAAATTAAGTTTTTTGGAGATAGTCAGGATGCTTTTCAGATGCCAAAGAACCAATATACGACTCCAAAGGAAGCCCGAAAAAGGTTGAACTGACCTCATTCACATCCGCCACCTTACGATAATCGCAAGGTTTATTATTCTCGTCACGGATAATGGACATACGTATATATCCCATCGGCATAAAATGAAACAGATTATTTAGAAAGTCTGTTCACGGATTACCTTGTCCTTAGTTTTACGCAACTCGATACAGATATTTATAATATTTCCCAATGAGGAGAACCATTGAAAATCTTCATTACTCCAGTCATGGTAGGTCTCAACCAAATCAATCCCCATATATCCCCAAACGCGGTCGCCTGTCATCAAAGGAGTCACCATTAACGATTTGATTCCCTGAACGTACAAAGAATTGATATTCATCAGGAGCCTCTTCTAATAACTGCTCCAGTGTACTTAAAATAATCGGCTTGCCCGATAATATCTGTTCACTCCACCATTTTTGACTCACTGGCAGGCATGTCCTGCAGATTGTCTATCTCTGCCGAAATACTCCTTCAGAAACAACTTCGTAGATACAACTATGATGGGCATAAATTTCATCGTATTCAAAAATATAAACACGACCTTTTCCATTATAAAGATTCAGAATATCTCTTAAAATATCTGCGATACAAGATTCTACTGCCTCATCACGTAGGAAACGAAGCAACGATTGCGAAACAAAATTCTGACGACAAAGCAAATCATTCACACGCCTTAATGCATCCCCTTTGATCTTCCTCCTTGGGAGCCTCAACGCGCTGGATTATTCCGAAGGACTTATCACCTCCATCAACACCCGTACCCTTCTCACGAAAAGCCAGACGGGTATGCAGCCAAACCTCACCATATTTTTTGAATGAATGGGAAAGTTTGTTCGTAAAAGTCCTTATGGATAGAAGAATTTGCCCGGAACTCCTGAGCAATCTGCTTGCGATAATCTTCACGTATCAGGTTTAGAAAAATCCGAAGTAGAGATGGTGTCGCCGTCCAATCCCAAAAGATCAGAAAGATAATCGGAACATAAATAACATCCTGCCGTTAAATCTACTTCCCACCATCCGATTTGTGCAAGAGAAGCCATTTTTTGTATCGCTCGTTGTCTGTTTGCATATTTTGTATCGTTGTAAAATAATAGGTTGACAAATATACGAAAAAAGGTAATCACTGATACCATAAAGGAGCAAATAAAAAAGCTAAAAAGAAGATTACGAAAACAAATAAATAGAATATGGGAGAATCTGTTTGTTACAAATTCTCCCATACCTCCTATAAAAAAAGATACACTTTGCTACTCTATATCTTATTTATAAGGAAGAGAAATTATATCCGCTCCAAGTGAACAGGGATGCATCTGCACCAGTATTCGTAGTCGGCTCGGTAAATGTATTCAATGTACCGTTCAGCTTTATTCTTAAAGTTCAATGTATAGGTGATGCTGATGCTGGATTAGCTGCACTTCCTGCCCCTTTACTGTCATTCATATCAATCAAATCGATTGTACCGCCGGAACCTTTGACAAGGGCATTGGTGATGGTAGCTTTTGCTCCGCGACGAATCTTGATTACATCTTGCATACGGTCTACGTTATCGGCGTAGTGTTGGCAGCATTATTCACGATAGTCATATTTTCAACCGCAAAGTCTGACTGACGTAAATGATCCGGATAAATGCCATCCAAGTTACCATCTGCTTCAATGCCCGCGGATCTGCTTCCGTACTGGTATAACCGCTTTCCCAAACGCCATAGCAGTTTTTCAATTTACCGCAATAGCCTTGTGTGAAGTCGAACATATCGTCATCCGGATTCACAGCCAACAAGTTGGTTACATTACTGTACCGCCAAAGAACTCGATTGCATCGTCGGCACTTTCCAGTACGTAGATATTTTTCAATCTTTGTTCCGTTGCCGACACCGTTCAAGTGTCAGTCCGTTGTGTTCGATGTCTGCTGTGGAGCGTGCACCTGCATAGCAGATTTTCACGTAAGTCAACGAACCGGAGTTGTCATCAGCTGCGCTGCCACCGTATTTATAGTCATTGTTGATTTCCGTCACTGCCGTATCGCTCTTGTCGGTCTTTGAACCGGAAATAGGTGCTTTACCATTGATGATCACGCCACCCCAATATCCGGATACCGGGCTGGTGGTATTTGCCGTAAAGACGATTGGTTTGTCGGCCGTACCGTCAGCATAGAGTTTACCTCCCTGCGCTACCAGCAGATAACTGCTGAAACCTTCACGCGCCTTGATGGTAGTTCCGGCAGGAATATTCAGGCGACCGCCGTCGGCGATGATAACCGTTCCGTTCAGAATGTATTCTTTGGCATCCAGTGTCTGTTCACCGGTCAGTGTTCCGGACAGGCTGTTTTCGCCTACCACGATAGAGCTACCTGTTCCTCCGCCATTTCCACCGTTACCGTTTCCATTGTCATCTCCGTCACTATCACTGCTACATGCAGTGAATGTCCAGTGCAGTTGCCATAGCGGCAAACGTCATAAAGTTTACAAACAATCTTTTCATTTTGCTTTAATAATTAGTTAATAATCTTATTTCATTATCCGGTTTAAAATGTACACGACACTCCCAGGCTTATATTTATTCCTTTTTTATAATCGCTGAGTACTACCTTCTCTCCGCTTTCGTTGGCTTTGCGGCTCAACTTATAAGAGGGATTCAGCAGATTGCGGGCTTTCAGCGTAAGTGAGACATACTTGTTGAGTTTGGCTTGCGAAACGAAGTCAAGCGTCATCATTCCCTGCTCTATGATGTCTTGGTAGCCTTGCGTACCGATGGTATAAATCTTATCGCTGACATAGTTGAATACCAATGTATTAATGAAGCTATGATTTCCTTTCGTGAAGTTGTGGGACAAGTCGAAATTGGCGATCCAGGGAGCGGCCCCTTCCAGTTGCGATCCGGTGGTAACCGTTGCCAGAGGCATTTTCGCATTTGTATAAATGTACGATCCGTTCAAGCCGAAAGAGAGCTTATTCATTCCGTGCGCAGCATTACTTACCGGACGGACAAACAGATTCTTACGTACTTCTACTCTCCACTCCTGCCACTGTTGCCTTATCCGCTATATTCTCATACGAAAGGTAACCTCCGGCGCTTGCCACTTCAATGCGTGAGATCGGATTCTTAATGAGCTTATAAAAAGCTGTCAGAGAGATCAGTTCAGTGGGGGGTAGGATTAAAGTCCCATTTCAAATCGACGTTATAGTTGTCCGAAGGCTTCAGGTTCGCATTCCCCTGACTGTTGAAATTCACACCTACGTAGCGATAAGGAGAAATTTCCTTTGCTTGCGGCAGCGTATATGTTTTGCTCGCTCCGAGACGCAAGGAATGTTTTTCACTCAGATTGTATTTCAGATTCAGACTCGGGAGAAAGAAATCCTTTTGAATCGTGTTGCTTCCTTCCGATCCGCCTTTATTCACATTGTAGTCTACCTGAATATCCACATTGTCATACTTCATTCCTACATTTACAATCCAACGGGGAGTAAACTGGTAGGTGGCTTCCGCATAAGCGGAATGGATATTCTTTTTCACGGTATATTCATCTAAGTTCTTTTGTATCTTGAACCAGTCGGAAGCAAAGTTTTCCTGATTATAATAATCGTCGAGTGAGAAATTATCCAATGAGGGGATGGAAGAAGCGTGTCCTACTGTGAGGTTGTATTCAGTCGCTTTGAAATTGTCGTCTACGAATCGGCCTGTATATCCGAAACGGATATTCGAAATTTCGTCTATATTATCTTTCAGACGATAGACCAAGCCTGCTTTTTACATTCAAGTCGTCTTCATCTAAAGTTGAGAAATAGCGCTGTTGTGAGTTGCCCCTTAGCAACGTATAGCCGTCTTCCGCTTTAGTCAGGTTATTGATACGACGATCCGGTTCATACCCTTTCACCATATTATAGGAAGCACCTGCATCGAGACTTAATGATTTGGTCAATCCCCAGTTAGTCATCAGTTGATTAACGATCAGCATATTATCATTCGTTTGTTGGCGACGGTGAATCCGAGGTTTTCATAGTCGTCACTAAAAAAATCGAGTTTTACCGTTGTAATCGCCCACCGACTGGGTATTGGCATGAATCATCATCAAATTATAACTGATGTGATGACGATTCTGCATATCGAAATCCACATTGGCAAGTGCCGCCTGACTGATATTCTCCGCATACTTCTTTTCCATTCATATCTTTGTAGACCGTACCGCCGGTAGTTGTATTACGTATGATTTCATCCGTATACTGATAGTCCGTCGTATGTCCGGCAGTCAGGAAGAAAGAAAGTGGATTTTTGTCTTTTCCGACATAGAATCGTTTACCTCCGGAAATACTGTAACTCCGGTTGATTTGCAAATGTTGAGCGGAAGGGTCTAACTTATTTCTGAAGTTCCATGAGTTTTCATCGGCAGGTTCGGTGCGATTAGCAAAGCCCATGAAGTTCACTCCATCCTGTTTCAGAAAATCGGCTGCTACCGTTTGTGTATTCAAGCCACCGGAAATGCCGAATCCCAGATTACCGCTACCAATGAGTTCTTTGGATACGATATCAATGGTTGCCCCTCCGACATCGCTGCTGCCTCCCGCGTTGAATGCTTTATTTACGCCTACGGACTGAATAATGTCCGTACCGAAGAAATCAAGAGAGATATTCTTATATTCCGGGTCTTCGGAAGGAAGAGCAAATCCATTAAAAGTAGTTGCATTGTACCGGTCTCCCAATCCACGGACAAAGACATTTTTCACTCCGTCTTGTTTAGACACTCCGGCAACTTTCGTCACAGCACCTTCTGCATCCGAAACACTCCTTTGCGGGAAAGCTCTTGACACCAACAGATTGTACGGCAATGACTGCTTTTTGCTGTTCGAGCAACAGCATATTCTCATTTTCCCTATTCTTCTTAGCTACAACCACCACATCGGCAAGTTCCTGTGCATCGGTTTCCAACTCCAGATTCAGTATCACCTGTTTTCCATTCTCCACACGCACTTTATGGCGCACTTCTGTTTTGTAGCCTACATATTTAATCTCAATATCATACATACCTTCCAGAATGCCCATACTGTTCAATTCGAAATTGCCCTCCATATCGGTCACTGCTCCGGCTTGAGTTCCGAGCAAACGTATCGTAGCTCCTATCAAAGGTTCCTTGGATAGTTTGTCTTTCACAGCTCCCTTTAATCTTGATATTGGCAGCCAATGCAGGAAGTACACACAACAGGCAAAAAGAAGGCCGCCACTGAAAATCGGATAAGAAATAGTTTTTTTTTCATCTAACTTTGCTCTACGTTTTAATTACGTCGGCAAAGATAGAGGGTGAGCATTATAACTATAAGACGAAATAAATACAATCTATTGAAAGAGTCGTTGCAAGATGATGACAAGATGTTACAAACGTATTATCAATCACTTACGCTATTAGTTTAACTTGTTTATAAGCAAATTTAAGACCGGAACTTCACTCTTTTATCTCTCATTATGCATAAAATTAATCGTCTGACTACTGTTGAACTTTCGTCTGACAATTGTCAGACGAAAGTTCAACAGTAGTCAGACGAAAAGATAACAACCGTCAGACGATTAATTTTATGCATATCGAAACCTAATTCTCCGTATTCGGCGAATTAGTTCATAAGGATGAATACACTAAATCAGTTTCTTTTTCTTCCGGTAGTTCTCGCGAAACTCCTTCGGAGAACAATCCTTTTTTTCTTCTTAAAGATACGATTAAAATTAGACAGGTTATTGAATCCGCACTCATAACAGATTTCTGCGATAGACATCGTAGAATCTACCAGCAACCGCGAAGCGAATCCCAGTCGGATATCAATAATATAATCGGAAAGGTTCTTCCCCGTACGCAACTTAAAGAAACGGCTGAATGACACATCAGTCATCCCGACCATGCTTGCCAACTGTCCCAATCGGATTTCTTCCTGATAATGGAGATTGATGTACTCCTGCACTTTCTGTACCCGGCGGCTATCCGAATGAACATCAATCTTGGCAAAAGAAGAACTGGACAGGTCCGGGCCGCTTCTTCCTCAAAGAGAGAAAGTTCATACAGGATCGTCATAAACTTGATCACCGCATAGAACCCTTGTTTCTCGGAAGCAAGCGTATCCAGCAACGGATATATCTTAAGTATGGCAGACATCGGGAAACAAAGCCCTTTTCTGTGCTTTATCCAGCATCCGGCGGATAGAGTCGAACTGATTCTTATTGATAAAGCTCTTGAAGAAAAGATCGGAAGAAAACTGAATCGTTATCTCCCGTATCTCTTTCGAATGGCAGTCGTTCTGTTCCCAGACGTGTTCCAAATCTTTTCCTGTTATCAATACCAAATCATAATCATCTATCACTTCGGAAGAGTCTCCTACAATCCGCCTTACTCCGGCAGCCTTTTCGGTGAAGTTCAATTCAAACTCGGAGTGGTTGTGTATAGGATAAGTGAATTCCGTTTTATAACGTTCCGCAATGTAAAAAGCAATCCTTATCTGACAAAGGAGTGATTTCACGGATAATCTGGTTGGATAACGGTGTAGTCATTCATAGTAATGTACAATTTATAAGCGTTTTATCGTTTGATTAGTTTTTCTATCTTTACCCCTATCCGATGCAGGTCTGCCCCCGACGGTTTTGGAAGACACGCAAGTCGAATTCGGGAATGATGGCAAGTACATGGTCGAACACGTCTGCCTGTATGCCTTCGTAAGCAACCCATACTTTGTTGGCAGAAAAAAATAAAGTTCCAGCGGAATGCCGGTTTCTGTAGGCTGCAAGCTGGCGTACCATACAGGTCAGGTCTTGGTTGACGGTAGGCAGACTCTTCAGATAATTAGTCAGATACCCGGAAAACTCCCAAGTTTGTTTGCCGGCGTCCATTCACTAACACAGAGTTGTCGATATGATGTTCCTTATTATATTCTTCCACTACCTTTTCTGTTTCATCCACATAGTCTTTCAACAGTTGTATCTTCCGGTATTTTGCCAACATCTCCGGTGTACAGAAATGCACACTGGTCATGTCTATATTGATGGAACGTTTCACACGACGTCCGCCGGATTCCTGCATTCCCTGCCAGTTTTGGAAAGAATCACTAATCAATAGATAAGGAGGGATGGTGGTAATGGTATTGTCCCAGTTGCGCACTTTCACGGTGTTCAGTGTCACTTCTATCACCGTACCGTCCGCACCGTATTTCGGCATCGTGATCCAATCGCCCACCTTCAGCATATTATTGGCGGAAAGCTGGATGCCGGAGACAAATCCCCATGATACTGTCTTGAAAAAAACCAACATCAGGACGGCAGCAGAAGCTCCGAGTCCCGTCAACAACACCACCGGACTTTGCATTAATCAGAATACTGATGATGATAATAGCCCCTATAAAGAAAAGGATGACTTGTGCCGTCTGCAAAAGCCCCTTCAAAGGTTTGTCTTTATATTGTTCACGCGCGCTATATACCAGATAAACAGCCGTAAACAAAGCACTGACGAAGCGAAGAAAGACTGCAAGGATATAAATCATGCAAAGTCTTCGAAGAAAATCAAGCAAAGCAGAGTCTGCGTGTTCGGGGAAAAGCAATAGGAATAGATATATAAATCAATATAGGCGCCACCATCCTGCTGATGTTCACCATTACTTTTATCATTAAATACAATATCATCCCAAGTAGCTTTTGTTTGTCTGTCTCACCAATTTAGCCACGGTACGCAGAATAATCTTGCGGCAAATCAGATTAGCCAATAATGCTATTCCAATAATAAACAATAAAATGATAAAGTTATCAATCTTATCAGCCATAGCTTCATCCACTCCCATCGAGAGCAAAGCATGATTCACCTCTTGCATCACTACATTACCTGCTTCTTCCGGTTGCCCGTTTGCTAATGCCACACTCACTGTATCAACCACTTCTTTTTTTACTTCTTTCATAAGCAATCGTCGTCTCTCTCTTTTTAGTTTTTCTTTTTTATTTATGATCTCTGTTTCTTTTTTCTTTTTATTCTTTCCTTCTTCCAAATATTCACTGATATCCTGCCGTAGCCAATCATAATGGAAGAGTCTTTTTGTAGGCTACATTCTTCTTGAGCATGATTTCTACGTTCACCTGGCTGTTCTGATAACAAGTCAGTTCGTTTCTGAACTTGTTCATTGTGTTCTACCAACCGCTTGATTTCCTGTTCCCGTTCACGGCGCAATACGGTGCAGACCGGAATCAGTAGTTTCATTACCACATTATCCATCACATGGTGTCCCTGCATATACAAGTAAGTAGTTTCCGGCACCAAGCCCCAGCTCTTTAAATTCAGTCCGCAATCCATTCACCTGATTGATGTTATGGGGGAATTTTTTTCAACTCTGCCAACTTCTGATTAACCCGTTGTTGAAGGGATTCAAAGGCTCTTTTCCGGATGCCGGAGATTAATCTCGCGCAAAAAGAAGTATAAGTATGGAAATCGTACATGGGGAAAGTGTAAGTATCCCGTTGGCGATAAAACCATACGTTCCAGAGGAAAAGCGGATATACTATTTCAGAATACTTCTTCAGGTAGAAGTTGAAATCTAAAATGGAACGGTCATTCAACGTAGCCTGCACACATACTTCGTGAAGGCTTTCGGCAAAACAATGATAGTTTTCAATAGCATAGGTATAAGTCTGAAAAATATACCTGCTCCGGTTGATTTTACAGGGGAGGTATTGGTAGCTCCTGCAACAGGAAATCATAGTCACTGTCGACACAGGCAATCAGGCTTCTCTCCCAGTTCCTTTGTATTCAGCGTATTCATCAACACCATTTTTTCCCTTTTGCCAGGGAGGTGGCGGAAGGAAGCATCACCTGGAAATAATGTTCATCATCTTCAAATTCTTCGAGCAACGTACGCCAGAATGCGACATCATCATAGCTTTCTACATAAGCGATGATACGTCGGCGCGCCTTCTTCGAGTAGAGTTTATGGGCAGCGTTGAAGTAAGAAGAAGTCAGGTTATCTCTTAGTGAAGTTGCCATTTGTTCTATTACAGGTTACGAATTACAAATTACAGTTGGGAGAATCCTTGTCAAACGTATGTGCCCAACGGTGGTAGATATATCACTTACTTCCGTCACTGCATCCAGCCAGCCTTCCATAATGACGGCAGGCGAATGGGTAGTCAGGATAATCTGCACATTCGGATTCAGTTCCCGTATCATTGAAATTAATCTCTGCTGCCATTCGATATGAAGGGAAGCCTCCGGTTCATCCATAAACAATACACAATGGCTGTTGTCCTGCACGAGTACCGTCAACAGAATTACTAACATCTGCTTTTCACCGGAAGACAGTTTATAGGGAAACAGCAGTTCGCCATCCTGATAGAAAGCAATGTCGTTCCGTTTACGGTCTATCTTCTTGCGTGTATAGCTGAACAGTTCGTCAATCATATATCCCTGAAAACGACGTTTGGCTACAGATAATGTAGCTGCTTTTACGACGCTCTTCTTCATCAATGCTGGAAAGCATTTCAATCATCTTATTACCTATGTTGACCTGATAATCAAGATAACGGCGTTGGAGAAGGTAGAGCTGCCAGTCCAGTTCGGACTTCACATTCTTATCTGCCATACGGGCTGTAAAGTCACCCATAATCAGGGGGCGGTCGTAGCTCGAATCACATCATACGGTATATAGGTGGCCTCGGGATTGTCGAAGAAAAGACGCACGCCGTTTTTTTCGTCGCTTTTCATCTCGCCGGAGAGGTCTTCAAGATATCCTACGGAACGATTGAGAATCGTTGTCTTCCCCCACTCCGTTAATGCCGGAAAGGATATTTACGTCGGGACGTAAATCCCAGCTTATATTAAAGCGTTCCCCATAGTCCGTGGATTTCGATACGACGGATATAATTGGCTTGTTGTTCCATAATATTCAAGTTTAATCAAGGCAAATATAAACAAATCATACGATAAAAAGACTACCTTTGCAACCGTTTTCTCTATTTGATTGTTAATGATATCAGAGATATGGTAAAATAAATAGTATCAACATGGACAAAAGTAAGAACCTGTATGGTCATTTGTTTGCGCTTACAGCAAACGTTATGTGGGGATTAATGTCTCCCATCGGTAAGTCGGCTCTTCAAGAGTTTTCTCCAATTTCTGTCACTACATTCCGCATGGTGGGGGCAGCAGCCGCTTTCTGGATCCTTTCCATGTTTTGCAAACAGGAACATGTGAATCATCAAGATATGCTGAAAATCTTCTTTGCTTCACTGTTTGCGCTAGTATTCAATCAAGGAGTGTTCATCTTCGGGCTTTCTATGACTTCTCCTATTGATGCTTCTATCGTAACTACCACTCTACCGATTGTAACAATGGTTGTAGCGGCCATTTACTTGAAAGAACCTATTACCAATAAGAAAGTACTGGGAATTTTTATAGGTGCTATGTGGGAGCGCTCATTCTCATTATGAGCAGCCAGGCAGGAAGCAACGGAAATGGAAGCCTGATTGGTGACTTGCTTTGTCTCGTTGCGCAAATCAGTTTTTCCATATACCTGACTGTATTCAAGGGATTGTCTCAACGATATTCGGCAGTAACGATTAATAAATGGATGTTCATATATGCTTCAATGTGTTACATTCCGTTCTCCTATTATGATATTTCTACGATTCAATGGACTTCTATTTCCACTGTCGCCATTCTACAGGTACTTTTATGTCGTATTAGGAGGTAGTTTCCTCGCGTATCTCTGCATTATGACTGCACAGAGGCTGCTCAGTCCTACGGTAGTCAGTATGTACAATTATATGCAACCCATCGTGGCTACGATTGCGGCAATCGCGATGGGCATCGGAAGTTTCGGCTGGGAGAAAGGGATTGCTATCGCACTTGTATTCCTGGGAGTATATATTGTGACTCAAAGTAAATCGAGAGTTCCGATCTTGAAAAAGCAGAAAAGCCTCATTAATAGTACAAGCGGGTAGAAAGACTGAACGTTTCCTACCCGCTTATGCCAAATGTATTCTTTAAGAATCAGAATCTTATTATCATTTAAAGTCTCATTTCAAATCCTCAAAATAAGTATCGAGCAGACTTCTTGCAGCTATAAACGAAGTCAGGTTGCCTTTCAATACCTGCTGTTCTTTTTTCTAAGAGCATTGTTTCAATCTTCGGATTATGATAAAACTGTCACGAAGTTGTTCATTGATGCTTTCATACATCCAATATTTACTTTGCTCGTTGCGACGATATTCAAAATAGCCGTTTTTCTTTTACGAAGTCAATGTATTTCGTAAATCATATCCCAGACCTCCTTTACTCCCAGGTTATAAAAACCGGAGTAAGTCAATACTTTGGGAATCCATCCGGATTCAGGGTGCAGGAAAACAGATGCAATGCATTACGGAATTGAGTGGCAGCCAACTTGGCACGTTCCAGATTATCCTTTCCATCGGCCTTATTGATAACGATACCATCCGCCATCTCCATAATACCACGCTTAATCCCTTGCAGTTCATCGCCCGTACCGGACAACTGAATCAACAGGAAAAAATCAACCATCGAGTGAACAGCCGTCTCGCTCTGTCCCACTCCCACGGTCTCCACAAAGATTTTATCAAATCCGGCCGCCTCGCAAAGAATAATCGTTTCACGCGTCTTACGTGCTACTCCTCCCAATGAACCGGCCGACGGGCTGGGACGGATAAATGATTTAGGATGTACGGAAAGCTGTTCCATACGCGTCTTATCTCCTAAGATACTTCCTTTGCTACGTTCGCTACTGGGGTCGATACCAACACAGCCAGTTTACCCTCCTTTTTCAAGCACGTGCAAACCGAATACATCTATCGAAGTACTCTTTCCCGCACCGGGAACGCCGCTGATACCAATCCGTATCGAATTACCGGAAAATGGCAGACACTTCTCAATGATTTCCTGTGAGACAGCCTGATGTTCAGGCTTTACGCTTTCCACCAATGTCACAGCCTGACTCAATATAGTGACATCACCTTTTACGATACCTTCTACAAACTCTGCTACTGAAAGTTGGCGTTTCTTAGGTTTCCGCTTTAAGTAGGGATTCACAGATGAGGGTTGCTCAATGCCTTTATTGACAACAAGCCCCTTATATTCTTCACTATTTTCAGGATGTTCCATAATCATAAGATTTAGCGTTTGATATTGATTTCGACTTTCGGGCGTAACGGATCATTTGTTATCATCAGGATACGTAAATGATGCTTCTTATTACCGACGTCACGCTTACGAATCGTTACTTTCAGCTTCGTCATTCCGTCCGGCGGCAGCACGGTCTTTTTCAGACTAACTCCCACAGAAGAATTAAACACCTGCAACTTACTAATTACTAACGGAGTCTTTCCGGCATTAGCAATCAAGATATCATGACTGGCTTTCTTCTTCTTTATCAACGGGATACTAAGATTCAATATCCGTTTCCGAAATGTGCATGGCAGGAGCGTTCAAAGAATCTTTTTCCGTCATACGCGAGAAGTCGGGAAGAAGAATGGCCGAAACTGGAATTTCATTATCCTCGCTCACCTTATCACCGGAAAAACGAGCCAGATAGACAGAAGTCTGTGTCAATCCGTAATCATTCAGTTGGCTGGCGTCCAGCGTCAGTTTGACAGTTCCTTTCTTGCCTTTGAGCAAGACTTTAGGTTCCGCTTCCATTTTCAGATAAGGAGGAAGATGCATCAGTACCGGTTCATAAGGACGGTCGGAAAGATTGGCGATATCGAAGGTCAATGAAGGCTGCTGTCCGCGATAGACATCGGGGAAAGCAAACTCATCACGATCTAAACGAATATTTCCAATTGTATAAGGAAGTAGCTTTGTATAATCTTTTATTTCCTGCACTACTTCACCGGTAAACTTCAGATAGACCAAAGGCTCGGACTGGCATTGCTATATATTCCTATCGAACCTTTTCAAAATGTCCTAACGCTTTTGCGTCAAAAGAAGCTTTTACGACTCCTTTTCCTCCCGGAGCAATCGGTTCTTTTGTCCAGTCGGCCACGGCACAGGCACAAGAAGTGGTGACGTTGGTCAGCACCAAAGGCAGATTTCCGGTATTGGTAATGGTATACTCCACTGTCACCGGACGTTTCCATTCTATTTGTCCGAAGTTGTGCGTCTCCTTATTAGAAGAAATACGAGGTTGGGCGACAGCTGCCAAAGTGACAATAAGCAGAAAAAATATAGATAGTAAACTACGTTTCATGTGATATATTTTATTTTGGTGTACAAATGTAGGAGTTTTAGATGAGTTTTTCACCACAGATTACACAGATTATCACAGATTGGGGAAAAGACTTTACTTAATAGCAGTCGTCCTTGTAAGCCCCTGTTTATAAAAAGTTCCTCACCGACGAAGGATGCCTTCCTCGGTGAGGAACACCCTCTTCATCGGTGTGAGGAACGCCTCGCTCGTCGGTGAGAATAAAAATGCCGGAACTATTTAATAATAATTGTCATCGAAGCAGAATGCGAAGCGTATTCCGGTGCATAAGCACACTGCATGGTTGCCAGCCCCGTTTCGTAAGTTCCCGCACGACTGACACGGTAACTATATTCCAGTACATAAACTCCCTTCCCCAAGTGATCGAAGAAGAAATTGGTAGAAGCATCTTTAATGTCCACATAATAGCCGATTCCGTTATTCCAGCGATAACCGGAGACACTGCCGATCGGCTCGAAACAAGCGCCACGCTGATCTTTCAACTGTACAAAGTCCATTGCACGGTCTACACGGATACTCAAACGGGAAACAACCTTATCACCTACCTGAAGCACCGTCTTTGGCCGTGACCGGTTGCAGTTGAGGGGTATCATTCATCGTACGCTCCACATACAACTGTTTCTCAACATTCAGGTCGCCGCCCTGTTGTTTCACATCACTGACAGGAGATTCAAATTCTGCATACACAGCTCCCCAAGCAATACCCGGATTTTTCTCTTTTCCACTTCAATCTTGCGGGCATCCACCACATTCTTCTGTGTGAAAGAACGTTTGATATATCCCAATCCCAGGAACAGTCGTTTTTACTTGGACTAACAGTTTCCAGTACTTCATTGGCAATCACAATCCGTACATCGCCCTGATTGTCAAGTAAATTAGTACCTTTCATCAACAGTGCATACACCGCATCGGCAGTAGCTACCGGAGAATTCCACTGTTGTGTCTGCTTTTGCTTCAACAACCAAAGTTTCATTTCTTCCACTGTATCGGTATTGCCACCTGTCTGTTCCAGCGCTTCCATCACACGTCTACATGAGCCTGCATCTGCATTCCGCCCCATGTATATGGATTCTCGTTGAAAGCAAAGAACATCCCCTGTTCGTCCGTCTTTGTCAGATGTTCTTTCAGAGAAGCAACAAATTCCTGCGCTTCTTTCTTTTGTCCGGCTTTATCGAGCACAATGGCGGCAATCGCTTTTGTATCCATCGAAGGAGAAGTCAGCAATTCTCCTACCTTAGAAAGATAATAAGCAGGTATAAGCCGCTTTATTGGCTGCGGGTACCCTGCTCTCCCGGAAATAGCGATGAGATACAAATATTGCAGAATACTGCCCGAAACGCCAGTAAACTTCACTCCTTCTTTCTGTGCTTTAAGGATTTCCTTATACTCGTCAAAGCTGATTGATGAAGGTAAGCGAAAGCCTTCTGTTGCAAGGAAAGAGCCGATCCGCTTAATTTCTCACCTGTCAGCATAGCCAGACGGGCATTCAGTTCGGCGATATAGGTAGTTACAGATCGACTCCCGTTCATTCCTTTATACCAGGACCATGCCCCATTTGAGTTCTGTAACTCCTGCAATCGAGTCAAAGTGCTGCGATATTATTACTACGGATGTTATTCAAATCAAACAAGGTGGCGATGCGCTCTTTCTGTTGCTCTTCCGTCTGTGCTTCGAGTACCCAGGGAGACTCGGACAAAATGATATTCTTCACTTCCTGATTCTTTTTGCAGATTGCTCAAGAACGTTTCTTTCGTACCGCCCTTGCAGTTTCCAACTTTCAAATACCGCTTTGATCTTCGGCTGACTGTTCATTATATACGAAGCCAATGTATTCGCATAGTAGGCGGTAGCACATGAAATAGCGTTATTACTTGACCGGAAGGCTCAATGAAGGCAATGCCTGAACGGCATACCAAGCCGGGTTTCCTGTAAATTCAACAGTTAGTTTACGATCTGTGGCTGTTTTACTTTGTTGATTGAACAGATGATCGAGTGAGAAAGTACGGGTTTCTTCTCCACGCACAGGCATCGGAAGCGTCTCTACCAAATGCTCCTTATTGCTCAGCACCGGAAGCAACTGTTGTTCTCCATCGCTGAAAGTACCACTGTCGGCAATCATCCGGCATCCCACTATTTCGTATTTATCACTAACGATAAACTGGAAGTCCACACCCATTGTCTTTCCTGCGGCAGCAAGGCTGAATTTCTGTTTTTGTGTACTGATAACCTTCTCTGTCATCGGGTCAAAAAGGACCAGACTGACCGTTCCGGCTTGCGGCTTACCAGTCATATTAGAGATAGAAGGGCCAGAGAAGTCTTATCACCCACACGCACAAAACGAGGGAGATTAGGAGTCAACATAAATTCCTTGCTCGTGGCAGCTTCACCATCCAACGTTCCCGTCAGCATTCCTTTGGTATGGGAATATCCACGAAAGTTCCAACGCGTCAGACTTTCAGGCATCGTGAATGAGAAAGAGATCTCTCCCTGTTCATTGGTGCGAAGTTGAGGATAGAAGAATGCTGTTTCTGCTAAATTGGTACGCAAGTCAGCAGATGCTTCGGGAAGCATTTCGTTGTCAGATGCCTCATCCGCTTTTTCTCCCGTGGGTATCATTTCCGATTGAAATTCAACATTAGTCATGGCATCAGCAGCCATAGCCGATTTCATCTTTGGCGCATTACTCCTTAAAGTTGCAACGTCCAATGTCGAAACGCTACCTGTCACCGTCAACTTTCTCGTCAAGCCATATCCTCTCACTATTACTTCACCCAAATCTCTTCCATTATTATAATAGTCCGATAGCATCACAAAATGGTCATACTCCAGTGATGGCACTTTGAGACTCTTCGTATTCCACCAGTAGTTGAATGAATTATTGCCGGAATATCCACTCATCCAGTTAGAATATGGGACAATCTGGTTATAATAGATTTGGAAATTCTGTTGCCGATTCCATATTTTATCCAAGGAAGCATCATACATCGTTGCCAGCATTTCCGCGTTAGCAGCCTTTGTCCTTGCGGCGTTTTTAATCGTCAGCTTCCATTCCTCTTTCTGTCCGGGACGCAATTTATCACGGAATACGTCCCACTTCATAGTCAGTGTCTTATCAGGAATCCGTTTGGTCAGCCGCACCTGTTCTGATAAACCTGTCCGTCCCTCACCATACAGAGATTCACAAAAGACACCATCCCCATAACTTTCCCGATATGGATACTCGAAACGTACAATCGTATCTGACAAATTCAACGTCTTGCTCTCCAGCAATTTATCACCGGAAAATACATTCATCATCACATAAGCATCTTTTTTTCGACGTACCGAAACAGAACACGGCCGGATGGGCAGCATCAAATTCCGTATTTGCACCATAGAACCACATCGTCGTTTCTACAGGCGGACGTTTGTCCTCAACAGAGAAAAGAATCGTGTTGGTGTCAGCAGTCACTTCTTTTGCCCTGATTATCTTTCACTGATGCTTTCAGCATATAAGTTCCCGATGGAAGATTCTTCCAGTCAAGCGTCATGTCTTCATTAGAAGTAAAGGTTCCCGTTGCAACCGGTTTCTCTTCCAACTGCTTAAAGTCCTTGTCTTTGGCAGGGATACAAATAATAATTCCCCTTCACCTCCACAGGTTGTCCATTCAGGTTCTGCACTTTAAACATTGTTTCGAAGGGTTGATCCTTGCAAGTCTTATCTTGCAATTCCACCTGCAAAATCAACGAACGGTTTCCTGCCGAAATCACGTCCGTAGAAGATTGTGTTTCACCTGCCACATTGGTAACAGTGGCCTCAATGGAATAACGATAATATACCTTATCATTATTCTTATAAGAGTCACTTTCCTGCAGACGAACCGGTATCGTGAATTCTCCATTCTCATTGGCCATCACTTCACCGGAAGCAATCTGCACAGATTCCGCAAACCGCCAAAGGCTGTATGCAGAACGCTTTACCGTATATTTCACCGGAAGATCCTGAAGCAACACACCGCTATAAGATTGTATCTTACCTTTCACCTGCACTTCATCTCCAAGTTTGTAACTTCCTTGTTGCTTTTCAAAAGTAATATCAAATGTCGGACGTTTATAATCTTCTACCCGAATAGCCTGTTGGTCTCTTCCCGCCTTTCAAAGAAAACATTCCGTTCAGACAGGCCGAAGGTAATGCGAAATCGGTGGTAAAACGAACCGAATTCATTGGTACGTACCGACTTACGCCCCACTTCCTGATTGTTTACATCCAATAAAGTCACCGTATATTCCTTTGTTCGGAAGCACATTAGCTGTATCCGATTTTGCATATAAGCAATACCTTTCACATACACTGTCTGACCGGGACGGTACAAGGAACGGTCGGTCAATAACGTCATATTTTCAGTCACTTTATCTTCGTCGCCGGAATATCCGTAACTTCCTGCATAAATGCCTTGTTTCGGCATTGCCGTATCCGTCGCCTTTCGAAGCTTTCAAATATCTGTATTCGGATTTCCAGGGGAACACCACTTTACCTTCTTCTCCCGTCGTAAACTCCTGCAACACTTTTTCGTCATTACTGTACATCGTCACTTTCGCATGGGGAATAGGATACCCTGTCTGTCCATCCAGCGTCACCACTTGATACTGTTTGTCCGGCAAACGGCATGTCAGCACTTTGAAACGTGTTACATCAAACTTGCTTTCACTATCCCTCTTGGCACGAATATCCGGAATAATACGCATCACGTAAGTTCCCAAATCCGGAGCTTTGAATGTAAATACAGTATCCTTTGCCCGATAATCTTTCGGACGAAGAACGGAATAATGTTGTTCTTTAACCAGTTTCTTCGCCTGATACAGCCGCACAGTAAAGCCATCCAGATTTTTGTGTGAGACCCTTAATTCTATCTCTTCGTTCGGAAAAGCCAAATCGGATGCATTAACATTCAAATAAGGAGCCAATATCTCTTCCCGAAGATTCTTCAAAGCATTGATTCTGCGATAGCCTGGATAAAGGCGGATTGCCCCATCACAAAGGCTGCAATGCATTGACCTTGCTGTTGTTTTTCAATAGTATACCGGGCTTCTGCCAAATAGACTTCGGCACAGATCGGTTTCGGAAGCATACTTGCTTTTCAATGTGTTCAAAGCTTTCAGATAAGTATCTTCCGTCAGTACCGGAAGTTCGCCCTTAGCCTGCAGAGGTCGAATATTCCGATCAGCATTCCATCTCCATTCCAGGTAGTTAAGTGCTGTCAACACATAACCTTCTTTTAATCCGGTTGCTTTATAAGCGGGAATCATATTCCCATAAATAGCTATTATATCTTGTTTGACCGGATTCACAGTACCGTCATTAGTAATCCTGTTACTCAATTCTTCCACCCGTTGCAGTGCTTCAATGCTACGGGAAGCCAATAAATGATACATATCATGGTGATAGTATTCGCTCGTTTCCCCCAGTTCTACAAAAGGAATATAGCCGCGTGAGGACGTTTTGAGCAGCAATACAGAATCGGCCAATGCCTCCTTTATATTTGTCCGCACTTTTTCGATGAACATATTGGCTGTCCATTCACGCATATCGGTAGCAGGTGTCTGGTCTACGATTTCTGTCCGTTGGCGGAGTTGCCACTGATTGCTGGCTGCATAATCAGCATAGATTCCCGCTATCAATGAGTGTAGGATGGCGCGATCCATTGTGGTTGGTCAGTCTGTTTCACCCATTGTTCCAGTCCTTTCAAATCAGCGTAAAGACTGTCGGGATTCAACATTTCCCGATATTTCATCCGCCACATATACGCTTTCAGCATTTGTGGAGAGTTTTATCTTTCTCCCCTTTCTGATAAATCTCGCCAGTCAGTTTTATCACAGTCTCAGGCAAGCTCTTTTTTTTTTTCTCCGCTTGTTCTACTTCTTTCCATAATTTGTCGAAACTCTGTGCCTGCACTGCCGGAATCACTCCCAACCATAGCAGCACCATCATACAAATTTGCTTTACTTTCATAATCTTTCTAGTTTAAGTTCGCTATAAGTCTCACTCGTATAAATAACAAAGTAAGGAAATAAAGTTTAAAGATTTGTACTTTTTTAGCTTAAAAAAAGCTTTTATCAAGCTATCAGCCCCATACCATATTGTATAAACATTAGCCTATTAATCAACTCGCTCTGGAATAAAATAAAAAGTCCAAAAACTGCCACGATCGGTTTTATTATTTAATTGAAAAGTTTATCTTCTGCAATAAGATTCACCTATCTCTTACAAGTTCATAAATGCAAAAAAGTATCTTGCACCTTACACTAAACCAGCGATAGTCAACTGATATACAAGTATTTGAAGCAGTGCAAGATACCGTTGCAGATGCGTGCAAGATAGAGGTATCTTACACACTGTCTCGTTTATAAGAATCCGGGCATATTCATAGAAGACACTCAATAATTTGCAGCACCTCTACATAAAATGGCTTGTTCATGCCGGTGAACAAGCTGTTTTATGCCTTGAGACCAACAGTTTCAAGTAATGAAACTACCAGTTTCACACCGGAAAACTAAGTGTTTAATACCTTGAAACTAAGTGTTTCAAGCGTATGAAACAAACTGTTCACAAGCTTGAAACTGATTTTCCCCTATGGAGAAGCCAATCGAAACCTTACGGAATACAATTAATTCATCCGTATCTATTATCTCGTTCAGCCTGTTATTCCAGATAATATTACGCCAGTTATCAGACACAAATACATCATCTTTCATGTATTAGTACCAGACAAATCAGCATACAACTTACTATAAATCAACTATTAAGCACTTATTACAGGTATAATTGTAGGGTGAGTAAAAATTACCCTCACCCTACAATCACAGTTACCCTCACCCTTTGTAACATCGATGAACAAAGGCTTTCAAGTGATTCGGTGAGGGTGTGATAGTAAAAATCAGCCAAACTCGCATGTGATACATTCCAGCCCAAGTGGCAAAAGACAGTGTACCCAAACACAGAAATTAAAGGAGGAACTGACACTGAAACAGATCCCCCGCCACAGTTGTTAGCTAAAACAACTCTATATAAAATTTTAGATATAAAAAATGGGGATATCGTATTTAATAACGTATCCCCACTCTAAACTTAGTTAATGTACTTGTTCTCATTTCTCAATTCTGTACCCCCCATGAAAGCATTTCATTACGACCTACTTCACTAAGGATTTTTTCTAACTAAAGAACCCATTTTCTTTCATAATCTTTAAACCTTTTAAATTACTAATACTTGAAAACTAAAAAATTAAGCTTCCTCGTTCGGGCGAATATTAATTGTTGAATATCCCCAAACATGTACGTCGGCTTCGCCGATCTTTCTAAACAATCTTTCTAACCTTTTCATTTTGTTATCCTCCTAATTACATGTTATACAACACAAAAATACAGCCTTTGTTTATACATTGTATCTAAAAAAGAGAGAAATTTATGTTTTATAGCATATTTCTTGATTTGCATCAATTAATTTATTTGTTATGAAGTAAAATCGTAATATTTAAGGCAGCAAATATGACAAAAAGGCACGGATAACATTTCATCCGTGCCTTTTTTCTATTCTATAAGAGACCTATTATATAATAGGAAAGAATAGCATTTATTTCATTGGAGTCTGTTCCAAAGTTGCAACGAGGAAGTCATAGAACTTCTGTACAGTAGGAATCAATGCTCTTTCGTCCGGTGAATGTGGTGAGCGCAAGGTAGGACCGAAGGAAATCATATCCAATCCCGGAATAATGGCACCGATAATACCGCATTCCAAGCCAGCGTGAATCACTTTCACCGCAGGTTCTACACCAAACTGCTGCTTATATGATGACTTCATCGCATGCAAAATCGGAGAATTTACATCAGGTTGCCAACCGGAATATCCTCCTGTCATCTCTACCTTCATACCTGCCATAGAGAAACAAGACTCCAGGCTGGTAGTGAGATATTCCTTCATACTATCGCTGGAGCTACGAGCCAAAATTTTAATTTCCGCTTTTCCACCGGCAATTGTTATAATAGCAAGGTTGGAAGAAGTTTCTACCGTATCTGGAACAGTAGGGATCATACGTGTCACCCCGTTCTGACAAGCAAAGATTGCATCAATCAGATTGTCCTGAATCTCTTCAGGCACTTGACCAGCCGGAAGTTCCACACGTTCCGCCGTGAAACTGATCGGAGTCTCAATCGTCGAATATTCTTCATTGAACAGGTCTTCGCAGTATTTCACCAAGCCCAATAGTTCTTCTTCATTTTCAGCCGGAATGGTAATAACCGCATGTGCTTCACGTGGGATAGCATTACGCATATTACCACCTTCCCAACTTGCCAGGCGTGCTTCGTAACTGGCAACTGCCTCGCGGATAAAGCGAACCAGCAATTTGTTGGCATTGGCACGCGTCCTTCATTGATTTCCAATCCGGAATGCCCACCACGCAAGCCTTTTTCAACGTAACCTTAACAGCGATATCGCCTTCTTCGGGAGCTACCTCCTTATATTCCAGTGTAGCAGTTACATCCATACCTCCAGCACAACCAATATACAACTCGCCTTCATCTTCCGAATCCAGATTCAACAGGATTTCCCCATTCACCGTACCCGGCTTCAGACCGAACGCACCATACATCCCGGTCTCTTCATCCTTAGTGATCAGAGCTTCCAAAGGACCATGTTTCAATGGTCTTTCGCTTCCAACACGGCCATAATAGCAGCTACCCCAAGCCCGTTATCTGCTCCCAGAGTAGTACCTTTTGCTTTTACCCAGTCACCGTCTATATAAGTTTCAATAGGATCTTTTTCAAAATCGTGCACCGTATCGTTATTCTTCTGCGGAACCATGTCCATGTGTGCCTGAAGAATCACACCTTTCCGGTTTTCCATTCCCGGAGTTGCCGGTTTACGGATAATTACGTTACCTGCTTCGTCTACAAAAAGACTCCAGCCCCAGCTCTTTTCCGAAACCTAATCAGAAATGCTGTAATACTTTTTCCATGTGTCCTGACGGACGGGGAATCTGTGTCAACGAATAAAAATGCTTCCACACGTTCTGTGGAGCTAAAGAAAGAAAGAATAAGTATTTTAAAACTAACAAATCTATTTTAAACAGTGATTATGGAAAAGTTTTCAGATGTCTATTGGTTCAACGACAAAGCCGCCAAACCATAAAAAATTTACGCCCCAACAGAAAACTACTAAAAAGGTTTGAATACCGTGTACAATCAGGGCAAATATTCCGGCATTCGTCACGTTTACTCCATAAAGCATCATCATCGAAATAACCGCAAAGTGCCAGGGACCCGCTCCGTTGGGGGTGGGCACAATCACGGCAAAACGTGCCGCCGACAAACATGACCAATGCCGCAAGGATACCCAGATGTGCCGTAAAGGCGAAGCAATAGAATGTAAAATAGAAATGAAGAAAGTAACAAGCCCAAATAGCCAGTGTATAAAAAATAAAGAGGGGAATGTTGCGCACGCCTTTTAAAGACATAATTCCTTCCCATATATTGAATACAAATCCTTTCACTCCGTTCATAAAAGAACAACGTCTTCCGTAAATAATAAAGAAGTATCACCACTCCGATAAAACAGAACAGAACGATATAGAACCACACCGAAGTCAAAGGTGGATTAATGAAGGGATTTTTCGTTCCGGTCTGCTGAAGGAAAGTGACGAATATCGGTAATTGGAGCAATACAGTGATGCCTGTGATGAGGAGAATAGTCAACGTATCGACCAACCGCTCCGTAACGACTGTTCCCAACGACTTGGCAAACGAGACATTATCATATTTCGCCAACACTCCGCAACGGCTCACCTCTCCGATACGGGGAACCACCAGACTGGCAGCGTATGAAATGAAGATAGCATTCACGCAATCGCTCTTTTTCGGGAAAGCGTCCAACGGTTCCAATGTCTGTCTCCACCGCCAGCCACGAAACACTTGCGCAAATATTCCGAACAACAGCGAGAAAAGCATCCACCACCAATTTGTACCATGCTTCAACACATCGCCCGCTTTTGTAAAATCAAAGTTGTGATATACCCAAAATAGAATAAAGCCGCCCAAAACAATCGGTAATATCAGTTTCAGCGTCTTCTTTAATAGTTTCTTCATGCTTAATTCTTCATTAGCTTCGCTGACACATCATTTATTTTTAATAAATAGTGGTACGTTCTTCATTTAAAAGAATTACCTTTGTCAGCTGCAAAAGTAATTATTTAGTTGGTAAATGAAATTAGTAAAGCCTAAAAAGTTTCTCGGACAGCACTTTCTGAAAGATCTGAAAGTGGCGCAAGATATTGCCGATACGGTCGACACCTTCCCCGAACTGCCTATTTTAGAGGTGGGGCCGGGTATGGGAGTATTGACCCAGTTTCTAGTAAAGAAAGACCGATTGGTAAAGGTCGTAGAAGTTGACTATGAGTCGGTAGCTTATCTCCGCGAAGCTTATCCGTCGCTGGAAGATCACATCATCGAGGACGACTTCCTGAAAATGAATCTCCACCGGCTGTTCGACGGCAAGCCTTTCGTACTGACAGGTAATTACCCGTATAATATCTCCAGTCATATCTTTTTCAAGATGCTGGATAACAAGGATATCGTCCCCTGTTTGTACGGGAATGATTCCAAAAGGGAGTAGCCGAACGTATTGCAGCCGGACCGGGCAGCAAGACTTACGGTATCCTCAGCGTATTGATACAGGCATGGTATAAAGTAGAATATCTGTTCACTGTCAGCGAACACGTGTTCAATCCGCCGCCCAAAGTGAAAAGCGCTGTTATCCGTATGACACGCAACGAGACGCTAAAGGAGCTTGGGCTGCGACGAAAAACTGTTCAAGCAAGGTAGTGAAAACGACCTTCAATCAGCGGCGGCAAAACATTGCGCAACTCTATTAAACCTATTCTGGGCAAAGAGTGTCCGCTCACAGAAGACATCATTATTTAATAAACGCCCGGAACAGCTATCGGTAGCCGAATTTATCGATCTGACCAATAAAGTGGAAGAAGCATTAAAACAGATGAACCTTCAGCAACGTAAGATTTTGTAATTCGTAATTTGTAATTGACAACAGATGAACGAGGAATACATTGACAACGTTAAACACCTTATTGAGCAAAAAAGACGCCGACAAGGTAAAAAGGTCTTCTCATCGACCTCCATCCGGCCGACATCGCCGAATTGTGCAATGACCTGAATGCGGAAGAGGCTAAGTTCGTCTATCGCCTGCTCGATAACGAAATTGCCGCCGACGTGCTTGTCGAAATGGATGAGGACGCTCGTAAAAGGAGCTGCTCGATATGCTTCCTTCCGAGACAATCGCCAAGCGCTTCGTTGACTACATGGACACGGACGACGCCGTAGACCTGATGCGTGAACTGGACGAGGACAAGCAGGAAGAAATTCTTTCGCACATCGAGGACATCGAACAGGCAGGAGACATCGTCGATTTGTTGAAATATGACGAAAATACGGCCGGTGGTTTAATGGGTACGGAAATGGTGCTTGTCAATGAGAACTGGAGTATGCCCGAATGCCTGAAAGAGATGCGCCAACAGGCGGAAGAACTGGACGAAATCTATTATGTATATGTCATTGACGATGACGAACGCCTGCGAGGTATATTCCCGCTCAAAAAAGATGATTACTTCCCCTTCCGTCTCCAAGGTGAAGCATGTGATGCGGAAAGACCCTATCTCAGTCCATGTGGATACGCCGATAGACGAAGTAGTGCAAGCGATCGAGAAGTATGACTTGGTGGCTATCCCCGTGATCGACAGTATCGGCCGGCTTGTCGGACAGATTACCGTTGACGATGTCATGGACGAAGTCCGTGAACAATCGGAACGTGACTATCAGTTGGCTTCCGGTCTTTCGCAGGACGTAGAAACAGACGATAATGTATTGAGACAGACCACCGCCCGCCTCCCCTGGTTATTAATCGGTATGATCGGCGGAATCGGCAACTCGATGATATTGGGTAATTTCGACTCCACCTTTGCTGCCCATCCCGAAATGGCACTGTACATCCCGCTAATCGGTGGTACAGGAGGAAATGTCGGAACACAATCTTCGGCAATCATCGTACAGGGTTTGGCAAACAGCTCGCTGGACGCTAAAAATACCTTCAAGCAGATTACCAAAGGAATCGGTAGTAGCTTTAATTAATGCCACTATTATCTCCTTATTAGTATACATCTATAACTTTATCCGGTTCGGAGCTACGGCTACGGTCACTTATTCCGTCTCCATCAGCCTCTTTGCAGTCGTCATGTTCGCCTCTATTTTCGGGACACTGGTACCGATGACGCTGGAGAAGTTCAAAAATCGATCCAGCCATTGCAACAGGTCCGTTTATAGCCATTACAAATGACATCATCGGAATGATGTTGTACATGGGAATAACCGTTTTATTGTCATAAAAACACGATAAACAAAAAAAAAATAAGCAAAAAAGTATGAAGTAATCATTTTATTTCATTAATTTGTGACCCAAAACAAATATACAATGATGGACTCTCATGACACTAACCAGCCTTTGAATCCAGGGGAATTAGAAGAAGAAAAGAAAACAGTTGAGGTTTCTGAAGCCATAACAGAGAAACTCCAACTGAAGAAACGACTGCCGAAGTTCAAACTGAAGCAGCTCCTAAACCTGCTACAAAGGAAGACGTACTAAACCAGCTGAAAGAGCTTGCACAAGACGCAGAGAATGCGAACAAGCAGGAAATAGACAATCTGAAACAATCATTCTACAAGCTACATAATGCCGAACTGGAAGCTGCTAAAAAACAGTTTACCGACAACGGTGGAAACATTGAAGATTTCGTTCCCGAAGAAGACCCGGTGGAAGTGGAATTTAAACGCCTAATGGGGGTAATCAAAGAAAAACGCAGCAAACAGGTTGCCGAGCTGGAACGCCAAAAGGAAGAAAACCTGCAAGTCAAACTTTCCATTATTGAAGAACTGAAAGAATTGGTGGAATCCGGAGATGACGCCAACAAATCTTATACGGAGTTCAAGAAGCTGCAACAGCAATGGAATGATACAAAAACTGGTGCCGCAAGGTAAAAGTAAATGAACTGTGGAAGAATTATCAATTATATGTAGAGAAGTTCTACGACTTATTGAAGCTGAACAACGAATTCCGCGAATATGACTTCAAGAAGAACCTGGAAATCAAGACGCATCTCTGCGAAGCTGCCGAAAAGTTGGCTGACGAGGAAGATGTTGTTTCCGCTTTCCACCAACTTCAGAAGTTGCATCAGGAGTTCCGCGATACAGGTCCGGTAGCCAAAGAACTGCGTGATGAAATTGGAATCGGTTTAAAGCAGCTTCTACCGCTGTCAACCGCCGCCATCAGCAGCACTTCGAATCGTTGAAAGAAGCCGAACAGCATAATTTGGATCAAAAGACCGTCATCTGCGAAATCGTAGAAGCGATAGAGTATCGATGAACTGAAAACATTCTCAGCTTGGGAAAACAAGACACAAGAAGTCATTGCCCTGCAAAACAAATGGAAAACTATCGGTTTTGCTGCCCAAAAGATGAACGTGAAGATATTCGAGCGTTTCCGCCGTGCCTGCGACGACTTCTTCAAGAGAAAAGGAGAATTCTTCAAGAGTCTTGAAAGAAGGCATGAACGAGAATCTGGAAAAGAAAAAAGCGCTTTGCGAAAAAGCGGAAGCCTTGAAAGACAGTACAGACTGGAAAGTAACTGCCGATACCCTGACGAAACTCCAAAAAGAGTGGAAGACAATCGGACCGGTAGCCAAGAAACACTCGGACGCTGTCTGGAAACGTTTTATCACAGCTTGCGACTACTTCTTTGAGCAGAAAAACAAGGCCACTTCTTCACAACGCTCTGTCGAAAACAGAGAATATGGAAAAAAGAAGAAAGCATTAATCGAAAAAGTTATCCGCTATCGATGAGAACATGGATACCGAAGAAGCAAGCAATCTGGTTCGGGATTTGATGAAGGAATGGAACTCTATCGGTCATGTGCCATTCAAAGAAAAAGATAAGTTGTACAAGCAATATCATGGATTGATCGACCAGTTGTTCGACCGTTTCAACATTAGCGCTTCGAACAAGAAGTTAAGTAACTTCCGTTCGAACATTAGCAATATCCAGGGGCGGGCGGCACTCAATCTTTATATAGAGAACGCGAAAAACTGGTACGTACTTATGAGAGTATGAAGAATGAACTCCAGACTTACGAAAATAACCTGGGTTTCCTGACTTCCACCTCAAAGAAAGGCAGCAGCCTGTTAACCGAACTGAACCGCAAGGTAGACAAGTTGAAAGCAGACTTGAACTGGTATTACAAAAAATTAAAGTAATCGACGAATCAATTAAAGCAGAAGAATAATCCTCTGCCCGATTTAGAGAAATAAAAGAAACAGGTTTTATGCTCGCTTGAGCAATAAAACCTGTTTTTTTCTGCTAAACAAGCTTATACAGCTTGTTTTAAAGATTTATTTCTTAAACATCAACTTCACAGCTTTCTTTTCACAGCAAATTTGCGTTTCTCTTGACTATGAATGTCCGGAAACAATAAAACCCTGCAAAAACTAATTTTAGCAGGGTTCTATCTAAATTGACGTTGATTTTGTTGGGCTACCTGCCCTCAAACTTTAATTCCTTTATAGTCTCATTCATAATGAATTAACAGCTTCCTATTTTCGTAGTGTCACCGAATTAGACACCGACTTTGGCAAAAACCCTCTTTTAATATCCCATTGAGGATTCAAGTTTTGTAATACAAAGGTATCGTTTTTAATCGGATAAACCTAATTAAAGTGACAAATAACGATAAATATCGCATTTAATTTATTAACTTCACAGCGTAAAAAATATAAATTATGCAAAATAACAGGTATCAGAATTCTTATATTAAAGGCTTAAAAAGAAATGTTATCAATAATACCATAGCAGGAATCGTTATAGCAGGAATAATATTCATTATACAACTGATAGGAGGCTGCGAACAACCGGAAATAACTCATCGAAAAACTCTCATTGACAGCCTGCAAAAATAAACACGAATGATGAAATTAATGACTGGGACACAGACACCACCATCTACCATACAACCACTAAACCAACTAAATAAAACATTTTTTTTCTTGCTAAATAATCAACCTATAAGTTTATTATCTCGTTATTTTTGCGTATCTTTGTCTTACTATAAAACAAGGAGATATGACATTTGACGACATTACTGGAGATAGAAAATTATGGGCTGTACACTTTGAAGGCGAGGATGATAACGAACTTTATAAGGTGTTCAACAACTGGGCGGACGTGGTTTGGCTACGTGCTTTCTTCAAGGAGAACATTGACGACTTGAACGCCTACTTTAAAATAACAGGCATAAAAAAGAAGCTATCAGCGATACGATTGCAGATAGTGAACGCCTTCGATACATCATAATGGACATCTCCCCGGAAACCGATTTAAGCAAAATATTCCGCCCGCTGGACAACAACCAGGCTTCGGATGTGATGCTGCAAAAAGAGAAGGCCCGGTTAAAACGTAAATACGGTCACTCGTCATGGCTCCGGCTATACGCTATCAAATTGATTCAAGGCAACTACATCATCACCGGAGGCGCCATCAAGCTGACGGCTACGATGCAGGAAAGAGAGCACACCAGGCAGGAACTTGTGAAAATAGACAAAGTCCGACGCTACCTGCTGGAAGAAGGAATTATTGATGACGAAGGGTTTATAGAGTATATTAGTGAATTATAATTTGGGAGGAATAGTATGGAAAATAGTATGAAATCTATCGCACAAAGGCTTGAAGAACATTCTTCTCCAACGCCTTCGAAATGGCGTGAGCTGTTTGACTTCCTTGAAACAAACAAGTCTTGGCTCCGACATTCGCAAAATATTGCCATGCTGATGCTGGACAGGATGGAAGAATTAGGAATGAGCCAAAAGCAATTGGCTGAAAAAATGAATTGCAGCCCGCAATACATTTCAAAGGTGTTGAGAGGACGGGGAGAACCTTTCACTCGAAACTTTGACCAAGATTGAAAACGCACTGGAAATCTCGATTATCAAAGAGGAACCGATGGCTGTATAACTCACATCGGCTGCAGTAGGAAAGATTTGCTATCAGATTTTTCCGGATCGCTGCTGCAGGCTCGGGAATAATGCTAGCAACAGTTTCATCCTGGAAGAATCCGGCTGCCGGATTCTGCTAGCAGTTGGCAGGGGATATCAAGTTGATGAAGCCGGGATCCTGCCAGGTATGTGCTAGCAAACTGGAAAAAAGTCATGCTTGAAACTTTTCGTCTGACTGCTCACCGTGCCGCCGTGTGGTTCGTGGCAATGCGTGCAGCGGGAATACCGCCGCCCACACAGCCCCGTCCCCGCAGCAGCACTCCGTCAGTGTTTAATCGGAACATTCCTTCACCGGCAGCGTTTCTCGGACGTTCAGTGTTTCTGTGCACCGTGCCGCTTTCCTTGCTTTCCCGTAGCCGTCGGACTGGCGCAAAGAAAGCCGCCCTCTGACAGTGTTTCTATGGAACATTCTTGGGGGAAGTCTCCCCAAAAGTTGCTCCGGTGTATAATAGTCGAGGCTTGCCAAGTGGGTGATTACAGAAGTTACTACCGCCTGATGCATTCAGCTCCGGCTCCCGCCCACACCCCGGCACAGCCGGACCACAGGCGACAGCCTATGCGGTGGAAACCCTTGCGGACGATAGCAGAAGTTACTCCCGTCTTATATCCGGCTCCGGTTGCCGCTCCCTCACTTGCCGAATACAGCAAAGGAAGCAGACCCTATGCGATGGGCACCCTTTCGGATGATATCCTTAGCGGAATGTAAGCCCTTGCGGCACGGGTGACAGCTGTGATGCCCAGTGCGGTTTCGCTCCGCCCGGCACTTGCTGCCGGGACTAAGGCGAGAATCCGCTACCTCTTTTCGGCTGACTATAGGAACGGAAGTGTCAGTCAGGAGTGCAGCCCTGCGGTGCGGGGTTCCCGTGTTTTATGATTGAGCGGGTTTGTCTGTTTGGATAGGAGGCGGCGCAAGCTTCCGCCGCCATGCTGACGTGATGCTGCTTGCGCCGTGTTCTTCCGGTTTTTCTGATGGAGTGCAGCTTTTGCGCAGGAAATCCGGAAGAGCAATTATGTTTAATTAGTCACAAAACCGTTCCGGATTTTGTGCTTTAATTCAACATAACAGCATCTTCCAAATATTCCTGCTGTTTGCGGGCTTTTCCGTTGTTTCAGGAACGGGCATAAAGTTACTCCGTTTAATGTCCACCCTTGCGGACTGCGCCCTGCGGAATGTAAACGCCACCACTGTGGCGGCAAGCCGCCACCCCGACCACCACCCCTTAGTTACTCCTGCCTTTCCCGGTTTCCGGCAGGGTTTCCGACTTCTTGCGGGTTTCCTGTTCCTGCGGGTTGCGCCTGGCGGCGTGCCCGGCTGACTGTTTGCACCCTGCGGACAGTCTTTTGCAGAATATCGGAGATTCCCAGCGGTCGGCTTCGCCGTCCGTTCACGAACGGGGCAGACGCCCCGCGAAAGATACGGACAAAAGAAATTCGTGACAATTGCCCGAATATCACAAATTTCCTCTGCCAACAAACATATATAACTATATCTACCAAGTATACAGGTGACAACCAGCCACTAAAAAGCCTATCTTTACATCTGTAAAAACCAACACTATAATTATGTATACCAACATGCACCAACAAAACAACTGCCAAAGTTTGACCAACCGTAGCTACGGTTTCAAAGAACTGACCGTTCTCTATTTCCCGAATATTGCACCTGCGTCCGCTTCTATCCGCCTCAAACAGTGGATAAAGGACGACACCGAACTACTCGAAGCATTGCAAGAAACAAACTACCAGTTAAGTAACCGCATCCTCACCCCCCAAACAAAAGGAACTGATAACCATCTCTTTCGGCTCACCCTTTTAAACCCTAGCGCAGCAGCTCCTACGGCTACAGCCCGAACCCTCTTCGCTAGGGGAACGCCCTGCGGCAAGGGGGAAGAGCACTTCCCCCGACAAGCGTCTCCCCCAAAGGGGGACGGAAGGGGGGTAGAACAAGAATACACAACTAAAAATCATCCACATAATCACCCACAAAAAACAATGATTAAACAAAGAAACATCACCCTGATTGTGGTGCACTGCACCGCATCCCGTTGCACAAGCAACCTCACCCCGGAAGCCCTCGACTCCATGCACAAACGCCAAGGCTTTGCCGAATGTGGCTATCACTATTACATCACCAAAGACGGAACAATACATCACATGCGCGACATCACCCATGTCGGCGCCCACGCCAAAGGCTACAACACTCCGTCGATAGGAGTTGCCTACGAAGGAGGCCTGGACGCTTCCGGACATGCCGCCGATACCCGCACCGACGCACAAAAAAAACAAAGCCTTGAAAACCCTTCTCCGCTTCCTGCTGCTCACCTACCACGGAGCAAAGATTTGCGGTCACCGCGACCTCTCGCCCGACCTCAACCACAACGGTACCATAGAACCCTGCGAGTACATCAAACAATGCCCCTGCTTCTGTGTCTCCGTCGAATACGGGTATTTAGCAGTGAACGGTGAGTGATGAACACGTAGATATACGCACGAAAGCGCAGCCACTAATCGGTAACCATTAACCGTTCATCGCTCTCTTCTACCTTTGCGGGAAACAATTAAAAAGGAGGTCATTATGAAACCATTTTGGAGAACGACGTTGAAGGTATTGAAAGTTATCGGTAAAATTTTTGTTTGGCTCACCGGGGCAGACAGTCCCGTGAAAGACGATGAAAGGAGAAACGATTAAGGAGTAAACTTTACGATCGGGTGAAAAACCCCTGTTTGGAGGGCTGCGGAATACAAACCGCAGCCCTTTTTTTCTTGTACATAATCGTATGATGAAACACGTATCATCACAGATAAGAACATACGTCCGCACGTCCACGCACGTATATGTAGATTTGCAACATTATTAATCATTAAAACACTAATTAACATGGCAATTACAATCAAACCCGCTTTGCGCAAGAATCCGCAGGACAAAGCCGCTGCAGCAAAATACTATGCGCAGGTAGTGCTCGCTCCGGAAATGAAACAAAAACAAATCGTTGACCAGATCGCAGACCGTTGTACACTGACCGGCTCTGACATCAAGGCAGTTCTTGACGCATTGATGGTCGTTATCAAGCGCAACCTCGCAAACGGTTCACCCGTCCGCCTAGGAGATCTCGGTTCATTCCGTCCTTCCGTTTCCGGTAAAGGTACCGAGGATGCCAGCAAGTGTGGAGCAAGCAGTGTGAAAAAAAGCACGTGTTATCTATGTTCCTTCTGCTGAAATCAAAGGAAGCCGTTTCAATGTATTCTTTCTCCAAGGCAGGAGCAAGCGCAGCGAACGAAGATGGCGAAGGCGGAGATGAGAAACCAAATCCGAAACCTGACGAAGGCGGCGGAGAAGCCTCCCGACCCGGCAGCTTAAACAATGACCGGTAACGAAGAAAAACGCCTGCTAGCGCATTATCCTCGTTTCGTACATCGCAAACCAATCAAGGAAAAAGCCCGATGAATGAGAAATCATTTCACCGGGCTTTTCATTTGCGGGTATTTGGTGGGCGGAATATGCTTCTGAAAAGCCTCATAGAAAACTTCAGGAGTTTTTCAAAAACGTCTGACGAAATAAAAAAACGTCTGATGAATTTTTTGAAAACATCTCGATAAATCCGGAAAAACCAGACGTGCCGCTTAACAAAAACGATGCGTTTCAAAAAGTACAAAAACGACGCGTACAAGAAAAACGGTGAGCGCGGTCCTATTCAGCATGATCAAAGCCCACCGTTTTTCTTTCACTTGAACCCTCTTTAAATGGCTTTAAAATATCATTTAAAAGCCATTGCAGATTCAAAATAATTTCCTATCTTTATGCAATTGTTAGGCTGCTATACCTGACACCTCATCCGGCTTCGTGTACAGCATCATGTCTGTATATTTAGCTTGATAGTTTACGCTTGCACTAAACTCCACTTTCCTGCATTCCTTGAATGGGCTGCCGACAAATGGGTTTCGGTCCATCCAGTCGCACAGTTCTAAAATGGAGGACTTGTTCGAGGTGAAGTACACGAACGAATGCCCTTTCAGAACGGTTAGTACATCCAGATAGTCAGCCAGACGCCAGAACATCTTGTAAGTACCCACCTCGGTGGAGAGGTACGGCGGATCAACCAGGAACACCACACCCGGAACATCTTTGTAACGTTTGAATACTTCCTTGTAGTCTTCGCTGGTTATAGTCAGTCCTTCCAGATAATCCTTTGCTTCGGGATAGTCTGTCTGCCGAATCCTATTGTAGATGGCTTCTTTCTTCATTCCTTCCAAACTGGTCACATATTTCATGGCGAACAACAAGGATGCGGAAACCGTGATATAATCCACGTAACCGTGCTCTTTTTCTTCCCTCTCAATACGAGCAAACATTTTATCGCGAACCTCCCCGGTTATACGTTTGTTTCTGGGTTCCCCTTCAGCTATCCGACGCAAATCGGATAACAGCACATTGGTGGCCGGGATATTTACAAGTCGGCAGCGGTAGTTGTCGAAGTCATTATACACAACGGTGGCATCAGGCCTGACACATTTGGTAATATGTAACAGCAGGCCCGAGCCGCCAAACAAGTCCACAAACACGGTGCTGTCCGGGAACTGTCCCAGCACCTTGATAAATTCCCTCGCAAACATGCGTTTCTGCCCCACGAAAGGAAGCGGGGCGGACAAATACATCTTTCTCATTTCATTCTGCTTTAAAACGGCCGCAAAGGTCCACAGAATAAACGAAAAACAGCGGGAAACATGAACTGTTCCCGCTGCAAGACATATACAGCAAACTACACGTTCAACCCGAAGCGGACCGTCTCGTCACCGGCGATCAGCGCACGGGTGCCCGGGATATTATTCTCGTAGATATGTACATTGCCCAGATAGAGAGTGATCGACTTCAAGGGAAGTTCTATCTGCCGCGCCATCAGGTACAGGTGGTAAATATCGGAAGGTAGCCCGAGGTTTGCGTCACTGCTGCGCTGGTAGGCGGACAGAACCAGTTCACCGCCATCTAACTGGAACTGTACCAGACTCAAACAGGGTGCCTGGTTGCTCTCGGCACCGGTTTCGCCCAGAAAAAGCACGTAGTTCTTGCTGTTGCGCCTCTCCCGGTTATTTTCGCTATCAACGGAGGCAGCTTCTCGAAATAGGTCGGGTAACTGTTCACCAGGATGGAGCCGCAATAGTCCCACCAGTTGATGCCGGCCTCCCGGTACTTCTCCACGTTGCGCTCACCCTGCATAAATAACTGCAACTCGCTGCGGAGCTTCTTGCGGGCGATATTATGCCCCTCGAATATGTCAAGCAGGTCCGCCGGTGTCAGTGACAGCTGCTCGTTCAGAAGGTATTGTATATTTCCCTTCTTGTTGGTCTGTGTTTTTCCCGTGGCAAGAATCTTGTCCAGGATACGGTAATACTTGTTCATAGCCATTTCCTCCTTCTAAATTTGAAACACCCTAAAGATAAGGGGAAACGGCACTCCCTACGACATAAAACAACCCGTTCACACTGCAAGCGTCTTGCAGTCGCTCTGGAATCGTTTCACCAAGGCATAAACCTTGCGTTCGCTCACCGAATACTTTTCGGACAATACGGCCACAGCATACGAGACTTTTTTCACCTTGATCGAGTAGGCGGGTATAGTCCGCGTACAGGTCGATATACCGGGCATCTTCCAGACGGATGCCGGCCGCCTGAAGCCTTTTCAACAGCTCCCGGTTAAAGTTTTATATCTCAATCACTTTCATACAACAAAAAAATTATATCTTTGCATCGCCAATCATTTTTTAGACAACAAAAAAAACGTCAAACCGTGACAGAGGGTATTTGCCCCCGGTCGCGCGGTTTGGCGTTTCATGTTTATAAAAGTGATTGGCGTTACTTTTTAACAGGCCGGGGGCTTTTTTCTTATCCTCCCCCGAAGGATTTATTCCACCCGGTACTTCTCCGGATCAAAAGCGTCTTTCTTCCTCCAGCCGTCAGACAGCGTGTCCTGAACATGCTTCATGGCTTTCGTGTAGAAATCGGTCAGTTCCTCCAGTGTGACGAACTCCCGATATTGGGGAACCTCATCCGTACCGAACTTGAATGTCACGGGAAGCGTAGCACCACCAGTCTGTACGGCCAGATCATACGCTGCCTTATAATTGAACTGGTTTTCACTTGACAGCCATACCGGCATACCTTCATAGAGAAAACCGGAAAGTATCTCACGGTCAATTTGCTCATTACACCAGTCTGTAATGACGGACTTTATAGTATCCATGTGAGGTCTGCCGACAAAGCCTTCCTCCATGTAGGAGGCGGATCCGTCCTCACGTTCCTGTACATCCCAGCGGATGCGCCATCTGTTGCGTGCCGGGCTCACGCACTCGATCAGTTTTATCCCGGATGTTCCTTCTACCCGTTTCATGTAAATATGTATTTAGTTCGACCCTTGCCGAAGGTTTCCGTCTTGATGGTGGTCTCGAACGGGAAGCCGTCGGGCATATCCTTCACTTGCAAGAGGATGTTCTTCATCTCCTCGCTGTTGGTAAAGAACTTTTTCGGTTCACCGTTCATCTCAATGGCCACGATACAGCGGTCCTCGCCCTGTTCGGTCTTGATGCCCGTCTCGAAGTCCTTCACCACAATCGGTAAGTTCACCAGCTCCCGGATGCTTACCACCACCCCGGGAAAACGTTTCTTGCCGTCCTCCGGCTTGTAGGAAACGTTCAAGTCTTTAAATGATCTCATGTCTTTGCCTGTTAATTTTTTAAACAACGTATGACAGTCGGCGTGCTTGGCCATCCCGTAGAACGACGCTATCAGCTCACGCCTCCTCCTTCTCGATTTTACCTCGTGCATTTTTCGGGCGAACTTCTGCTTGATGCGCTTGCGAAGGCGGACATGGTCCGCACCGAAAGTCACATACCCCAGAAAGTCGATGCCCTCGCCCGGCGGGAACACGCGCTCGTTCCCCTTCACCAGGAGACCGGCACACTCCATGCGCCCGTGGACGGCATCACGAATCTTCCACAGTTCCGCTTTCGTTTTACCCAGTACGACGCCGTCATCACAATAGCGGTAGAAATGACGCACGGCATACCTGTCCTTCAGATAATGGTCCAGATACACAGACAAAAGCAAATTGCCCAGCCCCTGCGAGCTGCGCAGGCCGATACTCAGACCTTCAGGCATCAGGCGGATAAAGCTCTCCAGCATGGTCACGAGCTTTGCGTCCTTGAACACCCGGCTGACGCAATACATCACAAAATCCTGCTTCACGCTCTCGTAGAATTTGGTGATGTCAAACTTGTAACAGTAACGTGTACCATCAGGGTCTTCGGCCATGTCACGGCGGACATACGCCAGGAGGTCGTGCATCCCCCGTCTCTTGATACTGGCGGAGGTGGTACGGATGAAACGTTTCCGCAGATGGCGGTCCACCACCGCCATGATGGCATGCACGGCGATGCGGTCCTTCATCGGGATCACCTGAATGCGGCGTAGCTTGCCGCCCTCGATGATCTCGCGTTCACGGTAGTCCTTCACGCGGAAAGTACCGGATGCGATCTGCGCGACCAGCTCCTCCAACACCTCGGGCTTATGCGCGAGCAGATAGCACCCCTGGCGGCTGCGTTTACGCTTGCTGCCGCGAAGGACCTGCCGGAAGGAAGCCTCCATGTTGGAAGGCTCCACGATCTCCTCGATGATATACCCAACCCTGCGCATAAATTACTGTTTATTGCTTTTAATACGGGGCCTTCAATCCCCCGGGCCCGGCTTCTTCGAACCGTTTCCGGCCTACCAAACCCTACCCGACACTTTATTTTTCAGTTTTCCGGCCCTTACGGACCGCTGTTACTGCGGCTTGCCCCCCTCGGCACCACGGTGGGGACAAGTCCCCGGTGTTGTACGCCGATTAAAATTTCCTTTCGATTGTTGTTCAGACGAGAACCGATGTTCGTGTTCGTATTCGAGGAATCGTTGTTCGCATTCGACATCGAAACACCGCCATTCGGGTTCGCGTTGTTGTTGCCACGATAGACCACACGGCCTATGGGGAGGCGCCACCTTTCAAATGCAAAAGTACTATTTTCAAATTATTATTTAACAAACAGATACAAAACCTGACGTCAAAAAAATATTTTTCGACGGGCTGACGCCCGTAATGAACGGCGTTCCCCTGCTCGGGGAACACCGGATGTTTTGTCGCTTCGCTCCCGCTTTGACGCTTTACGCGGCCGATCATGCAACCTCGCTTATCGCTTTAAACGCCACGGCGCTCGACGCCTTAACGAGCCGGCCGCGGAAGGCCAGACGAGAACCGATGTCGTGTACGTATTCGAGGAATCGCTGTACGCATACGACATCGAAACACCGCCATACGGGTTCGCATAGTCGTCGCCACGATAGACCACACGGCTGGAGGCAGTGGATATGTAGTAGATGTCGCAGTAATTTGTCGAGGAGGAACCCGAAACGGAACCCACCGGAATCACGTCCATATATTTGCCATGCGCCACGGCGGTAATCCAGATACCGGAGCTCACGGAACCCTTAACCAGGCGGGTACTGCCGTCAGGCATCCAGATGCGCCACTTCCCGGAATTGCCCGTGTCATTAGGAAGATCCACGCCGTCCATCATGTCATATTTATGACCATAGATGTCCTCGTAGCCAAGGCAGCAAATATTATTCACCTGCGTAACCGTGGCCCCGCCGTAGTCATCCTTCTCACGGTACCACGCATACTGGTGGACGGAGTTTTCTATCAGGCTGTTCGTCACATTAGGGTTGATTGAGGAGGCTTCCTCGTAGCCGATCGTGTCCGTCATACCGCGGCTGGCAGTACCACCCGTAGTACGGTTGTTCGTGTGAGAGCCCGCGCCGCATTGTTCCTGGCTGTCACGACGACCGTACTTCGCGTAGAAAAGATTCGCGATGCGCGAGTGCATAAGGGCATCAATCTGCTGCATACCGCGCTGGACACTGTAATAGTGGAAATCAGCCCAGGTCATGCTCGCCGTAGTGCTCCCGCCGGTAATGCAGGCGCGAAGTTTGGAACCGACAACACTGCTGCCCACAACGGCACACAAGTGCTCGTCATTAGGCGCCCATTCGGGTTCCATATCCTCGATCCTGTCACTGTTAGAAAGGACAACCTTATCGAACTCTGCCGTGTTCAGAATGGAGAAGTGAAGAGCAGTGGCACCCTCCGGAACATCGGCAATCAGGTACATACCGGCCTCGAACTTGTTGCTCAAGGTAGGGACGACGATTGAACTGATGACCGTGCCGGAATCGTCTGTGAAAATGCTTCCGACAAGGCTTGTACCGGGAACGCTCGGGAAACGCACACGCTTGTAACCGTCCACGTTCACCTTGCATACCGAATACGTACTGTCAGTACTGTAGCTGTTCGAAAGCGTATCCTTTCCGCTCATGATCTTACGACCGGAAAGATAACCGCCACTCGTGCCCTTAATGTCGTCAAGCGTAAGGACGTCAGCATCCGGAACGGAAGGCATGTTATCCGAACCGTTACTGCTGTAACAGGAGTAATGCTTGCCGTTCAGGTAATCATTGATACCCTTGCTCCAGAAGAAGGGCTCGTACATCATCCAGTCACCTTCAGTGCCGTCCAGTCTGGCAGCCGTGCCGTCGGCGTACTTGTTGCTGTCCGTGTCGTCCAGCGGGTAGTAGGTCATCTCACCGTCCAGGTTGTTCACCGTGGTATCAACGTTCGCCATGTTCACACCCCGCGTCGTCGCTTTTTTAGTCACTTTAGCAAGTACACGGTGACGCTGCTTCAGGATGGCGGAAATATGACCGCTCACCTCATACGCGTTGTCATACTTGTAGCCGGTACCGTTGTCAAGGTTGCTCACGTTCGCGTCATCCGATACCTCGTCGTCGAACTCGATCATCGTGTATTCCGGCTGCCGGATATTCAGTTCCGGGAAGTGCGCCTTCAGAGCGCTGTACGTATCGTCATCAATGTAGCGCGTGAGCTGTACCGTACCCACCAAGGCGCACGTGTCCGTAGTGTTGCCATCGGAATCCACACCGCCCATCCCGACAAACTTATCCAGCCACGTACCGTCATCCTCGCGGTCAATACCGGTTACTCTGATACGTTCCACACCCGTGCAACGGCCCAGCAGGGTTTCCCAGTCAATACCTGGACAACTGTCAAAGATGAAGGTCTTCACCTTGCTGTAGCTTTCCAATGTCAGCCCGCCGGTGGTCAGTCTGCCCAGATATTCCAGACGGAGGCTGGTCAGTGTACCGGGAAGGTGGAGCAGCGTCACGGGAGAACCCTTGGCTAGCACCACGCTCTGCACCTGCGTACCGCGGGCCTCAAGTTCTTCCAGCTTGGTCTGCGCACTCAAATCCAGCTCGGTACTGGTACTTCCCCCGGTTTTCGCCTGTGCCTGGTTACGAAGGTTGAGTTTACGTAGCTGCTTGCAGTTGCCGATGTTCAACCACCAGCCGGTACTGCCGTTGCCGGAACTTTGAAGGTTCAGTTCGCGCAGCACGGTACATTTGCCCAGGTCGAAAGCGTTTTTCAGGTGGTCGGCGGCCCCGCTCATATCCAGCACCTTCATACGGCTCGCGCCATAAACCCTCAAGGGATCGTTCACCGTATAGGCACCGGTGATGGAAAGGCTCGCAGCCGCATCTTTCTTGATGATGCCGGTATTCCCTATATTCGGGCTGTTGTTCGTACCGTAGCCGAAAGCATAAACCTCGTTGGCCGTAATCTTCAGCACGTCGGGGGTGTCAGCAGCCGTACGTGCCAGATAGAGGTCGATGTTGTCACTGGTGAAATTGCTCGTGCCGTACTTAGCATCCAGAAGGGCGAAACGATTACGCACGAAATATTCACGGTGCGCACGGTTACTGCCCTGAAGGGCGTAGATGAACGGCCACACCTTGCCGTACATCTCCTGCGTGGCGGGCAGGATGTACTTCAGCTCGCCGCTCTTGTTATAGGCACGGTCGCACCAGTTGCCCGCCTGCTCCACGTTCAGCATGTCCAGGACACGGCTGGTGGTAAGTACACCGCGAAGAGCCTGCGCCTGTGTCTTCAGGTCAGCGTCCAGGTTGGCCAGAACGAGGTTCCAAAGCCAGCTGTCACGGCCTTCAAAGGCATATTTCCCGGCCTCGGCGTCATAAGTGTCGCGGTCGGTGGTGTAGTCATACACCAGGAAACAGTCGTTACGTTTTCCCATCTGGGTATCACCGTCGTAGTAGGTGATGTACCATATCAGGCCGTCCCACGTGCGCAGCATCATGTTCTTCGCACGCTGGTCAACGGCAAGGAAATAGTCCGTCCAGAGGTAATACGTCAGCAGGAAAGCCTTGTCGAAATAGTCACTTATCTCGTCCCTGAACTTCTCGCTCTTAAAAGTGGAGAGGTCGGCGCTCGTCGCACCGTCCGGAACACACGAGCGTATCCATGCGTACAGCCGTTTCACGGCCGTACGCTGCGACTCGTCAAGGCCCGCCCCAATTTCACATCATCCGGAACGTTGGTCTCGGCACCGGCATCAAACACCTCCTCCAGATGAGCGTCACTTGTGGTCTTGAAAAGGCACATGGCCTCGGTATTGTTCAGCATTTCCAGAGTGAGGGGGACAGGCAGGATCGTAACCCTCCACGCCACTAAGGCCGAACAGGTCGCCGCTCTTGCTTTTCTCGTTGTTGAAGTTGTATTGCCCCACATAGTTGTTCTCGCCGTCCTCCGCAGCCGCCACAAACATGTCGATAGGCACACCGTCGATAGCGGTACGCACGGTGACCGCGTTCAAATCGCTGCCGCCCGTCTCGTACTGGTAACGCTGCGGAGGGGTGAGAAGCCCCATCTCCTTCAGCACGTCGTTGAACAGTTTGGCACCGCCTGTGTTCAGCGACATGGACGAGTCGGAATAATCACTCTTCAGACAGATCAGGTTCATGGCGATGCCACCGGGACGGACGGGATATTTCTTTTCCGCCTGCTCCTTGCCGCCGCCAACGGTGAAGCTAAGGTTCGTGCCGCCCTTGCTGATATAGATACGGATGTTCTTGCTCGGATATTTCGTGGAACTGGTACCCTGAATACGGATATAACAGTCACGAAGCACGAAGTCGTATTCGGATCCGAAAGGGGAGTAATAGAAGATATCCGCCGAAAAGTCCGTCTTCTTGTTGTTCTCGGCATACACGTCATCGAGCTTGTTCTGGCGCACGATACGCAGCACCCCCTTGCCCTTGGCACGCAGCTTGTCCATATCCACAGTGTCGGTATCACCCAGGATATCGTTCTCCTCATACAGCGCGATCATCTCCTCACCGTCCGCACTGTCCACCATCCGGTTCTCCAGTTCCTCGTCGTCACTCAACCGGCGGGTATAGATACGCACGCTCTTTACCTCCACGTCCGCCCCGGCGCTGTCAATGGTGATATATTTCGGATTGTCCTGGCGGAAGCTGAAGGCGTTGTCGTAGATGTCGGCACCGGTACGGTTGCCGTCCACATAAAGCTCCATCAGACGGCTCTCATTGCGGGTACCCACCATGAGGGCCACCTTGATCCACCGGTCTTCCACATAATTCGTGCCCAGCTTGATCTCACGCTCCACCAGCTCGTCGTCCTCGTTGGTATAGGACACTTTCTCACCGGTCTTGAAACTCGCTTCCGAAGGGGTGATATAAAGCCCCTTGCCACTGTCGAGACAGTCCACAACTGCGGTATCGCTGTCAGTGGGATTGCTTACCCGGAGGGTCAGTTCAATGGTCAGCCCCGTACTTTTCACATCGGTGGCAAAGGGCCGGTAGCCGATGACGGCTTTCGCACCGTTGGTCAGCTTCAGCGCCTCACCCGTCCAGCCGTTGCTGCTCCAGTCAAAACCCTCGAACGTGGTCTCCACGCCGTTCGACTCCCATGTTCCGGGGTTACTCTCCCCGTTGCTGCGGCCCGCCGCGTCAAGCTTGACCGCCAGGCCGTAGGTGGCCTCGCTGATATCCCGATACCGCTCTCACCCACGTCGATGCGCAAAGTGTACCCGGTCGGACCGGCTTTCAGGACAAGCGTCTGCGTGCCTTCCTCGGTAAACCGGTTACTGTAGGTCATCATGCTGCGGGGAGCGCTCACGGTACTGCTCTTGACGCCGTTTTTCCAGAACTCCACTTCAGCGGGCACACGGTCGGGATCATAGGCCACCCAGTCGAAAGTGAGCTTCTCGTAGCGGCCGGCTTCAAGGACCGGCTCCAGATGCTCGTCCCGTCCGAGGACATGCCCGTCGGCATGAATGAGCTTCAAACCGATGAAGGGCGCGCCGGTTCCGGCCTTCAGCAGGTCGATATGGATGCTCTCGCTTTTCAGCGTGAGGTCGTCAGTTTCCATCTCGGCCACCAGCTGGGCGGTATGCCGCCCCACGGACAGGCCGGTCATGGAAACCTCGAAACTGCCGTTCGTCGTGCCGCTGCGGGTGACCGTATGCGCGTTCTGCTGTACACCGTCCACGTACAGGCTGACGGTTTTCGTGCCGGTACCGCTCACGGCGTAGGGTATACTCGCGGAATCATAGGTACCGTAACCGCCGTTCTGGATGGTGGCCGCCAGGTTGTAACCGCAGGAAAGGGACAGGGTGACGCTCTTCACGCTCACGTACGCCTGCTTCTTCTGCGCCTTGCCCGTGGTGGGATCGGTAGTCTCGGCAATGACGTAGATATCGCTCGTGCCCACCAGCAGGTATTTGGTCAGGTCAAGGGTATAGGTACCCTTGCTCACTTCCTTCAGCGAGGAGGAATAAGTGGTGGTCGTCCCGCGCTTCACCTGGATGGTGACGGTCGCTTTCTGTCCGGTACTGCTACCCTTGTCATCACCGCCGGCAACCTGGTGGTCATAGGTATAGGTAAGTTTCACCGCTCCGCCTTCCTTCACGGTTTCTTGTCGGTCTCGGCAAGCAGCACGATCTTGGTGGTGGAGGACTCACCGCCGCCACCGCTGCCGGCCGGGATGTCAACGCTCGCGATCTCCGCCCCGCTCTTGTTGGTCAGCGCAAGGCGGACACTGCTCTCGTCGTCGCTCACTTCCGCGCTCATGCCGAACACGGTACCGGCTTCCACCTCCTGGAATTTGGCGGCGACGGTCTTGTTCTGGACGGGATTGGTACTGTCGGCATCCAGGCTCTCGTCCACTTCCAGCTTGTCGATGGTCAGATCCACGTTGCCCTCGCTGTCGGGAACTTTCTTCTCGCCGTTCACCGTCAGGCTCTTCATCGTTCCGGCACCGCCGAAGTCCTCCCAGCTCGCCTCCTGCTCCCAGCTCGACAGACTTGTCCCCACGAACTGTTTGGTCTCCCATTTGCCCTGCGAGACTTCATAGGTGATGCAACGGCCCTTGTAACGGTATTTCTCATCCACGGCACCGATCGCGGAGGAAAGGACATAATAACCGCTCTCCAAAGGGACTTCCGCCGTCACATTATACGTGTTACCGCCACCGCCCGTACCACCGGGAATATCAACGGAGGCAATCTCCGTCCCGGTCTTCCCCAGCAGGGTGAGTTTCACCGTGTCGTTCTCCTCATCAGGGACGGCCGTCATGCCACCGACCAAACCGTCGTTCACACCGGCGGCGGCATCCTCCGCCTGTTTCGCAGCCGCGGATGCCGCTGCCGCGGCGGAATTTGCAGTTTCAGCAGCCTGATTGGCGGTACCGGCCGCATCAGACGCCATACCCGCAGCTTTATTCGCCAAAGCCGCAGCATTATCCGCTTTCGTGGCAGACGCATTCGCCGTGGCAGCGGCATCATCGGCCGGTTTACGCAAAAGGGTGAGCGGAGCACTCACCAGCTCACTGCCGCGAAGGGCGGGGAGACTTTTGATATTGTCAAGGGAGCTGACCTCCACAAGTTCATCAACGCTCTGGCTCTCGGCCTTGATAGCGTTCAGGATGTCGTTCTTAAGTTCCGTTTTCTCCGATTCTGTAAGTGCCATAAGTTATTCCTCCTTTTTTATTGTTGTCAGTCATTGTAATAATGGTATGAAAGCGCGCTGAAGCCAAGGATGCACCAGCCGCACTTGTTCAGGCTGTTAATGATGGCGGGCTCCTCCCAATCCTCGCCCGTGTAGAGCAGGAGGAAGCGGTTCACGGAGGTGACGTACAGCCAGTTCCTCTCCGGGTTCTCCGGAGCGGAAGAAAGCTCTCCCTTCCACGTGATGCGGAGATCATCGGAAGCGCCGCCGTAAACGGGGAACTCCACCCACGCGCCGTACCAGTAAAGGTAGTTGCGGTTCCTTTTCGTGTCGTAGTAAAGCCATCCGCTCGAGGGGGAAGCGGGGGGACCGGCCGACGCTCCCCGCCACGAAACCAGGTCCGCAAGGATTCTCCCGTTCAGCTCGGGGGTACCGACCAGCTCGATGATCCCGCTGATCCAGTCGATCCTGTAGGGGTCGGAATAGGAAAGCAGCGAATCACTGCTAAGGTTCACGTTGGAACCGCGGAGCAGCGTGCCGTCGTCCACACGGACGGAGCTGTAGCGGATAGAGCCCACCGTACGCGTATAGGGAGGGTGGCAGCCGTTGTAAAGGGTTACGCGCGAGCCGATATAACGCACGTCGTTCGGAAGGATGATGTCCGCACCGTTCGACGAACCGGCCATGTCCACCTTCAGGCTCAGCTCGCGGCCGATCAGGTAGCCGGCCTCGCCGCGGCCCGAGCAGGAGGTCAGGACGGCGTCGCTCGACTCCACAAGGTGGAAGTTCGTGCGGATATGCCCGGAGAACGTGCCCGCGTTCGCCTCGATGCTCCCGTCCTCCAGGATCTTGAAATTATCGTTGGCCGTCACGAGGCCCTCCAGCTTGACGCGGTCACCGGTCAGCTTCACCACGCTGATCTTGTTGCCGTCAGCGTCCGTCCCGTCCACACTCACGCCGATAAGCGCCAGTTTCCCGTCCGCGTCCTGGGCGTAGATGCCGCGCCCGGTAAAGGACAGTTTGAAATCACCGGTACCGTTCCAGAGGCCGCTACAGGTGTACTGCACGTAACCACCCGCTGTTGAAGTTCGCGAAAACCTGGGCTTTCAGGCTTCACCACAAGCCCCGTCTCTTCCAGCATATGCTTTTCAAATTCGCCCGTTTCTGGAGGATGTACTTGTTACGGATGTGCACCACCGTCCGCCCGTCATCCACCGTCACGCTCGCCCCGTCGCCCTTTCTGGTCAGTACGTTGTTGTTCGCCCAGATCCATTTG
>VOFJ01002455.1_pt1 | contig 49586 bp, 35 predicted proteins | sample 5384081 | NCBI WGS metagenome assembly VOFJ01 (sample SAMN12384729, study PRJNA508395) | human gut metagenome | isolation source: healthy gut I | host: Homo sapiens
TCCGCAATGCAGTTTGAGTTTGACGGCTTCCGCATCAACATTCTGGACACACCGGGCCATCAGGACTTCTCTGAGGACACCTACCGCGTGCTGGTCGCGGCGGACGCAGCCGTCATGCTGATTGACGCGGCGAAGGGCGTTGAGGCGCAGACCATCAAGCTGTTCAAGGTCTGCCGGATGCGCAACATCCCGATTTTCACGTTCGTGAACAAAATGGACCGCGCGGCGAAAGACCCCTTCGCGCTGATGGAGGAGCTGGAACAGGTGCTTGGCATCCGCTCCTGCCCCATCAACTGGCCCATCGGCACGGACGGCGATTTCCAAGGCGTTTACCACCGCGACACAAAGATGGTCGAGCTGTACACGGGCGGCGACCACGGCAAATCGATGGTGCAGAAGACTGACATCGCCATTGACGACCCCGCACTGGAGCATGTGCTGGCAAAGCACTACCGCGAGCGGCTGGCGGAGGAAATCGACCTGCTGGACGAAGCGGGCGACGCTTTCGACCTCGACAAGGTGCGCCGCGGTGAGCTGACGCCGATGTTCTTCGGTTCCGCCGTCACCAACTTCGGCGTTGAGCCGTTCCTTGAGCGCTTCCTGCAATACACGCCGCCGCCCCTGCCCCGCAAGAGCGACATCGGTGACATTCAGCCCGAAGAGCCGTACTTCTCCGGTTTCATCTTCAAGATTCAGGCGAACATGAACCCCGCGCACCGCGACCGGCTGGCATTCATGCGCATCGTGTCCGGCGCGTTCGAGAAAGGCATGGAGGTCTGGCACTCCGGGACGAACAAGACCGTCGCGCTCAAGCAGCCCCAGCAGTTCATGGCGGACGAACGCGAAGCCGTGGAGGAAGCATGGGCAGGCGACATCATCGGTCTGTTCGACCCCGGCATCTATCAGCTTGGCGATACGCTCTCCGGCGGCCCGAAGCTGCACTACGAGAACATCCCGGTCTTTGCGCCGGAATTCTTCTCCCGCGTGCGTCCGGCGGATTCCATGAAGCGCAAGCAGTTCCAGAAGGGCATCACCCAGCTGGCGGAAGAGGGCGCCATTCAGACCTTCATCCGCACAGAGACGGGGCGCGAGGAATTCATGGTCGGCGTCGTTGGCGTGCTGCAGTTTGAAGTGCTGGAGCACCGGCTGAAAACCGAGTATCAGGTGGACATTGTGATGGAGTCCATGCCCTTCCGCTTCGTGCGGTGGGTGGTGAGCACGCCCAAGCCCATCGACCAGCTGAAGCTGACATCCACGTCCGGGCGCGCAAAGGACAGCCGCGACCGCGATGTGCTGCTGTTTGAGAACGAGTGGAGCATCCGCCTTGCCTGCGAGAACAACGCAGGGCTGGAACTGGCGGAAACCGCCAACCGCAAGTAAACCGCGCAGAACTTAACACGCGCATACAGTATGCAGTTGCGCTCAACTCAATCGCGAAAAAGGGAGTCCAGAGGGTCGAAGACCCTTTGGCGGGGTCAAGGGGCAGCGCCCCTTGCGGAGTCCAGAGGCAGCGCCTCTGGTGCCTCTCGATTATATAGAAGGAGAGAACACGTTATGGTTCGTGAAGATATTCGTAACATTGCAATCATCGCGCACGTTGACCACGGCAAGACCACGCTGGTCGATCAGATGCTCAAGCAGGGCGGCGTTTACCATGAGAATCAGCAGACGGTTGACCGCGTAATGGACTCCGGCGCCATCGAGCGCGAGCGCGGCATCACGATTCTGGCGAAGAACACCGCTGTGCATTACGGCAAGACGAAAATCAACATCGTCGACACCCCCGGTCACGCGGACTTCGGCGGCGAAGTGGAACGCGTGCTGAAAATGGTGGACGGCGTGCTGCTGCTGGTGGACAGCTTTGAAGGCCCGATGCCCCAAACCCGCTTCGTGCTGAAAAAGGCACTGGAGCTGAAGCTGAAGGTGCTGATTGTCATCAACAAGATTGACCGCCCCGACGCGCGCTGCGAAGAGGTGGTGGGCGAAATCCTCGACCTGCTGATTGACCTGGAAGCCGACGAGAGCACCATCGAAAACCCGATTCTCTACGTCTCCGCCCGCAAGGGTACGGCGACGCTGGATTTGGACACCCCCGGCACGGATCTGCGCCCGCTGTTCGATGCCATCCTGAAGTACATCCCCGCGCCTGAAGGCGATCCCGACGGCCCGGCGCAGGTGCTGATTTCCACCATCGACTACTCCGAGTATGTCGGGCGCATCGGCGTTGGCCGCATCACCCGCGGCGTGTTCAAGGCGGGCATGAACGTCGTCCACACGAATGTGCAGACCGGTGTGACGAGCCAGCCGTGGCGTCTGGGCAACCTGTATCAGTACGACGGCTTGAAGCGTGTGGACGCGGAAGAAGTCCGCATGGGCGACATCGTGGCGCTGTCCGGCGCGGCGGATTTGTCCATCGGTGACACCGTCTGCGCGCCGGAGTGCATCGAGGGTCTGCCGTTCGTCAAAATCAGCGAGCCGACCGTCACGATGACGTTCCAAGTCAACGATTCCCCCTTCGCGGGCCGTGAGGGCACTTATGTCACGAGCCGTCACCTGCGCGCGCGCCTGATGCGCGAATTGCAGACGGACGTTTCTCTGCGCGTCAGCGACACCGATAGCACGGATGCGTTCGAGGTCTGCGGACGCGGCGAACTGCATCTGTCTATCCTGATTGAAAACATGCGCCGTCAGGGCTACGAATTCGCCGTCTCCAAGCCGCGCGTTATTTACCGCGAAATCGACGGCGTGAAGTGCGAACCGATTGAGCGCCTTGTCGTGGATACACCGCAGGCTTCCGCAGGCGCGGTCATCGAGAAAATCGGCCGCCGCCGCGGTACGCTGGAGCACATGTCTGGTCAGGATCGCGTTCGTCTGGAGTTCCTTGTGCCGTCGCGCGGGCTGTTCGGCTATCGCAGTGAGTTCATGACTGACACGCGCGGCGAAGGCATCATGTCCGCCGTGTTCGAGCGCTACGAGCCGGTCAAGGGCGATATTCCGCACCGCAGCGTCGGCGCGCTGGTGGCGCACGAAAGCGGCGTTTCCACCCCCTATGCGCTGTTCTACGCGCAGGAGCGCGGCACGCTGTTCATCGGCGCGCAGCAGAACGTCTACGAGGGCATGATCGTCGGTCAGAACTCCCGCCCGGATGACCTTGTCGTCAACGTCTGCAAACAGAAGCACGTCACCAACATGCGCAACGCTTCCGCTTCCGAAGACGCGATGCGCCTGATTTCCGTCCATCCGATGACGCTGGAAGAGTGCCTCGAGTTCATCGACGATGACGAGCTGCTGGAAATCACCCCGAAGAACCTGCGTATGCGCAAGCGCATCCTGAACGCGGGCGACCGCGCGCGCCAGTGGCGGTACAAGCAGGACTAATTGAGTTCTCTGCATTCGCATTTTTGAGCATATAGAATCCCCCGGCAGGTCTGATTGAAGGACTGCCGGGGGATTTTTTTGCGTGCGCCTCCGGGCGCACGCAAAAACAGCACCGAGAGAAACGTTTCTCCCGATGCTGTCTGGCCGCGCCCATCTGGCGCAACAATGTGCAAGCAGTGAATAAAGCAGCTTGAGGGGGCGCTCCTGCGGGTACACAAATTTCCCTTACTCCCTTATCAGCCCCAGCAATACCGACCCCTCCGGGTTCTCCGCAACCCGTATATCAACCTGACCCCACGGTGTCCACGCATTCTCCCTCACATATCTCCGAATCCTCTGCATCAGCATTTCCGAATGGCATGGCCCACCGCTGAGCAGCAGCACTTCCGGGTCATACGCATGAATCAAATTCACCGCGCCCATCCCCAGCGCCGTCGCAACCGTCTCAAACACCCGCAGGCTGACCGCATCCCCCTGCGCCACGCCGTCCAGCAGCGCGCGGTAATCTACCTTTCTCGCATTCGCCAAGGCACTTTCCGCAAACCCATCCTCCTGACGGGCGATTTCATCCAGCGCCCAAGTTCCCGCCCATGCTTCCAAACAGCCCGTCGCGCCAGGTGCAGCGGCGGGGGTGCAGCATTTCAATCGCCATGTGACCGCCAAGCATCCCCATTGTGCCGTGCCGACCTGTCAGAATGCGCCTGTCCTGGGCGGCGGCACTGCCGATGCCTGTACCAATCATGAGGATGGCGGCGGCCTCCGTGTCTTTCGCCGCACCGCAGCGCATTTCGCCCAACAGTGCAGCAGCAGCATCGTTCATCAGGAAAACGGGCGCGCCGAATATCTTCTGTGACCAGCGCATCCAGTCGAAGCCGACTGCATCCGTGTATTTTCCGTTGCAGGCAATGACCGTTCCACGGCAGACCACGCAGGGCAGTGCAATCGACACGGCATCGGGCTGTCCCCATGCGGCGGCATGCTGCGCGACGAGCAAGAGCGTCTGCGCAAGCGGCGCGCGCGAATCCACCTCGAACACGTCCGGCTGCGGGTGACTGTCCGCCGTCATCAGCGCCAGTTTCACCCGCGAGCCGCCTAAATCAACGCACAGCGTCTTCATACCGTTTCCCCCTTGTGCCGACGAACGAAATCCATATAGAACAGCCAGTCTTGGCGGCTCAGATAGTGCAGCCCACCGCGCAGATGGTACGCGACATGCCCCTCCGGGTACGCCGCACCGACCGCGGCGGGTGATTCTGTACCCACAAAGCCGCGCAGTCCGTGCAGCTTCCACGCGGGCGACGCGGCGGCACAGCAAAGCTGCTGCGAATATGGGTCAGCCCAGCGGTCAAGCGACGCGCTGCTGACGGCGGCGAAGCGCGGGGCGATGGCGCCGAGCAGAAAGTGCTGATCATAGGGGCGCTCCTCCGGGTGGTCGATGTAGCGGCTGCGATTGCCGCAGAACCAGTACGGGAAGCTGCGCGCCATCGCCGCGTAATCCTCCGCGCCGGGGTGCTTGGTCTGTTCCAGCGCGTCGCCGCCGCATCCGGCATCGTTGGCGCAGGTGAAGCGGATTCGGGTGTCCTGCGCGCCGCAGAGCAGCGCCGCTTTGCCCAGCCGCGAATGCCCAATCACAGCGATATTCCGCGCGTCCACCTCCGGGCGAAGCGTCAGCACATCCAGCGCGCGGCTGGCAGCGTATGCCCAGAAAACGAGCTTGCCGGGGTCGGTGTCGGGATGCTTCCGCGGATAATGCCCGCATAGCCCGCTGCCCCAGTCGCCGTCGTCCGCCGTAATGTCTGTGTAGCACACGACCGCCAGCGCAAAGCCGTTGTCGAGGATTTCCTCCGCCGGACAGTAGATGTCCGGAATGAGCGGACGAAAATTCAGCAGCAAAAACAGCGGATGCACCTGACCGTCCGCCGGATAGAGAAACCGCAGCGGAAAGGCAAATTCCCCTGCAGGGGTATCAAAGCGGACTTCGAGCGTCTCCTGCATGGCGTGTCCGGCGCAGACGGGCATTGGCGGCGCCATTACCTGCGCGGATGCGGTGGACGGCGGCAGAAACGTGCCGTACTGCTCCCGCGCGAGGATGTTCAGCAGTTCCCCCCGGCGCGCCTCCCACTGCGCGGATGACGTGACGGGCGTGCCGTCGGTCATGGTGAGCAAATCGGGCGTGTACATGCGGGTGTCCTCCCCGTTATAATTGTGATACGATGGCATCCAAGAGCGTTTCCAGCAGCTGCTTCTGATTCCGGCTTTCCGCCGTGCAGGTGATGACTGCCTCCTGCGCCGGCAGAATGACGCTGTACTGCCCATACAGCCCGTCCGCGCGGTACGAATCGTACTTTCCGCGCCAGAACAGGTAGCCGTAGCCGTCTTCCTCGTTTTCGACCTGCTTGCGCCTGCTTTCGCGCACCCAATTGGGGTCAAGCAGCTGTTTTCCCTGCCATTGCCCGCCCTGCTGATAGAGCAGTCCCAGCTTGTGCAGCTCTGGCAGCGCCAGCAGCAGCCCCGCTGCGCCGAACGTCCGCCCCAGCGGGTCAACCTCCCAGACCGTGCGCTGAATCCCCAGCGGCGCAAACAGCCGCGGCATCAGGTAATCCACAAGGTCGCACCCGGCGCGCTTCTGCACCGCCAGCCCCGCCAGATACGGCCCGACGTTGCTGTACACAAAGTGCGTCCCCGGCGCTTCGTCAAACGGCAGCGCCAGCACTGCTTTCGCCCAGTTTTCTTCCGCCATGCCGACGCGCTGGGCGCCCATCAAGTACCCGCGCGACTGCCCGATGCACATCGTCAGCGCATCACGAATCGTGGCGCGGCAAAGGTTCTCCGAGGGATTTTCCGGCGCTTCGTCCGGGAACAGTTCAATCAGGCAGTCGTCAAGGCGCAATAACCCCTCCTGAACCGCGAAACCGACTGCCGCCCCGGTGAAGCTCTTGCTGGCAGAGAACAGCAGGCGGCGGCACGGGCTGTCCCAATTGTGCTGATAGATTGTTTCGCCGCGCTGGGCGACAATCAGCCCCAGCAGCCGCAGGTTTTCGGCATTCTGTTCGATATTCATCAGATTCATGAGATGTGACCTCCCTGTTCTGTTTCTGTCTGCGCCAGCACCCTCGGCAGGTGCAGCGTGACGCGCGTTCCGCCCTCCGGGGGACAGACGATGTCCAGCCCGTAATTTGCGCCGTAGAGATTGCGCAGGCGGTTATGGATGTTCACCAGCGCCAGACTGTTCCCCGCCGGGACGTTCAGCACGTTCTGCATACTCTTGTCGGACAGCTTCCGGTGAATTTCCGCCAGCCGCTCCGGGGGAATCCCCACGCCATCGTCCGTTACGCACAGCGCGCAGCCTCCCGTCTCCGTCGTGTGGCAGGAAATCGTCAGCGTCCCTTTCTCCAAGCGCGATTCCAGCCCGTGATAAATCGCGTTTTCCACCACGGGCTGGATGATGAAACGCGGAATCGCGAGATCTTCGAGCGCCGGATCTACGTCGAAAACGTAGTTGAAGCGGTTCGGGAAGCGGATGCGGATGATGTCCAGATAGTAGTTGACAATGGTCATTTCCTTGCGCAGCGCGACGATGTCCGCGCCCTTGATGCAGTAGCGCATGATGGAGGATAGGGCGTTAGTAATCGACACGATTTCGCTGCTGTTCAGCATGTACCCGTACCCGCGGATGCAGTCCAGCGTGTTGTAGAGGAAATGCGGGTTAATCTGGCTTTGCAGGGCGGACAGCTCCGCGCGCTTCTTTGCCAGATTCATCTCGTAGAGCCGCGTCTGATCTTGCAGGCGCTCCGCCGTCATTTCCGATACCTTGTCCAGCAGCGTGTTGATTTCCTGACAGAACAGCTCCATTTCGCTGCTGGTGCTGATGTGGATGCGGTTTTGCAGCTTGTCGTCCAAGTCATTTTCGATGAAGGCGGTCAGCTGTTTCACTGGCGCCATGATGCTGCGCTGGATGTGCAGGTTCCACACACCGATGCAGATGGCGAACACGACGCAGATCAGCATTCCCAGCCAGAGCAGCGGCATCAGGTCTGCCGCGATTTCGTCCTCCGGCACGAGGCTGACCAGCCGCCAGCCCATCGATGAGAGCAGCAGCGAATCCGTCAGGTATGTCGTCTTGTTGAGCGTCAGCCTGTGCTGCAAGCCGTCCGCCATGTCGCTGCAGAACGATTCGGGCAGCAGGGACAGCGTGTTCCCGTCTGCGTCGCAGCAGAGGATAATCTGCTCGTCCTGCTCGATGAGCATCAGCGCTGCACCAGGCGTCGGCAGGGCGCTGCGCAGCGTGGATTGCAGCAGGTCAAGGCGGGCGAAGATGACGCAGGTGCCTAACTTCTGCCGGAAGCGTGCGCCCTGCCGGGTGTTGTAGACCGGCTGAACGTATGCGAAAAAGTTCCTGTTCGTGAAGGTATCGAATGCTGGCCCGTAAAAACCGGAAGACAGATTGTCGCTTTCAAACAGGTGATACTTGGAATCCAGCGTGTCCAGCGCAATGATGTTCCGCTCCGTCGGGCTGAGGATACTCTGGTCGTTGTTGACGACGACGATGTGGCTGACCGTGGTGCTGTGGTTGAGCAGGCTGGAAGTAAAATCAATGAAACTTTTGCCGTACTGCATTCGTTGTATCGCTGTCGGCGCGTGATAATACTGCTGCAAGACCTCGTTGGAATGGAGAGCGCTGCCCAAGTAGGACATTTCGTTGCCGATGCGGTCAAGGCTATCGCCCAGCTGCACGAGCATCGAATGCACGAACGTCGCTGCTTTCTTCTCAGACATCCGCTGGGCGCTGCTGTAAAACACCGTCGCCAGAATCACCACCGCCAGCACCGTGCCGGTCGTCAGCAGCGTCATCTGGCTGCGCAGAGAACTGAAATGCTTGCGCATAGGTCAGCGCCCACTCCCTTCCTGATGCGCTGTGCGATACGCGCCCGGCGTCTGCCCGAAATACGTCTTGAAGGTGGCGGAAAAGTGATTGTAGTTGCTGTACCCTGTCTGCCGCGCGATTTCGGAGATGCTCATGGGTGTCGTGATAATCAGCGTCCGCGCACGCTCCATGCGGTGGCTGGATAGGTACTTTGTGAACGTCGCGCCCGTGATGGCGCGAAACAGCTCACTACAATAGGTTTAGTTCAGGTGGAACTGCGCCGAAAGCCTTTGGAGGGACAATTCGTCGCTCAAATGCTCATCGACGTAGTTCAGCATGTCGAAAAACGTCGGACTGCAGTCGTTGACGTAGATGGATACCGGCGCCTGACCGGGCTGCAGCTCCGCCATCGTCTGCCGAAGCAGCTGCAATTGCCGAACGGGATTGAGGATGTCCTGCAATACAGGTACAGTATAGCACACACGCACGTCAGGCGACTTTGGCAGGGTAGATAACAGCGACTGTTCTGTCATTGGCGTGAACAGCAGGACTTCGTTCGCGTCCGCCCAGAAGGACAGAGACGCCTGAAACCCGTTCAGCAGCGGCGGAAGCGTCTCTGGCTTCTCCGCGGACAACAGCACCATGGACAACATCCCTTCCGGCACGGGCAGTCCGCGCTGCGTAAAAAGCGGTTTGAGCGGCGCCGTGCTGCTCAGCGTCGCCAGAAACGCCGGGTCGCTCCCCACACGAATGTCGTGGATGCGGCCCGACAAGCGCTCCAGCGCAGCCTGCGCCGCGTCGGGCAGAATTGGCTTCAGGCAGTAGTCGAATGCGGACAGCCGCAGCGCTGTCTGCACATAGCTGAAATCGGAATACCCGCTTAGGACGATGAACACCGTCTGCAAGCCCGCTTCCCCGGACAGGCGAATCAGGTCAATGCCCGTCATCTGCGGCATCCGAATGTCCACAATCGCGGCGTCGAAGCGTTCCGTGCGCAGCTTGTCCAGCGCAGCGGGCGCTTCCGTCATCAGCACGGGCGGGTCAAAGCCCCAGTCCGCCCACGGGAAGGTGTGCGCGGTGGAATACAGCGCCATCGGCTCGTCATCAACAATCAGAATGCGGTACATCCTCGTCCTCCTTCCTCCCGAACGGCTTCATCGGGAGTACGTCCAGAAACTTATGAAAGCAATCCTATTTAGCAGGAAGGTGTTCTTATTATAGCAGGGATGATTTCGCTTGTCCACTGCTAAGGATGTAGAATCTGGTCTAAATACAGCCAAACCGAAAATATTGAGGGTGCAAACCGAAAACAGTGCATTCCTTTTCGGGCAAAAAACGATAAAATAAAGCCATGAACAAAAACGAGAAAGCGGGTGGCTGATGGCATGGCGAAAGAACATGCGATGATTGAATCAGGGCGTCGGCAGTCCCTGGGCAAGCGGATCTGGAAGAACCGCTGGGTGTATCTCTTCCTGCTGCCGGGCATTGCGTTCGTCCTGCTGTTCTGCTACGGCCCGATGTATGGTCTGGTGGTCGCCTTCAAGGACTACAAGATCAGTAAGGGCATTCTGGGCAGTCCGTGGGCGAATCCGTGGTATAATAACTTCGCGATGATGTTCAAGGACAAGAAGTTCAACGCGGCGTTCTTCAACACCATCCGCATGGGACTGGCGTACATCATTACCGGCTTCCCCGGCCCGATCATTCTGGCGCTGCTGCTCAACGAACTGCGGAGTCGGCACTACAAGAATACCTTGCAGGTGATTTACACCTTCCCGAACTTCCTAAGCTGGGTTATCGTCGGTGGCTTGATGACGACGATTTTCGCAGGCGAGGGCGTCATCAACAGCCTGATTCGCGTATCCGGAGGACAGACATACGGCTTCTTGACGGACAAGAGTTTGATTCGTCCCCTGCTGTATGCGACAAGCATCTGGAAGGGAACTGGCTGGTCAGCCATCCTGTATCTGGCGGGCATCGCGGGCATCAGCCCGGAACTCTACGAAGCTGCCGAGGTGGACGGCGCAAACCGCTTCCACAAGATGTGGTACATCACATGGCCGGAAATCCGCTCGACGGCGGTGATTCTGCTCATTCTGGCGTTCGGCGGCATCATGAGCAAGGGCTATGACCAAATCCTGAACATGACCAATGCGGTTGTGCGCGACGCGGCGGAGACGATTGACACCTACATCTACCGCATCACCTTCCAGGAAAAACCGAAATACGGCTTCTCCACCGCGATCGGCTTGTCGAAATCCGTCATCAACTTCGCTTTCCTGCTGCTGGCAACCAAGCTGGCGAAAGCACTTGGGGAAGGAGGCATCATGTAATGACAGCAATTTCCTCGAAAAAAGCGGAGAAACAGCTTGAACGGGAAATCGCGCGGAAGAAACGCAAGCTCCAAAAAACGACGGCGTTCGATGTCTTCAACATCATCTTCCTGCTGATTCTGGCGTTCATCGTCATCGTCCCCTTCTACTACACCATCGTCCGTTCCTTCCTCACGCAGCAGGAATTCATCATGAACGGCACGACGCTCTGGCCGCAGAGCCCGACTATAGGCAACTACCGCGACATCTTCGTCGGCACGGGCCTGCTGCGCTCGTTCTTCAACTCCGTGCTGTACACGGTGACAGGTACGCTTTTCAGCATGTTCCTCGCCACAACCTTGGCGTATGGGCTGAGCAAGAAGAACTACCCCGGACGCGCGCTGTTTCAGAACATGATTGTCTTCACCATGTACTTCGGCGGCGGCGTTGTCCCCTTCTTCCTGCTGGTTAAGGACTTGGGGCTGTACGGCAACCGCTTCGCCGTGGTCATTGCGCTGGCGTTCAATGCGTTCAACATGATTATCCTGCGCAACTTCTTCGAGTCTCTGCCGCCGGATTTGGAAGAAGCGGCAATGCTCGACGGTGCAAGCCCTTTCCGCATCTTCTGGCAGATTGACCTGCCGCTGATGAAGCCCGCACTGGCGACGGTGACGCTGTACTTCATCGTTGACCGCTGGAACGAATGGTTCTGGAGCAACCTGTTGTTTCTCGACAGCAAGATGTGGCCAATGCAGCTGGAACTGCGGCAGATTCTGTGGACGAGCAGTGCGCTGGCAGCGGATGTTCCGGCGGAGCTGGGGCGCCGCACATACGCCGACGGCATGAAGGCGGCGGCGGTGATCGTGACGATGCTGCCCATCATGTGCGTGTATCCTTTCCTGCAAAAGTATTTTGCAAAAAGGGCGTTATGATTGGGGCGATTAAGTCTTAAGGTTAAGGTCGGAACAGCACTTTTCTCTTTCCGTTGATTTCTATTCATCCGGCAAAGGATGATAGGAGATAAAAAAGGAGGTATTCCTACATGAAACGGTTTCTGTCTCTGGTTCTGTCTCTGGCAATGATTCTCCCCATCATGCTGGCTGCAACGCCCGCATTGGCGGAAGAGAATCCCTACGCCGAACACCTGACCTTCAAGGTCTTCACCATCGACGGCTCGGACGACATGTTCAACTGGCCGCTGGTGAAGCAGGCGATGGAGAAGTTCAACTTCGACTTTGAAATCCAGCTTGTCGCGTGGGATTCTTGGGATGAATCCACCCGCACGCTGGCATACACCCAGAGTCTGCCGGAAGTCATCGCGTGGTACAACCTGAATAAGGATGAGTACCTCGAATGGGTGGAAGAGGGCGTGTTCAAGGCGCTGCCGGACGACATGTCTGCGTACCCGAATCTGGAAAAGCTCATCAACAGCTACACCTGCTTCGACCAGTTCCGCGTCGATGGCAAGCTGTACACCTTCCCCAAGATTAAGAACAGCAACCCCGTCAACCTCTACACCACCTACATGTTCGCGTATCGCCGCGACTGGGCGAAGGCGATGGGCTATGACTGGGCGCCTGTCCAGACCTTGACCTACGACGAATTCGTGGCATACCTGCGCGACGTGAAGGAAAAGGATCCGGGCCACATGGGCGATAAGCTCGTTCCGCTTGATCTGGACAACGGCGGCAAGCACTGGGCGATGCTGGCGCAGCTGTGGAATCAGCGCATCGGCTCCTTCGACATCGTGGATGGCCAGTATCGCTGGAGCGCGGAAGACCCCTCCTCTCTGGAAGCCATCAAGCAGATTAAGACCCTCTACGACGACGGTCTGCTGGCGATGGACAGCTACAACGACTCCAACAACGCGGGTCGTGAACGCTTCCTCGCGGGCCGCTCTGCTGTCCTGTACGGCAACCTCGGCGCGACCATCCTGCAGACGACTGCCCGTACCCTCGCGACCAATGTCGAAGGCTTCACCGACGAAGACCTCGGCATCGTCTGCCTCGAAGCGCCCGACGGCACGTTCCATGTCAGCCAGATTGACGAGTGGTGGGCTGCGTTCGCCTTCTCCGCGAACTGCCGCGACGAAGTCATGGATCGCTGGCTGGCGGTCGGCAACTGGCTGCTCGAACAGGAACAGATTGAAACCTACGCTTACGGCGTGAAGGGTGAAGACTGGGACTACGACGCGGACGGCAACGTCGTTCTGAACTACACCGATGCAGACATCGCCGCCACCGGCAGCAAGTACTACATCGTGCAGGAGCGCGCCTTCCAGAAGTACTTCGTCCTCGAAGGCTTGGACGTCTACCTCCCCGGCAACCCCGCATACTCTTCCTACATCATCAATGACCTGTTCACCACGAACATGAAGACGTGGGAAAGCAACGCAACATTCGCTCCGACGGACTTATAACCTGACCAACACCAAGAACGAGGCGTATTACTCCTTCCGTTCTGCCGTCATCAACAACATCCGCGATATCATCATTCAGGCGGTCATCTCTGACGATCCGGAAACGGTTTGGAACGACTTCGTGAATGAACATCGCGAAGAAGGCGACAAGCTGGCTGCGGAACTGACGGAAGAATTCCTGAAGTAATCCATCCACGGGTCAGTGCTTGACCCGCAATCACCCGTCTGCATTTTCAGGCAGCAGGGAGCTTTCTGAGAATGGAAGCTCCCTGCTTTTCGATTTTAGCGTACACCAAATCTAAAAGGCTACAGCAAAAACAAGCTGCTTATTTTCCGCAAATACCGCGCACTTCTGCGAATGCTTCCGTCCAGCACCGGACGTTCCTTCCGACGCTGCACCGAGGCATTCCCAACCCCATCAACGGGAGGCAAAACACATGATTCACCCCCTCGCCATCACCATGTGGGATTTTTCATGGATTGAACGCCGCTGGGACGGCGCAGGCTTTGAGGACTGGAACGCTGCCCTCGACGGCGTCAAGGAACGCGGCTATGATGCCGTCCGCATCGACGCATTCCCCCACCTGCTGTCCCAAGCCCCTGAAAAAGAATGGCTGCTCCTGCCTGTCTGGTATTCCAATGACTGGGGCAGCCCCTATAAAGTCCGCGTTCGGCTCTTTCCTGCACTCATCGACTTCCTGAAAGCCTGCCGCGCGCGCCGCATCAAGGTCGCCCTCAGCAGCTGGTTCCGCGAAGACGCCGATAACGTCCGCATGGCGCTCAGCACCCCGCAGGCGATGGCGAAATGCTGGATTGATACCCTTCGCCTGATTGCGAACGCCGGGCTGATGGACACCATCCTCTATGTTGACCTCTGCAATGAGTTCCCCGGCGACTTCTGGTCACCGTACTTCCGCAATGACCCGCCGTGGATGACGTGGAGCTGCTGGCATACCGACGCCGCGATGGACTATATGCGCACGGCGATTGCGCTCGTCCGTCAAGAATACCCTGATTTGCCGTACTGCTTCTCCTTCGACGGCGAGAATACGCACTTCTACCGCGAACGCGACCTCTCCTTCTTCGATTTGGCGGAGCACCATATCTGGATGACGAAGCTGAACAAGCAGCAGTTCTATCACGAGGTCGGTCAGGCGAAGGACGGGCGATTCACCGAGGAAGCGTATCACCTGCTGGCTGACCATGCGCTGGATGTGTACCACGGCAAGGAAGATTATTGGAAGCAGCTGCTTGTGGACGGCATTCAGACGCTCGCAGCGGACGCGAAAGCCGCAGTGCTTCCGCTGGCGACAACCGAGTGCTGGGGCATCACGGACTACAAGGATTTCCCGATGCTCCCGTGGGGCTGGGTGAAAGACCTGTGCGCGCTGGGCGTGGAGACGGCGTGTCAGACAGGACAGTGGGCGCTGATGGCGACGAGCAACTTCGCCGCGCCGCAGTTCTGCGGCATGTGGCGGGATGTTGCGTGGCATCAGCGTCTGACGACGATGATTCACGAAGCGCCCCTGCCGCCGGAAGCGGAAAAGACCGCGCTTGGGCGCGCGATGCGGTGGGAATGAAATATCACTTCCAAATAAGTCGAGCTGCGGTATGAGCAGATATTTCTGGCGTTAACCGATGGGGGTAAACCCTAAAAGTGGCGGCGCCTCCGCAGAGGCGAAATCCCTGTGTATCAATTCTGGATAATCAGGTAAGACGGGAAAAAGGAGAACGAACACATGCGTGAGCAGATTTCCCTAAACGGCACTTGGCAGCTCAAAGGCACAGCATCCTATGTGCCGCTGCGCGATAAGAGCATGGAAACCGGCAAGCCGCTGGAAGGCGTGACCGGCTGGATGGACGCGCAGGTTCCCGGCGGCGTGGCGCGCGCGCTGTATCAGGCAGGCTATATCGACCACCCCTATGTGGACATGAACAGCTTGAAGTGCGAGTGGATAGAAAACCGCTGGTGGATTTACCGCCGCGAGTTCGACCGCCGGGACATCCCCGCGCACCGCAAGACCCTCCTGCACTTCGAGGGCGTCGATTATGCCTGCATGGTCTACCTGAACGGGCATCTGCTGGGCGAACACGAGGGCATGTATGAGGATTTCGCCTTTGACGTGACCGACCTTCTGCAGACGGCGGAGCATTTCGTGCTGGATGTGCTGATTCTCCATGCGCCGGACGAAATGGGGCAGATTGGGCGCACAAGCCAGACTTCGACACAGAAGAGCCGCTTCGGGTATAAGTGGGATTTCAGCACCCGGCTGGTCAATCTGGGCATCTGGCAGGATGTGTCGCTGATTTTGGAGGACGAAGCCGCGCTGGACGACCTTTATGTGCATTCGGACGCAGTGGACGGCACAGGGCTGCTGCATATTTCCGGCACGACCCATGCGGATGGCAATCTGCCGCTGACGGTGGCGGTACGCTGCGCAAAGGACGGCACAGAGAAAGCCGCGGCGACACTGCCCGTGCAGGACGGCGCATTCGCTGGAACGCTGACCATCCCGGCACCGGAACTGTGGTATCCCAACGGGCTGGGTGAACAGCCGCTCTATGACGTGACGCTGACGCTCCGAAACGGCGAAACCGTGCTGGACGAGCGGACAATGCGCCAAGGCATCCGCCACTTCGAGATGATTCAGAATGAGGACGCCCCGACGGGTGCGCTCCCCTACACCATTATCATGAACGGCGAGCGCGTCTATATGAAGGGCGTCAATATCACGCCGATGGATCATATCTACGGCGATATTCCGGCGGAACAGGTGTCATATCAGCTGCATCAAGCGAAGCGGCTGAATGTGAACATCGTGCGCGTCTGGGGCGGGGGCGTGATTGAGACGGAAACGTTCTACCGCCTCTGCGACGAGCTGGGTCTGCTGGTCTGGCAGGAATTCATTCAGTCCTCCTCCGGCGTGGACAACCTTCCGTCGGAACTGCCGCATTTCCTCACACTCCTGCGGCAGTCAGCGGTTCACGCGCTGAAAGTCAAGCGCAATCACACGTCGCTGGTCATTTGGAGCGGCGGCAATGAACTGATGGACGAAAACCGCAAGCCCGTGACGCTGGAAAACAAGAACATCGCGATGCTGGCAGACTTGGTTAGGACGCTTGACCCGGCGCGGATGTTCGTGCCGACGTCGCCCTCCGGCCCGGAAGCGCACATTTCTCGCACACCGGGCAGAAGCCATGATGTGCACGGCTGGTGGCAGTATCAGGGCAACGGGCGGCAGTACAGCTATTTCGGCGATACGGACAGTCTGCTGCACAGCGAATTCGGCTGCGACGGCATGAGCAGTATGCAGACCGTTGCGCGGACGCTGTCAAAATGCCCGACGAAGCCGGAGCGCATGAAGGACAACGACCTCTGGCGCTTCCACGGCGACTGGTGGTGCACCTACGACCGCGAGGAAGCCATGTTCGGACATGTGGAGGACATCCGGCGCTATATCCGCCTCAGCCAGTGGATGCAGGCGGAAGGGCTGCGCTTCATTCTGGAGAGCAACCAGCGCCGCAAGTGGCATAACAGCGGCAGCATCATCTGGCAGCTCAGCGAGCCGTGGCCGAATCTCTCCTGCACGTCCATTGTCGATTATTACGGGCATGAGAAACAGGCGTATTACTGGACGAAGGATGCCTTTGCGCCCCTGCATCCGACGCTGGATTACCGCCGCTTGGACTACGCGCCCGGCACGACGGTGGAGCTTCCCCTGACAGTGCTGACGGACCGCGGCATCGCGGGCAACGCGGAAGTCGCGTGGTCGGTGCGCGGTCTGGATGGCGCGACCTATGCCGAGGAAACCCGCACAGCGCACTTGGCGGCTGCTGCGGTCAACCGTGCGGGCGACGTCGCGTTCGTCATGCCGCAGACGGCGGATGGACTGGTGCTGGTGCGCCTGACAGTGCGGTTAGGCGAAAGAACCGCCGTCAATGAATACTACTTCTCCTGCGAGAACAATCGCCCCTACCGCGCGGCAGCATTCCTGCATGGCGGACGCCTGACCGCGCGGGCGCTGGAAACGTCCCCGGACAGCGCCGTCATTGAGGTGCGCAACACGGGCGACACGGCCGTGCTGTTTGTGGACATCACGGATGCGTCGGACGAATGGAATCTGGTGCGCGACGACAACTTCCGCACGCTCCTCCCCGGCGAGCGCTGGCAGACGCGGGTACAGTGGTCTCGCCGCTTCCGCATCGGCTTCGACGACTTCACCGCGCACACGACCGAGTGCCCGATTTTGACCGTGGACGGCATTGGGCTGGATGCGCCGGTATTGATTTAAGGCACCTTGCCGCCTCCGCAGAGGCAAAATCCCCTGCTGCGGAAAAAATCAATAAACATAGATGTGCATCCGAAGCAGTCCAGAGGGCGATCGGAAAGCCCTCTGGTCGCCTCCGCAGAGGCGAAATTCTCTGCTCCAAAAGCGCAATACTATGCAGAAACAGTACAAACAAAGGAGAAAAAACTCACCATGAACGGAACGATGGTTGACCTGCTCAGCGGCTACCTGATCGGTGACAATATCAGCGAATCCAAACGGACACTCGGCGACCTCAAAAACGTATTTCAGAACGAAGCCGCCCGCGCCCAAATGAACCCTGCGGCCATCGTCTATGAAGTTCAGAGCCATATGGCGGTCAAAGACGGAACGCCCGGCGGTCTGTTCTTCGGCACGAGCAACGTCATGCCCGGTCAGGTCGGCGGCGAATACTTCATGACCAAGGGACATTATCACGCGCGGCGGGAATGCGGCGAATATTACTGGTGCATTCAGGGCACGGGCGCGCTCATCCTCATGGATGAAAGCGGCAAGTGCTGGTTCGAGCCGATGCAGCCCGGCAGCCTCCACTATATCCCCGGCTACATCGCGCACCGCCTCGCCAATACGGGTGATACGCCCCTGCGCGTCGGCGCGTGCTGGCCGTCCGACGCGGGACATGACTATGCGTCCATCGCCGAACATGGCTTCACCGCGCGGCTGATGAACGTCGGCGGCATCCCGACGCTGGTTCAGGAGGGGCAGGCATGAGAAAAAGCAATTACGATAAGCGACCTGTCCTCCATGTGCGGACAAAGGGCGTCAGCGCATGGCAGGGCTGGGAAGCTATCGGTGCACAGCTGCGCAAAGCCATTGTGGGCAAGCCCGACGCCGTCGTTTGCGTGGACTGCTATCACGGCGTGTGGGAGGCGGATGTGCTGAGCGCGCTGACAGAGCAGCTGAACCCGTCGCGCGTCTTCTGCACGGCACAGGCGACGCTCCCCAAAGAGCAGGTCAATGCCATGCTGAAAGACCACCTGACCGATGACCGTGTGTTCGGCATCATGGCGCACTACCGCATCGAGCAGTTCTTCGACATGGAACGGGTGGCGGCGCTTCGGCAGGAAATCGCATTGGCGCACGGTGTCCGGCTGGTGTTCGGCGTCGGCGCGGCGCTGCTGTGCGAGCATCCCGATGTGCTGGTGTATGCGGACATGGCGCGCTGGGAAATCCAGCTCCGCTTCCGCTCCGGCAAACTGGCAAACTGGCTCAATGACAACTACGACGAAGACCCGCTGCGCAAATATAAGCGCGGCTACTTCATCGAATGGCGCGTCCTCGACCGCCATAAGCGGACGCTGCATTCGCATATTGACTACCTGCTGGACACCAACGACGCCGAGACGCCCCGCATGATGACCGGCGACTGCTACCGCGATGCGCTCAAACAGGCGGTCACGCAGCCCTTCCGCGTTGCGCCGTATTTCGACCCCGGCGTTTGGGGCGGGCAGTGGATGAAGTCCGTCTGCGGGCTTGACCCGGAAAAGCCCAATTACGCATGGAGCTTCGATGGCGTACCGGAGGAAAACAGCCTCCTGCTGGATGTGGACGGCATCGTTGTGGAGACACCTGCCATCAATCTGGTGCATGAGGAAGCTAAAGCGCTCTTGGGTGACAAGGTTCACGCGCGCTTCGGCACGGAATTCCCGATTCGCTTTGACTTTCTGGACACCATCGGCGGCGGAAACCTGAGCTTGCAGGTGCATCCGCTGACCGAGTACATTCAGGACACGTTCGGGATGCACTACACGCAGGACGAAAGCTACTACATCCTCGACGCGGCGGAAAACGCCGATACGCATGTCTATCTGGGCTGCAAGACGGGCATTCAGCCGGAAGAATTCCAGAAAGCGCTGGAAGACAGTCAGCAGACCGGGCAGTTCGACGCGGAACGCTTCGTCAACGTTATTCCGGCGAAAAAGCACGACCACTTCCTGATTCCCGCCGGAACAATACACTGCTCCGGCAGGGACTGCATGGTGCTGGAAATCAGTGCGACGCCCTACATCTTCACCTTCAAGCTCTGGGATTGGGGACGCCTTGGGCTGGACGGACGCCCGCGCCCGATTCACCTTGCGCACGGCATGAAGAACATTCAATTCGACCGCGATACGGAATGGGTGCAGAAGAATCTTGTCAACCGCGTGGAGGTGATTCACGAGGAAGAGGGCATCCGCGAGGAACGCACCGGGCTGCACGAGCGGGAATTCATTGAGACGCGGCGGCACTGGTTTGACCGGAAGGTGGAGCATGAGACGGGCGGAAGCGTGAATGTGCTGAATCTGGTGGAAGGTGAAGAAGCGGTGGTAGAGAGCCCGGAAGGGAAATTTGCGCCGTTTGTGGTGCACTATGCGGAGACGTTTATTGTTCCGGCGGCGGTGGGAAGGTATACGGTTGCACCGTATGGGAAGAGCGTTGGCAAGCGTCTGGCGACGGTAAAGGCGTTTGTTCGAGTATAGAAAAGGGTTTTAGGCGAAGCGCCAAAAGGCTAAACACACGGAAGAATTATGGTAGTGAAGTCAACTCAATCGCGCGAAAGGGGTCAAGGGGAAAATTCCCCCTTGCGGAGTCCAGAGGCAGCGCCTCTGGTAGGGTTTGGGGCAACGCCCCAACTGTTCCTCGTCAAACCTACTCAAAGGGAACAGTCAACAAAGGCGCAGGCAGCGAAGCGTCCCTGCCAGTAACTTTGCGCGTCCTCAGACGCGCCCCCCCAAGCTGCTCTTTCCAACATCTATGCTGTGTCGCGCCAGATGGGCGCGACCACGATGCTGGTCTTGCGACCATAGCTGCTTTTTCCCGAACGCAGGGGTTTCGCCTCTGCGGAGGCGACCAAAGGGCATGAAAACAAACGAAGTTTGCGATCGCCCTTTGGAAACCTTCGGCGCGGTCGCTCCCATGTTTCTTGATTTTTTCCGCGGCTGAAAAAGCCCTTTTATACTATTTCCAGATAAGAATGCGCCGCGAATTTTTCATTCTGGCTAACGTGAATGAAACGCAGCGTAGCAGCGCTACGCTAAGTGGAATGAGCGGACGCCAGAAGGGAAAAGGCGCAAGCAGATGGCGCAGGTGAATCTGGAAATAGTATTATTACTTGACTTTTCATGCAGCAACCATTTTGTTTAATCTGAACGGTATTTTGAGAAGAGGAAAACACCATGCAACTTGATTTTGACCCCGGATTCGATATTACGCCGCTGTCGGTGGATGAGGGCTTCCGGCTGGGGGCGGACTGCTTTGATAAAGGCACGGAGTTCCGCAAGCTCGATAGCGTCCGCAAGAGCCTTCGCGACCCGAATTGCGATGGGCCGGAAAACGTCTATGCCATCATGATGGACGTCGGGCGCAAGAAGGACTTGCCCGCCATGCAGCAGCGGATGCTCCTCTATGGCGTCGTGACGTATGCCGCCGGACAGTTGGGCGATGAACCTATCCGCAGTCAGGGGCATATCCATAAGGTTTCCGCACATTGCGGGTGCTCTACGCCTGAGGTCTATGAGATTTGGACGGGCAAAGCTGTGATTTATATGCAGGAATCGGGGCAGGATGCCCCCGGACGTTGCTTCGCGGTTGAGGCAGGCGCGGGCGATGTGGTGATTGTGCCGCCGGGGTGGGTTCATGCCACCATCAGCGCTGACCCCAAGCAGCCGCTGACTTTCGGCGCATGGTGCGACCGCGATTATGGCTTTGAGTACGCCGATGTCCGCCGTCATGGGGGCATTGCGTGGTTTCCGCTGCTGACGGCGGAGGGCAAACTTCGCTGGACACCCAATCCCGCTTATCATACCAGTCAGCTGACCATCAAGCCTCCGCGCGATTACAGCGATTTGGGGCTGGAAAAGGGCAAGTCGATTTACCGCCAGTTCGAGAAAGACCCGGATCGGTTCCTGTTTGTGTCCGACCCGGCGCGCGCGGCGAATATCTGGAAGAATTACACCCCGTAAGGGAGAAAGGGCGAAAGTATGCAGTTTCCGAAAGACTTCCTGTGGGGAACGGCGACGTCCTCCTATCAGATTGAGGGCGCAGCGAATGAAGACGGCAAGGGCAAATCCATCTGGGACGTATTCACTCGCGTACCAGGCACGGTAAAAGACCGCTCGAACGGCGATGTGGCGATTGACCACTACCATCGCTTCCGCGAGGACATCCGCCTGATGGCAAAGATGGGGATTCGCAATTACCGCTTCTCCATTTCGTGGGGAAGAATCCTCCCCGACGGCACGGGCGCGGTCAACGAAAAGGGACTTGCGTTCTATTCCGAGCTGGTGGACTGCCTGCTGGAAAACGGCATCCGCCCCTTCTGCACGCTCTATCACTGGGATTTACCCTATGCGCTGCACCTGCGCGGCGGATGGCTGAGTCCTGATATGCCGGAATGGTTCGCAAACTATACGACCATCGTCGCGGATGCGCTGGGCGACCGCGTGAAGGACTTCATCACCATCAATGAGCCGCAGTGCATCATTGGTTCTGGGTATGCGCTGGGCGTTCACGCGCCGGGGCTGAAATGCTGCGCGGCGGACATCGTTCGCGCGGCGCATCACCTGATGCTGGCGCACGGCCGCGCGGTTCAGGTGCTTCGGGCGCACGTCCCCGGCGTTCACGTCGGCTATGCCCCATGCGGCGACCCGTGCGTGCCGTATACGAATTCGCCGGAGGACATCGCCGCCGCCCGCAAGGAGTATTTCACCGTCCATATTGACGAGAAAGTCGGGCCTGCGTGGAATATTGCGTGGTTCTCTGACCCGGTGATGCTGGGGCAGTACCCGGCGGATGGGCTGGTCGGCTACGAGCAGTACCTTCCCGACGGCTGGCAGGAGGACTTGAAGACCATCCATCAGCCGCTGGACTTCTACGGGCAGAACATCTATCAAGGGCAGTGGTGGCGCAGGGGGGCGGACGGCAAGCCGGAGCATGTGCGCTACCCGGCGGGTCATCCGCATAACGCCTTGGAATGGCCCATCAATGAAGACGGGCTGTACTGGGGGCCGCGCTTCCTCTATGAGCGCTATCATACGCCGATTCTGATTACCGAAAACGGCATGGATGCCCACGATGCGGTCAGCCTGGACGGCAAAGTGCATGACCCGAATCGGCAGGACTACATGCACCGCTATCTGCGTGCGCTGGGTCAGGCGGTAGCGGACGGTGTGCCGGTGCTGGGCTACTTCTATTGGAGCTTCTTCGATAATTTCGAGTGGGCGCATGGGTATCAGGAGCGCTTCGGGCTGGTTTATGTGAATTATCAGACGCAGGAGCGCATTTTGAAGGACAGCGCATACTGGTATCAGCAGGTTATGGCGACGAACGGAGAAAATTTATAAAAAACGCGAAATTAAGCAGGAAGGACGATCCTTATGAGCGAAATTAAGATAATTAATGGACAATCCCTGCCGAATATCCCGTGGCAGGAGCGCCCGGCTGACCTTGAAGAAGGTGCAGTGCTGTGGCGCTACACCGAAAACCCCGTCATGGGGCGCAATCCCACGCCGAAAATCGGGCGCATTTTCAACAGCGCGGTCGTGCCGTGGCAGGATGGGTATATCGCCGTGCTGCGCGGCGAGCAGGTCAATGGCGTGCCGCATGTGTATCTGGGACGCTCCAAGGACGGCATTCACTGGAATGTAGACCGCGAGCGCGTGCAGTTCGTGGACGAAAACGGCGAGCCGTGGATGCCTAACTACGCCTATGACCCGCGTCTGGTGAAGGTGGAGGATACTTACTATATCATCTGGTGTACGGACTTCCACGGCGCGGCTATCGGCATGGCGAAGACGAAGGACTTTAAGCATTTCACGCGCATGGAGAACCCGTTTATCCCCTATAACCGCAATGCCGTGCTGTTCCCGCGGAAAATCGGCGGCATGTACAAGATGCTGTCGCGCCCGTCGGACTCCGCGCATACGCCGTTCGGGGACATCTTCCTCTCCGAAAGCCCCGACCTGATTTACTGGGGACGCCACCGGCATGTGATGAGCCGCGGCCCGATGTGGTGGGAAGCCGTGAAAATCGGCGCGGGCGCCTGTCCGATTGAGACGACGGAAGGCTGGCTGATGTTCTTCCACGGCGTCGCCAGCACCTGCAACGGTTTTGTGTACTCCATGGGCGGCGCGATTCTTGACCGGGACGAGCCGTCAAAGGTGCTGTACCGGTGCGAGAATTATCTGCTGACGCCGGAAATGCCCTATGAAGTCAGCGGCTTCGTGCCGAATGTCGTCTTCCCCTGCGCGACGGTTCAGGATGCGGACACCGGGCGTATTGCCATCTATTACGGCTCGGCGGATACCTGCGTCGGGCTGGCGTTCGGGTATGTGGACGAGATTGTGCAGTACATCAAGGACAACAGCGTCCTGAATCCCGACGACGGCGTGGCATTTGAGAAATTCTGATACCGCGGAGGAAGAACCTATGAATCCCTTTCGCCGCCCCAACGTGCTGCTGATTTATACTATTTCCAAATGAGAATGCGCCAAGATGCGAAGTGAATTTTTCATTCTGGCTAACGGGAGTGAAACGCAGCGTAGCAGCGCTACGCTAAGTGGAACGACCGGACGCCAGAATGGAAAAGGCGCGAGCAGATGGTGCAGGTGAATTCGGAAATAGTATTATACCGACCAGCAGCGCGGCGAACGGCTTCGGTCACTATCCCGGCGGGTCTATCAGCAATGAAAAAGGAGAATCAGTCATGAAGGACGCATGGTGGAAGGAAGCCGTCGTCTATCAAGTCTATCCGCGCAGCTTCATGGATGCAAACGGCGACGGCATCGGCGATTTGCAGGGCGTGACGTCGCGGCTGGACTACTTGCAGGAGCTGGGCATCGATGTGATTTGGCTGTCGCCTGTGTACCAGTCCCCGAACGTCGATAACGGCTATGACATCAGCGATTATCAGGCGATTCAGCCGGAATTCGGCACGATGGCGGACTTCGATGAGCTGCTTAAACAGGCGCATCGGCGTGGCATTCGCATCGTGATGGACTTGGTTGTCAACCACTCGTCCGACCAGCATCCGTGGTTCGTGGAGAGTCGGAAGAGCAAGGATAACCCTTATCGCGACTACTACATCTGGCGCGCGCCGAAAGCGGACGGAAGCGCGCCGAACAACTGGGGTTCGTGCTTCGGCGGATCGGCGTGGCAGCTTGACCCGGAAACGAACATGTACTATCTGCACCTGTTCGCGCCGCAGCAGCCCGATTTGAATTGGAAGAATCCGAAACTGCGCGACGACGTGTACCGCATGATGACATGGTGGTGCGACAAGGGCGTGGACGGCTTCCGCATGGATCAAATCAGCGCGATTTCCAAGACGGACGACATGCCGGACGGCGAAGTAGCCCCCGGTCAGCAGTATGGCAATTACGGCCCGTACTGCATCAACGGTCCGCATGTGCATGAGTATTTGAAGGAAATGAACGCGCGGGTGCTGTCCCGCTATGACCTGATGACCGTGGGCGAAACGGCGGGCGTGACCATCGAGGAGGCACAGAAGTACGCCGGAGAGGATTCGCATGAGCTGAGCATGGTCTTCCAGTTCGAGCATGTGGACGTCGCCGGAAAATACGGGGCGTGGCGCACGGAACAGATTCCGATGCTGTTCCTAAAAAAGGTGCTGAGCAAATGGCAGACGGAGCTGCACGGCAAGGCGTGGAACAGCCTCTTCCTCGGCAACCACGACCAGCCGCGCACCGTGTCCGCGTTCGGCGATGACCGCCCGCAGTGGCGCGTCCGCAGCGCGAAAATGCTGGCAACCTGCCTGCACATGATGGAGGGCACGCCCTACATTTATCAGGGCGAAGAGCTGGGCATGACGAACTGTCCGTTCCAGTCGCTGGACGAGTTCCGGGATATTGACAGCCTGAACGGGTATCGCCGCTGGGTGACGGACGGGCCGCTCACGCACGACGAGTTCTTCCCCTACCTGCTGTTCAAGAGCCGCGACAATGCCCGCACGCCCATGCAGTGGGACGACAGCACGAATGCCGGATTCACCTGCGGCACGCCGTGGATTCGCGTCAATCCGAACTACACGGAGGTCAACGCGGCGGCGGCGATGGCTGACCCGGATTCAACGTTCTACTACTTCCAGATGCTCATCCGCCTGCGCAAGGCACACCCCGTGATTGTGCATGGGCGCTATGCGCTGCTGGAAAAGGACGACCCGGCACTGTTCATTTATACGCGCACGCTGGATGATGCGCAACTGCTCGTGATGTGCAACTTCAAGGAGCAGACGCGAGAATGGACAATGCCGGCGGGCTTCGCGGGCGCGCAGGTGCTGATTTCCAACACCGGGCGGACACAGCAGACGGAGCAGACCATCACCTTGCAGCCTTATGAAGCATTGGTGCTTCTGAAATAACATTGACGGGATAGAAAGGAGAATTTCAGATGAAAATGGAACTGGGTGCGCAGACATTTACCGTGCGGGACTATATGCAGACGACGTGGGACTTCCGGGAGGCGATGAAGCGTATTGCGGAAATCGGCTATACCTGCGTGCAGCTGTCGGCGGTGGGCAATGTGCCGGTTCAGGCGCAGCGGGACATCTGCGATGAATTCGGGCTGAAAATCGTCCTGACGCACACGAACCCGGATCGCATGATTGCCGACCCGGAGGGCGTCATCCGCGACCATGACATCCTTGGCTGCGACTACATCGGCATCGGCATGATGAACCCGAAGTACCAGCGCGCGGAGTGGATTGACCAGTTCGCGAAAGACTTCACGACGCCCGCGAAGAAGATGCGCGATGCGGGCAAACTGCTGATGTACCACAATCACAATCTGGAATGGACGCGCCTGCGCGACGGCCGCCGGATTATGGACGTGCTGCTGGAACAGATGCCGGCGGACTTGATGGGCGTGACGCTGGATACCTACTGGGTGCAGGCGGCGGGCGCGGATGTTCTGGAATGGATTGACATCCTGCAAGACCGCATCCCCTGCGTCCACCTGAAAGACATGTCCGTGAACGGCTTCGACCAGCGCAAGGCGGTCGTCGGCGAGGGCAATCTGAACTTCCCGAAGATTCTGGAAAAGCTGCAAACGCTGGGCAAGACGAAGTATATGCTCGTCGAACAGGATGACTGCTACGGCGAAAGCGCGTTTGACTGCTTGAAGCGCAGCTATGACACAATGTAAGAAAGATGGGGTATTGAGCAATGGCAAAGGTGAAATTGGGCATTATCGGCGTCGGCAATATGGGCACGGGTCACAGCAAGAACTATCTGGACGGCTTGATGCCGGAAATCGAAATCACGGCGGTGGCTGACCGCAACCCGGCGCGCCGCGAGTGGGCGAAGGAAAACCTCCCCGGCGTGAAGGTTTTTGAGGAGGGCGTAGATCTCATCCATAGCGGCGCGTGTGAAGCCGTGCTGATTGCCACGCCGCACTATCAGCATCCGCCGCTGGCGATTGAAGCATTCAAAAACGGGCTGCACGTCATGGTGGAGAAGCCCGCCGGCGTTTACACCCTGCAAGTGCGCGAGATGAACGCCGAGGCGGACCGTCACCCGGAGCTGACCTTCGGCATGATGTTCAACCAGCGCACGAATTGCACCTACCGCAAGATGCACGAGCTGATTCACAGCGGCGCAATCGGTGACTTAAAGCGTGTCAATTGGATTATCACCGACTGGTACCGCACGCAGTTCTATTACGATTCCGGCGCATGGCGCGCAACGTGGGCGGGCGAAGGCGGCGGTGTGCTGCTGAACCAGTGCCCGCATCAGCTGGATTTGGTGCAGTGGCTGGTGGGACTGCCGTGCAAGGTGCAGGGTTTCTGTCACGAGGGCAAGTGGCACAGCATCGAGGTAGAGGACGACGTGACCGCCTATTTCGAGTACCCGAACGGCGCCACGGGCGTTTTCATCACCACGACCGCCGACGCCCCCGGCACGAACCGTTTGGAGATTACAGGAACGAAGGCGACGCTCATCTGTCAGGACGGCAAGCTCATCATGAAGAAGCTGGAAATGGACGAGCGTGAATGGTGTGCGACGTGTCGGGAAGGCTTCCGTGCGCCGTCCTACGAAACAATCGAGGTCGAGACGGACGGGCAGAACGGGCAGCATCCGGCGGTGCTGAACGCGTTTGCGGCGCATATCCTGCGCGGCGAACCGCTGGTCGCGGACGGACGTGAGGGCATCAACGGACTGATGCTGTCCAATGCGATTCATCTGTCCTCGTGGCTGGGGCATCCGGTGACTTTGCCGATTGATGAGAAGCTGTTTTTGGAGAAGCTCAATGAACGTCGGGCAACGTCGCGGGTAAAGACAGGGGAAAGCGTTTTCAGTGATACAAATGGGACATATGGGTCAAAGTAAAGGGGAGCTCCAAACACGAGGATAAACACGCGGGCAAAGCATGATAACGCGACCAACTCATACTATTTCCAAATGAGAATGCGCCAAGATGCGAAGCGAATTTTTCGCGCTGGCTAACGCGAATGAAACGCAGCGTAGCAGCGCTACGTTAAGTGGAATGAGCGGACGCAAGCGCGGAAAAGGCGCGAGCAGATGGCGCAGGTGAATTTGGAAATAGTATCAATTGCGCCAGACAGGCGCGAACGGGTTGTATGCTTTCCTCCACAAAACCGCATAAAAACACGCCCTGCCCCGGCAAACTCATCCGCCGGAGCAGGGCGCTTTTCGATGCAGTTGTTCTGTTATACTATTTCCAGATAAAAATGCACCAAGATGCGCCGCGAATTTTTCATTCTGGCTAACGTGAATGAAACGCAGCGTAGCAGCGCTACGTTAAGTGGAATGAGCGGACGCCAGAAAGGAAAAGGCGCAAGCAGATGGTGCAGTTGAATCTGGAAATAGTATTACACGCTGACCGTTTCCCCTGCTTTAATCGTCATGACCTCGCCTTTGTTCTCCACCCAAATGTCGGTGGCGGTCGGGTTAAAGACGATGTGCCCGTCGGCGCTGGTACGCAGCTGGCGGCTGGCGTTCAGGTAGTCCACAATCTCGATATTTGTCGCGTACCAAATATCCTTCTTGCCGCTCATTTTCTCGCAGAAGGCGCGGATGACCTCCCAGTTGTTGTGCTGCTCAAACTCGTAGCTATGTCCCCACAGGTAGAACAGCTTCAGCCCGAATGGCAATTTCCCCGTAAGGAAGCGGTCGCACAGCTCGTCCAGCTTCGGGTCATCGTGATGGCAAGTTGGGTTGAGGCGCAGCCATTCGTTAGGAATCTCAAAGTTGTGGGTGCTGACGACAGTGCGGGCATAAGCAATGCCGCAGGTGCGCAGGGTGTCGACGGCTTCGTCGCTGTATGTGCCGTAAGGGTACGCAAAGCCGCGGACGATTTTTGCCAAACAGCTTTTCCAGATTATCGCGGTCAGCAAGAACCTCATAGGCAATGCTCGGCGCGGGAATCGCGGACAGCGACGCATGGGTCAGCGCGTGGGATGCGACTTCGTGGCGGCCGCCTGCATAGAGCGCTTTAATGGCGGATTCACTCATGCGGCGGTAAATCGTGCCGGCAGGGTAAACCGTACCTTCTGGGGCAAACCAGCCGCTGTTGAGGTTGAAGGTGGCGAGAATACCGTATTCATCGAGGATGCGGATGAGTTCGATGTCGGTTTCCACGCCATCGTCGTAGGAGAGGGTCAGCGCCTTGCGCAGACCGTAGGGGTAGAGAATCATCATGGGAAAAGACTCCTTTCTTTGTGGGTAAGAAATGATTGGCAAAAGGATCTCTTTTGCCTTGGTTATGCGAGTTTATTGGGAAAGTGCTTTTGGGTTGCAGGGGTGCGCGCCTGCAGGCGCACAAAAGGGTCAAGCCTTTTGCTTCCGAGTAAACAGCTTTTTCAGCGCCCACGCGCAGGGCTTTTCAATCAGCAGGGTGATGAGAATCGCGCCGAGGAGGGATAAGCCGAAGCAGAGCGCCATGTACTGCCATTGCCACGGCTGTTCTCCGACGCGGTTCGGTTCATTGCTCACGGACGGCGGGATGTGCAGCCGCTTCAGGTGGACGGCGAGGTTCTGATGCAGCAGGTAGTAGTTCATCGAGATGGCGGCAAGCCAGCCCATGACGCGGTTGCCCATCAGGAAGCGCAGGGGGCGCACGGCGAAGGGGAGCGAAAGCATCAGCCCCGTAATCGTCAGGCAGAGCAGTGGACGGCGCATCATCTGCGCGGCCTGCATGGCAGCTTGTCCGGACGTGTACGCCTGTGCGCGGATGACGCGGAGCATCCCGTAGAGAGAGACGCAGAACACAAGCGTCGCCGCGCCCTGCCAGAGCCACTTGCGGCGGCTTTCCGCCGGGTACAGCTGCGTCAGGCGCACATACAAGATGGACGCGCCCATGCCCATTGCGTAAACATCAAGGAAATTCGCCAGCTGATTGACAACCATGTTGTACTCGTCCAGCCGCCATAAACACCAGCCGCGGAACGCAAACGCGACCGCCGCCATGCTCATCAGCGTACCAAGCGGGTTCTTCATCGCGCCCTTCGCCAGCAGGGGGAAAATCAGGTACGCCTGCATCTCGATGGCGATTGTCCACGATGCAACGCCAATAGGCGTGGCAATGTAGGTGGCGTAATTGAACGTCTGCGTGAACGTCAGGTGCATGAGGACGTCGCGGACGGCTTCTGATGTGCGCCCGTAGAGGTTGTACGGAATCGCGACGACAACAAGCATCAGCAGCGTCAGAAAATAATAGCTGGGCACAATGCGCATGATGCGCCGCTGATAGAACGCCTTCGTGTCCGGCACGCGCTCGCCCAGCATCATCGTCCGCGCATACGGCAGGAACAGCAGAAAGCCCGACAGCAGAATTGTGCCGTCAACCGGCATATATCCAGCGCGCAGCAGATAGTCCAGCGAGTAACGGCCAATCGACGGCGTAAGCCACGACTGCTGCCAGAAGTGGTACCAGCTGACGATGAACACCAGCAGCACGCGCAGCCCGTTCAACTCCGGGATTCTGCGGCAGTTCGGGCGATAGGCGGTCATGAGTCCGCCTCCAGCAGGGCACGCATTCCCATCACATAGCCGTAGAAGCCGAAGCCGACAATCTGCCCCCGGCAGGCGCTGGCGGTGACGGATTTGTGGCGGAATTCCTCCCGCGCGTGGACGTTGCTCATGTGGCACTCGATGACCGGCATTGGCACGGATGCAATTGCGTCATGCAGCGCAACGGACGTGTGCGTGTACCCACCCGGATTGAACACCGCGCCGCAGAAGCCGTCGAAATACGCCTTTTTGCAGCGCATCAATCAGGTCGCCCTCGTGGTTGGATTGCACACAGCGCACCTCCACGCCGAGCTTTTCCGCTTCCGCATGGCACAGCGCAAGCAGATCGTCATACGTCTTTGCGCCATAAACTGCCTTTTCACGCAGCCCAGTCAGGTTGATGTTCGGGCCGTTGAGAATGAGAATCTTTTTCGGTTCGCTCACAGCAAATGCAGCTCCTTCATCAGCGTTTCTGCAAGGTTCGGCGGCATGGAACACCCCTGCCAGATGCTTTCGGCTTCCACCGCCTGCGCAATGAGCATATACAGCCCTGTGCAGGCGGGCGTTCCAGCACGTTTTGCGGCGGCGGTCAGTACCGTTTCCGCCGGGTTGAAAATAATGTCCGCTACGCCGTCGGCGCGGGCGACAATGCTGGTCAAGTGCGCCGTATCTATCGGACAGCCCTCGACACGCGGGTACATTCCGGCAGGGGTCGTGTTGACAATCAGCCCGCCCATATCGGGGAAGCGCGCATAGAAATCGTCGTAGCTGATTTCATCCGCGTGCTTCGGGCTTCGGGAGACGACCCACGTTTCGCGCGCCCCCATGCGCTCCACGGCATTCCGGCAGGCTCGCATCGCTCCGCCTGAACCGAGGATGAACACCGGGCGTCCGTCCGGATTCATGCCGAAATAGCGCAGCATCTGCTCAAAGCCGGGATCGTCCGTGTTGTAGCCGCGGCTTGTTTTGCCCGTCAGCACTGTGTTGACCGCCCCAACCTCCCGCGCAAAGGGGGTAATCTCATCCAGCAGGGGCATCACGTCCGTCTTGTACGGCACGGTGATATTGAAGCCGTCCAGCGTACGCAGCAGTTCCGGTACAACCGCCGCCAATTCACCGCGCGGAATCTCAATCAGCCGGTAGCTCGCCTCCAGAGAAATTTTCTCCCAAATTGCCTCATGAATGGGAACGGACAGGCTGTGCCCCAGCTTCTCCCCAATCAGGCCGTACTGCTTCATGGACATGCACCTCCGGGCTGCTTTGTTCCCATTATAGCATGATTTAGGCAAGGGGGCAATGCTTGAACAGTTTTTTTCTGTTTTTGCATTTTGGGTGCAACGAATGGCATCTCTGATTCGTCTAATAGGTAACAGGCTGGAAAAGGAGGGAGCGTATGGGCAGACGCGGAACACTGCTGCTGATGATTTTTCTGCTGCTGGGATGCGCATGTGCGGAGAAAGCGGTGGATATTACCTACCGCTTCGGCAGCCGCGAGGAGCAGAAAATTGCGGTGACAATTGACGACTGCTATCACGCAGAGGACGTTCGGGCGGTGCTGGATATTTTGCAGGCAAACGACGTCCGCGCGACGTTCTTCCCATCGGCAAGGCACTCAAATATGAGGACGCGGCGCTATGGCAGGAGGTTGTGGCGTCTGGGTGCGAAATCGGCAATCACTCATGGGGACATACTTACCTGACGAAGCTGAGCCGGCAGAAAATCAAGTTCCAGATGCTTCGGACGCAGGAAAAAGTGGATGCACTGCTGGACTGCCATTATCCCATGCAGGTCATGCGCCCGCCGATGGGCAAAACGAATCCGAAGGTGGAGGAAAGTGTCGCGGCGGTTGGTTATCTGGCGGTTGTCAAGTGGGATGTCAGCGAAACCGACCCGGTAAAGGCACTGGCGGCCGTGCAGAACGGCAGCATCTTGCTCTTTCATGCGCGGAAGAAGGATGCGAAATGTCTGTCCGTGCTGATTCCGCAGCTGGTGGCGGAAGGCTATCAGCTGGTCACGGTGTCGGAACTGCTGGGACTGCCGGAAATTGTATGCAGCGCGGAAAAGTACGTCTATCACCGCCGCGATACGGAGGAAAATATCCGCCCCGATGCTGTTCCCCAGAATTGACAACCCTTCCCCATTCCGGTATAATGAAAGGCGGGAAAAGGACGTTTTGCTGTGGCAAAATCAAGCATGAAGAGGAGTGAACCCTGATGAAGAAACGACTGTTGGCGCTGCTGAGCGCCATCGTGCTGATGGGTAGTGTATCGCTGGCGGAAAACACGGAAGAATCGGCGGAAACCCCGGCGACGTCGGAACCGATGGTTTCCCTGCCCATCGATTTTTCTCCCGGTATGCCCGCTGATCCGGACGGCTTTACCTTCGGCGACGGCACTTGGAGCTATGAGGATCCCACCATCAGCGTGCAGGTGACGCAGAAGCGCAAGGCGGAGTGCGACTATTGGGTTGCGCACATCAAGATAGCGGATGCTTCCCAGCTGCGCACCATGTCCGCCGGCGGCTTTGACTCCACCCGCACGGTCAAGGGCACGATTATGGCCAAGCGCAGCAACGCCATCCTTGCCATTGACGGCGATTATTTCTGCTATACCGGTATCGGTTATATCGTCCGACAGGGCACGGAGTATCTTGACCACCTGCGCGGCGACCGCGACGTTCTCCTGATTGATGAGGACGGCGATTTCCACTATGTTCTCCGCCCCAAGCGCAATTCGCTTGACGGCACAGTGGATGGCAAGAAGGTCATCAACAGTTTCTTCTTCGGCCCGGTGCTGGTGCGCGAGGGCAAAGCCGTGCTGAACCCGATGGCGGAAGGCATGGCGTTCGATGAGCCGCGGCAGCGCATGGCGATTGCGCAGGTTGGCCCGCTGGAATATATGGCGATTTGCTGTGCGTCGCAGGCGCGCGGTTCGATGGGCATGACACTCCAGCAGTTCGCACGGCTCTGCGCTGATGAGGGCGCGTATATCGCCTATAACCTCGATGGCGGCGACTCCACCATGATGATTTTCAACGGCGAGAAAATCAACGACGTACTGAATGAAAACACCCGCGCCATCTCTGACATCGTGTACTTCGCGTCGGCATGGACAGGTGAGGAGGCGGAGGAGTGAATACCGTCTATTGGGTGCTCGTCGCGTTCGGCATCGTTGTGCTGGAGGCGCGTCTGCGCGCCCGGAACGTACGCTATCTGCCGATTCTGCCCGCTATTGTGCTGGGCGCGGTGCTGTCCAAGGTCACTTATGTGGTGCTGCAATGGCACTATGCGTTCCCGCACTGGGGATGGGGCGCGTTCACTGTCCTTCGGCCGGATACGTTCTGCTTCTTCGGCGGCGCGGTCGGCGTGGTGCTGGGCGTCATCATCAGCGCAAAGCTGACGCATCAGAAAGTGCTGCCTGTGCTGGATGCGTTTGCCCCGGCGGGTGCGCTGCTGGTCGCCATTGCCCGCTTCGGCGAAAAGTATCTGGGCGAAATCGGCACGGCGGGCTTTGAGATGCCCGAACAGCTGGCGTTCTTCCCCTTTGCCCTGACGAACGAGTGGGGCGAAAGCTATCCCGCCATCTTCATGCTGTCCTGCCTTGCGGCGCTCATTGTGGCGATTGTCGGTCTGACCCGCAAGCCCGGCGGACGCGATGGTCAGCTTTTCCTGCGCACCGCGTTTTATCTGGCGCTGCCGCAAATCATGTGCGAGAGCCTGCTGGCGGAGTGCATGAAGTGGGGCTTCGTGCGGGTGCAGCAGCTCCTGTGTGCGCTGACGCTGCTGGCAATCCTGATTGTGGAGTGCCGCCGTGCAGCGGGTTCATTGACCTTTGCGAGGCGCTGGTGGCCGGTTGGCGCGCTGCTCCTGTGCGCGGCGGGGCTGGTCGGCGTGGAGTTCGCGCTGGATAAGTCCGGTTTGCCCGCATTCGTGGGGTACGGCGCGATGGTGGTGCTGCTGGCGCTGATTGCGGCGGCGGAATGCGGGGCGGCGAGAAGGGTGAAGGAATACAAAAGGAGGAAAGCATGAACGACGCAGAACAGCGGGCTGCCGCGAAACAGTTTGCGCAGGATTGGCAAGCACGCGGCGACGAAAAGCAGGATAATCAATCCTTCTGGCTTGCCCTGCTGCAAAAAGTGTTTGGCGTGGCAGAGCCGGAGAAGTACATCAACTTTGAGTATCCCGTCCTTGTGGATGACGGACGGAAAGAAAAAGGCACGACCAAGTTCATTGACGGCTATATTGCCAAGACGCGGGTACTGATTGAGCAGAAGGGACGCGGAATCGACCTGACGATTGGCTATAGGCAATCGGACGAATCGTTCCTAACGCCCTATCAGCAGGCGCGGCGTTACGGCGGTTATCTGCCGCAGTCAGAGCAGCCGCGCTGGATTATTGTCAGCAATTTTGATGAGTTTGACATTCATGATATGAACCGCCCCAATGATTCGCCGGAAATTGTCAAGCTGTGCGATTTGGAGAAGGAATATCATCGACTGCAATTCCTTGTTGATACGACCAGCGAACATATCAAGAAGGAAATGGAGATTTCCCTCAAAGCGGGCGAGCTGGTTGGCGTTCTGTATGATGCACTGCTGGCGCAATATCAAAATCCGAATGACCCAGAAACGCTGAAAAGCCTGAATGCGCTGTGCGTGCGGCTGGTTTTCTGTCTCTATGCAGAGGATGCGGGCATTTTCGGCAAGCACCTGATGTTCCACGACTATCTGAAAAGCCATGAGCGCGATGCGCGGCGTGCGCTGATTGACCTCTTCCGCGTCCTTGACCAGAAGCCGGAAAATCGCGATCCCTATATGGATGAAGATTTGGCGGCGTTCCCCTACGTCAACGGTGGATTGTTCTCTGACGAAAACATCATCATTCCCCGCCTGACTGAGAAAATTGTTTCGCTGATTCTACGAGAAGCAAGCGAGAATTTTGACTGGTCGGACATCAGCCCGACGATTTTCGGCGCTGTGTTTGAAAGCACCTTGAACCCGGAAACACGGCGTTCCGGCGGAATGCACTATACCAGCATTGAGAACATCCACAAAGTCATAGACCCCTTGTTCCTGAACGATTTGAGAGCAGAATTGGCGGAAATTCAGCAGATTCCCGTCGTGCGAACCCGCAGAAGCAGACTGGAAGCGTTTCAGGAGAAGCTGGCAGGGCTGACCTTTCTTGACCCCGCCTGTGGTTCGGGAAATTTCCTGACGGAAACGTATCTATCCCTCCGGCGGATGGAAAACGAAATTGTCCGCAGTTTGATTGACGCCCGCGAAGGACGGACGAAAGACCAACGTGATCAAATTACTGCTGGGCAAATTATGTGGGGAATAACGGACAGCACTGTTTTGGAACCCATTAAGGTAAGCATTCAGCAGTTTTACGGCATTGAAATCAACGACTTTGCGGCGACGGTTGCGAAAACTGCGCTATGGATTGCCGAAAGCCAGATGATGAAGCAGACGGAAGAAATCGTGCAAATGCCGCTTGATTTTCTGCCGCTGAAATCCTATGTGAACATCTTCGAAGGCAACGCATTGCGGGTGGATTGGGAAAGTGTCGTTCCGAAAGAGCGGCTGAACTATATCATGGGAAATCCGCCGTTTGTGGGGTATTCTTTGCAGAGCAAAGAGCAGAAAGCAGATATTCTTGCAATCTACGTTGATGAAAAAGGCAAGCCTTATAAAACTGCCGGAAAAATTGACTATGTTGCTGGCTGGTATTTCAAAGCTGCACAACTGATGCAGGATACGGACATCAGAACCGCTTTTTGTTTCTACCAACTCTATCACGCAAGGTGAACAGGTGGCGGGCGTTTGGAAACCGCTTTATGAGCGTTTCGGTGTCCATATTGACTTTGCACATCGCACATTTCGCTGGGACAGCGAAGCCAGCTTAAAAGCGCAAGTACATTGCGTTATTGTAGGGTTTAGTGTTGCGCCTTTCACCGGAGAAAAGTGGCTGTTTACATCAGAAAGGGCGCAGAATGTTGAGAATATCAATCCATACTTAATGGATGCACCGAACATTTTTGTGGAAAGTAGAAATAAGCCGCTTTGCAATGTGCCAGATATGCTAAAAGGCAGTAGTCCGGTTGACGGCGGGAATCTTTTGCTTACAGAAAGTGAGTATGATGAATTTTTAAGTCATGAACCAGAAGCGCTGAAATATATTAAACGTTTTTATGGCGCAAAGGAGTTTTTGCACAATGAAAAACGTTGGTGTCTATGGTTAGAAAGCGCATCACCTAAAGAACTAAAGTTAATGCCTATGATTATGGCACGCATAGATGCTACCCGCAAGTTCAGATTGGAAAGTTCTAAACTTGCTACACAAAAATACGCAAATTATCCAACACGTTTTATGGAAATGCGGCAACCTTCAACATCATATATTTTAGTTCCGCGGCACACATCTGAAAACCGTAGATACATCCCGTTTGGATTTATGGAAGAAAGTGCGATTTGCGGAGATGCCAATAGCATGATTCCTCATTCTTCTTTATACCACTTTGGAATTTTGATTTCAAATGTTCATATGGCGTGGGTGCGTGCTGTTTGCGGGCGAATTAAAAGTGATTACCGTTATTCAAACGATGTTGTCTACAACAACTTCCCGTGGCCTGCGCCAACCGACGAGCAGAAAGCGAAAATCGAGCAGACGGCGCAAGCGATTCTGGATGCGCGAAATCTGTACCCCAATGACAGCCTTGCTGACCTGTATGATGAACGCACCATGCCGCCGGAATTGCGCCGCGCACACCAGCAGAACGACAAGGCGGTTATGCAAGCCTATGGCTTCTCTATCCGCGATACGACGGAAAGCACCTGCGTTGCGGCACTTATGAAAATGTATCAGCAATTAGTTCAAGCAGAAAAGTAAAACAAAAGTCCCATTATTTCGGGTTGAATTTGACGGTAAATTCGGGTATAATACAGACGAAGGGAGTTGATAACATGACGAACATCGTCCCTATTTCTGACTTGAAGAACTATACCGAGGTTCTCAGCCATTGCGATAACGGTTCGACCGTCTACCTCACCAAGAACGGACGCGGCAAATATGTAGTACAGAGCCTTGCAGAGCATGAGAAACTTCAGGCGACGGTGAAGCTGCTTGCCGAACTTGCTAAAGGTGTCGAATCCATCCGCACGGAAGGTCTTTTGACCATCGACGAGGCGTTTGCCGGGCTGGATGAGGAAAAGCAAGACCCGAAAGAAGGTTGAGTATGGCGAAGGTGACACTTTCCAAAGAAGCGCAGCGCAACATAATAGCCATTCGCAACTACATTCGGGATGAACTGTGCAATCCGAGCGCTGCCAAGCATATTATCGCCTGTCTCAAAAAGAGCATCCAGTCCCTCGAAAAGTTCTCCGGGCGTGGTCGTCCGCTGGACGCGCTGCTGTCTGTTCATACGGAATACAGATACCTTGTGTGCGAAAACTACTGCATCTTTTATCTGGAAGACAATGAGCAGGTAATCATCGTCAGGATTCTGCATCAGCGCCAAGACAGCCTGCGGGCGCTGTTCCTCGAAAAGTAACCCAAAAATCATGGGGCGTCCCTCTCCTTTTTCCGAGAGAGACGCCCCATTATATTACCCCTTATTTCTCCACCTTCGTCAGCCGAATCCGCACATTCGCCCCATTGCGCTGATCAAAGAGCCATGCGCTGGTGGCGCTGATGCCGGTCAGCTGATGCGTAGCGGTCAGCGAATCGGCGGATGCGCCGGTGCGGATGGTCAGCCCGTCCACCGCGAAATACAGCGATTCGCCCGCAAGTGTGCAGGTGCCATCGAGATTGAACGTGTAGGCGTTTCCTTCCGTATCCTGCCATGTGCCGAGCACCAGATAGCACGCTTCCTTCAGGCGCTCCTTCACGCGGCGCTCGTCGCTGATTTCCTGATAGTACGGGTACGCCTGATACACCTGTCCGGCGGCATAATAGCTTTCGCCCGCCTGATAGCAGCTTTCGCGGAAAATGTCGCGCAAATCGGCGTAATCCGCGGGCAAATTCTCCATGTCCAGATTCATCAGCAGGTCAGCCACCGCCGTGTACTCCTGCTGATTGTACTGTGCGCGGGCGCTGTCGGCAATCGGGCCGTAGTAGGCGGCATACTGCGCCGCGGCGCGATCGGCAGCATCGGAATAGTCGCCCGCCTGCGTGAAGAACTGCGCTGCCGCCAGCGAAAGCGAATCCGCCACGGCTTTTTCGCCCTGCGCATAGCGCACGATTTTAAGCTGTTCATCCGCGTCGGAATAGCCGGAAATGCTTTCCAGCAGCGCCGCAGCTTCGTCTAACTGTCCGGCTTCTTTCTTTTGCAGCGCAATGGCGTAGTCGCACGCCTTCAACTGCGTCGCGGCATCCTCATACGTCCCCAGCGCGGCGAAAATCTCCCGCGCCTCGGTGTACTGCTGATTTTGCAGCAGCAGCGCCGCCTGCTGATACTGCGTCGCGGCAAGGCTCTCTTCGTCGCCCAATTCGGCGTAGATGACAGCGGCGGACTGCAGGTTGTCCAGCGCGCCGGTCGATGCAAGCGCCTGCGCCTTCATCGTGCGCACTTCGCTGATTTTCTGCGCGCTGTCCTTGTAGTCGCCCAAGGCTTCATACAGCGCGATTGCGCCGTCGTAGTCGCCATCCTGCGCCTTCTTCGCCGCCCAGTCGTAGTTGCACAGGCGAATCATGTCCGCCGCTTCGGAGTAGTCCGAAACAGCCGTAAACCCGGCAATCGCAGCTTCATACTCGCCGCGCGAATACGCAATCTGCGCCGGCTGATACACGCAGTCTTTCAGCAGTGTCGCGACATCATTGTAATCTGCCGGCAGCTGATTCAGCAGCGCCGTCGCCGCATCGAAATCCAGCGCTTTCATTTCCACCAGTGCCTGCTGATAGATAGCTTGCTTCCACAGGTCGTCCGCGTCGCTGTAATCGCGGATGTTCTGCAGCAGCCGCGCTGCTTCCTTGAATTTTCCAGCCTCCAGCGCCTTCACCGCCGGAGCGTAATAGCTGACGTTTGCCTGTTCATCGGCATCCTCATAGCCCTTCGCAAGGTAGAACTGTTCGGCGGCGGTTGCGGTTTCTCCTGCCGCTTGCAGCTGCTTGCCATAGGCGTAATGCGCCTGACGCGCCAGTTCCGCCGCGCCCTCGTAATCCGGTATTTCCTCCAGACAGGCAATGGCGGATACCGGGTCAGGATTGTCGCCCTCCAGCAGGCTCTTCGCCTCCAGATACCACGTTTTTTCGATGAGCGCTGCGCTGTCCTGATACCCGTTCAGCGCGGTCAGCCCTTCGCGGATGGCATCGTAGTCGCTCGCCGTCTCCATTTCGGCGGATAGGCGGCGATACGCGATTTCCTGCAGCTGCGTCCGCGAATTTTCGTAATCACCCAGCGCCGTGAACAGCTTTTCGGCATCATCCAGCTTGCCCTCGTTCAGCAGTAGCAGACCCTCCTGATAGTCGGCAGACTTGCGCAGGTCGTCCGTGCGCGTCTGGTCCGTCAGCGTATCCAGCAGCGTGCGCGCCTGTGCAATATCCTCCGCTGTCACGTTGTCGCTGTCCAGCAGGGCTTCCGCATGGCGGTAATTGCTTTCCTCCACCATGTTCGCCGCATCTTTGTAGCTGCTGATTTCCGCGAATTTCTCCGCCGCGGCGGTATATTCACCATTGGTGAGCGCCGTCTGCGCGTCGTTGTACTTCATCTGCGGCAGGAGGTGGAACATGATGCCGTAGCCACCGCCGAGAATCAGCACAATCAGCGCAACCGCCCCCGCCACAACGCGGCGGTGCCGACGGCGCTTGGTCACTTCCTGCTCACGCTGGGCTTGCAGCTTTGATGTTTCCTCCACGGCAACGCGGTTCTGGTCATCCGTCGCCTTTTCGCGCGCGGCAATCACGGCATCTACCGCTTCTTTGCTGAAGTGGGTGAACACATCGCGCTTATCGCGTCCGCAGCGGGCGCACGTCGCGACAGACACGGGATTCGGACGGCCGCAGACACACAGCCATAGGTCACCCTGCATTTCGGGATATCCCGCCGCCATGTTGCCTGCCACCTCGCGCAGCTCGCTCAGCGCGGTACTGCGGTGCAGGTTATTCGGTGTGTACTCCGTCAGTGGCTCTTTGCCGCGGCGCCAGATGCTGCTGTTATCGTACCAAACCTTCTCGATAATCGCTTCGCAGCCGCCGACGTTCGCGGGCTCTTCCACCGGCACGGTCATGGAGAATGTACGCATGGGTGCGCCGGTCAGCCCGTGCGCACGGTGGGTGATACGGGTGATTTCCTGTCCGTCTGGATCAAGCAGGGTGAGGGTGACTTCCACGGAGACGACCTGCTGTCCGGAGAGATTGAACAGGGTCAGCTCGCAGGAAGGGAAGCCAGTATTGGGCGCATCAATGCGCCAGACCTCGACGGGGCTATTCAAATCAATCTTCAAGGGCAAATGCCTCCTTTGCAGCGTGCATTTTTGTTACTTGATTTTTCTTGTTGCAGGGGGAATCGCCTCCGCGGAGGCGAGGAGGGGGGCTTTCCAGCTTTGGGGTATTGTAGCTTCTATATCCCGTTCCCAGATAAACACGCGGAAGAAATATGCAGAAGTCACCAACTCCATCACGCGGAAGGGTCAAGGGAGGGGACTTCGTCCCGTTTCATTCTCCCTTGCGGAGTCCAGAGGCAGAGCATCTGGCGCCTCTCCTCACTCAATATATACCATGATTTCAGAGAGGACGGACGCGGTGAATTCAAGGCGCAGAACAACGCGCACGCCGTCATCAAGGACAAGACCAAAGCGCATGACCGTGCCGTCCACGGTGTACTCCACCACGCCGTACTGACCGCTTTCTTCGTCGCCGTAAAGGTGCTCGGTGTCGTTCTCATCAATCGCGGTGTTGTCATTGCGGAAACGGTTGTATACCTGCGCAAAAGTGTCGCCGATGCGGCTCGCGCGCGGGCCTTCCATGCCATCGGCGGCAATCAGCAGCATTTCCACCTGCGGGTTCTGCTTCTGCGCATCGTAGAGGAACGTGATGTCGCACGCCGCGAACGTCATCGTGCGCACATAGCCGTCTGTGCCGTTCTCCACCCACACGTCGTCAATCACGTCTCCCAGCACGTCCGCGGCAGATTCCGGCGTCAGGCTCATGAAGTCAATGCCGGAGAACTGCAAGTCCGTCCCGTCAAACATGGGCAAATCCGCGCCGTTGTAGCTCGACGGAACCTGCACATAGTCGTCAAAGAGCGCATCGAAGCGGAGATTGTCGCGCACAGTGCTGATTTCCGCCTCGGTCGTGCGCGCGGACAGACCGTAAACGCGAATCGCGCTGACGATATTGTCCTCCATCGTAAAGATGACGCCCGTGTCCGTGTAGCCCTCGCCATCGGTTTCCACGCGCTCATGCACGGCGTATTCCACCGTCTGCACGCGCTGGCCGTCGCGCTTCACTTCGCCCCATCTCATGCTTTCCGGCAGCAAGTCCAGCACATACAGCACGGCGGATTCGCGGCTGCCGCGCAGAGACGGGTTCTCACTGTAATTTGCTTCCAGCACGATGGACAGTTCGTCGCCTACCTGAATATCGCGCGGGCCCTGCTCTTCGGCGCTCGTCAGGACGATGGAAAGCAGCTGCGTGTCAATGCTCATCGCGGGCGAATCGGCATAAATCGTGCCGAAGGAATACTCGAAGGCATAGCCGTCCTCGGTCTTGGCATCCGCCGGGTCGTTCAGGGGCGTAGAAGCCATTGCCAGCGTCTGCATCCGCGCGGCGAAGGCTTGCAGTTCCGCCAGCGTCAGGGCATCCGCGCTGTTGTCCTGCGCATCTTCCGCCGATGCGAAGATGCAGCTTACCCCCATCAAGACCGTCAGCAGCAGACAGAACATCCGTTTCATCATCGTCAAGCGCTCCTTTTTTCGGAAACGATATGATTTACCAATGCTATTGTACCGCAAAAATCCGCCCTTGTACACCCTCGAAATGTGTGGAAAATGTAAACTTTGCGCAGAAAATCGCGGAAAAAGACGATTTGCAGAAAAATATTCCACCTATTCTGCGGAAAATTCTCGATTTGCGCCACAAGAGTCAGGAAGAATCCGACGCTGTTTCCAGCGCATCCGCCAAATCTCCCAAAATGCGCCAGCAACGAACATCCGCCCCCTGTCGTTGGATGGGTGAAGCGGAAAGAAACACCGCTTCAAAAGCACAACCTTTCTTCCATGGAAAGCAAAAGGAGGCAACAATCCATGAACAAGAAGAATCTGACTCGTGTGGCTGGTCTGAGCGCGGCGGCGATGCTCGCGCTGAGCGGCATGGCGATGGCAGAAACGACCGAGAGTGCGCTCGTCAAGGGCGGCGCGCTGAACCTGCGCGAAACCGCGTCGCTGGACGCGAAGGTGCTGGGGCAGTACCCCACCGGGACGCTGGTGGAAATCATCAAAGCGGGCAGCGAATGGCATCGTGTCAGCGTGAACGGCAAAACCGGCTACATGTTGGCAAAGTACCTGAATAGCGCTGACAGCGCTATCTCCGCGACCGTCCGCACCAACACCGGCACGGGGCTGAACCTGCGTGAGCAGCCGAACATGAACGGCACGATTATCATGGCGATCAAGAACGGTCAGTCCGTCAGCGTTCTGCAGAAGAGCAGCCCTTGGAGCCGCGTCAAGGTCGGCAACCGTGAGGGCTATGTAGCAACGAAGTACCTGAACTTCGGTTCTTCTTCCGGCAGCGTGTCCGGCACGGCGGCTGTCGTTCATAACCCGAAAAGCACGCAGGTGCTGAATCTGCGCCGCGAACCGAACCTCGACGCGCAGGTGCTGGCATACTATCACAACGGCACAAAGGTGACGATTCTGGGCAATGTGGACAGCAAGTGGGTCAAAGTACAGGTGACGGACGGCAAGATCGGCTACATGATGAAGCAGTATTTGAAGGTGAGCGGGGGAGCGGGCGAAGTGAAGCCGTTCACGGCAAAGCTGTGGAATGTCAACGGCGGCAGCTATGTGAATTTCCGCAAGGGTGCGTCGCTGAATGCGGAAGTACTTGCGCGCGTGCCGGTGGGTACGGAAGTGAAGGTGCTGGAGCACGGCACGGATTGGTGCAAGGTTGAGGTTGATGGCAAGACCGGGTATATTTCGACTTGGTTCATGAAGTGGTAAGGGATAGGGATACCGCCCAAAAGAGCAACACGCGGAAGAAGTAAGGGAAGAGAAAACAACTCAATCGCGAAAAAGGGTCAAGGGGCGTTGCCCCTTGCGGAGTCCAGAGGCAGCGCCTCTGGTGGGGTTTGGGGCAACGCCCCAACTGCTCCACGGGCGACCAATTCAAAGGAAGAAGCCCGCAAAAGCGCAGGCAGCGAAGCGTCCCTGCCAGTAACTTTGCGCATCCGCAGATGCGCCCCCCAACTCGCTTTATACTATTTCCAGATAAGAATGCGCCAAGATGCGCCGCGAATTTTTCATTCTGGCTAACGTGAATGAAACGCAGCGTAGCAGCGCTACGCTAAGTGGAATGAGCGGACGCCAGAAGGGAAAAGGCGCAAGCAGATGGCGCAGGTGAATCTGGAAATAGTATTCCCCACCACTTGCACATTGTCGCGCCAAATGGGCGCGACCGCGAAGCACGAAAGCCATCCTCCTAACAATTTTTCTACAACTCCATAAAAACAGGCTCATGCCCCCAAATCACCGGGCATGAGCCTGCTTTCTTATCTTGCCTTTTCAATCAGCGTGTGCAGCGCGTGCTTCATTGCCAGCGTGCGGATGCGCTCGCGGTTGCCGGAGAGCGCCAATCGAACCGCGCTCGTGCCGCCCGCCGCCGATACGCCGACGCACACCGTCCCCACCGGACAGTTCTCCGTCCCGCCGTCCGGCCCCGCGACGCCCGTCGTACTCACCGCAATGTCCACACCCAGCCGCTTCCGCGTGCCTTCCGCCATTGCGCACGCCGTCTCCACACTCACCACGCCGAAACGCTCGATGACCTCCGCAGGCACATCCGCCAGAATCGTCTTCGTGTCCGTCTGGTACGTCACCAGCCCCGCGCGGACAACCGCCGATGCGCCCGGAATATCCACCAGCGCCGCAACCACCTTGCCGCCCGTCAGACTTTCGCACGTCGCGCACGTCATGCCCCGCGCCCGCAGCGTCTCAATCGCCGTTTTCGCCAGTGAACCGCCATCTGTTTCCTCAATCGCGTACACAACATTGCCCAGACGCGCCTTGACCTCCGCCAAAAGCGGTGTCAGCAGCGCCAGCGCCTTCTCCGCCGTATCAGCGCTCGCCGTCGCGCGCAGCTGCACCTCGCCTAAGGAGCAGTAGGGCGATAACGTCGGATTCTCGCCGTTCTCCAAGTCGCGCAGGCGCGTGTCCACCTCGGATTCACCCATGCCGAAGATGCGCACATACCGGCTCACCAGCGCGCGCCCCGACCGCGCCATCAAGTACGGCTCGACCGATGCGGTGAACATCGGCTCCAGCTCGCAGGGCGGGCCGGGCAGGTGGATAACGACTTTTCCATCCCCCATCGGGACAATCGCGCCGGGGGCTGTGCCGTTCGGGTTCATCAGCAGCGTAGAATCCGCCGTGAACATAGCCTGCGAAAGGTTGTTGAGGGTCATGTTGCGGTGATACTGCTGGAAGCGGGTGCGAACCATTTCCTCCGCTTCCGGAAAGAGGACAAGTTCCTTGCCCGCAACCTTTGCCGCGACGCGCTTGGTGATGTCATCGACCGTCGGGCCGAGGCCGCCGGAGGTAATGACGATATCCGCACGGCTGAGCGCAAGGCGGTAGGCGTCCTCCAGGCGCTGCGCATTATCGCCCACGACGGTTTGGTGCTGCTGCGTGATGCCCAGCGCGGACAGGCGGCGCGAGAGGAACTGCGCGTTGGTGTTGAGGACTTGCCCCATCAGGAGTTCCGTGCCGACACATAGAATTTCTGCAATCATGGTGTTTTCTCCGAAAGAGCATGTCTCTTTCAATCGCAGGGATTTCGCCTCTGCGGAGGCGACCAAAGGGCTTTCCGATCGCCCTTTGGAAACCTTCGGCGCCGCCACTTTTGGGGTTATCCAAACAGAATGGGTGCGTTTGTATTCTGATTGAATACTGCCGAGGGCGTTGCGCCGTAAAAACATTTACTTCCCCAGCTTGCTGATGCCGGACGCTTTCGCGCAGTCCATGACCGCCTTCGCGACGGCGGGGGCGACGCGCTTGTCAAACGCACCGGGGATGATGTAGTCCTCTTTCAGCTCATCGTCCGAGACGATAGACGCAATCGCGCGGGCGGCAGAGAGCTTCATTTCCTCCGTAATATCCGTCGCCTGTGCGTCCAGCGCGCCGCGGAAAATGCCGGGGAAAACCAGCACGTTGTTGATTTGGTTCGGATAGTCGCTGCGCCCGGTCGCAATGACGCGCGCGCCGCCCTTCGCGGCTTCTTCCGGCATGATTTCCGGCGTGGGATTTGCCATTGCGAACACGATCGCGTCCTTCGCCATCGTCGAAACCATCTCCGCCGTGACGATTTTCGGGGCGGAAACGCCGATGAACACGTCCTTGCCCTTCATCACGTCCGCCAGCGAACCGCGCTCATTGTGGCGATTCGTAATTTCCGCCATCTTGCGCTGCGCCGGATTCAGCCATTCCTCGTCCACGCTGACCGCGCCCGCCCGGTCCACCAGCACGATATTGCCCGCGCCGAACTGAAGCAGGAGCTTGGCGATGGAGATGCCCGCGCTTCCCGCGCCGTTGATGACGATGTTCACATCCTCCATCTTCTTGCCAACCAGCCGCAACGCGTTCAGCAGACCCGCGGAGACGACAATCGCCGTGCCGTGCTGGTCGTCGTGGAAAACGGGAATGTCCAGTTCCTTGCGCAGGCGGCTTTCGATTTCAAAGCAGCGCGGCGCGGAAATATCCTCCAGATTGATGCCGCCGAACGTCGGCGCAATTGCCTTCACCGTCCGCACAATTTCGTCCACGTCCTTCGTGTCCAGACAAATCGGGAATGCGTCCACGTCCGCAAATTCCTTGAACAGAATTGCCTTGCCCTCCATGACAGGCATCGCCGCCAGCGGGCCGATGTCGCCCAGCCCCAGCACCGCCGTGCCGTCGGACACCACCGCAACCAGATTGCCCTTGGCGGTGTAGCGGTACACATCGCGCGGGTCAGCATGAATACGGCGGCAGGGTTCTGCCACGCCGGGGGTATACGCGGTGGACAGGTCATCGCGGTTTTCCACCTTCACCTTGCTCTGTACGGCAACTTTGCCGTGGTGTTCCTCGTGCATTTGCAGGGCAGCCTGATTGTAATCCATAAAAATCGCTCCTTTTCAGGTCGAATGATAGCGTTTCACGGCATTCAGTGTATCACATTTCGAGAGAAAAAGGAAGGGCGAAAAATTCCGTATCGTCAACCGAAGCGCAAAAAGCAGTTGACAAACGTCTGAAACTATGGTAAACTCAAAACCGCATTTTGGTTTACACAAGGAGGATTCCCGACGATGGAAAAGACGGCTTCTACAAAAAACACGACCTATACCTTGGTTGCAATTGCGCTGATGACGGCGGTTATCTGCGTGCTTGCGCCGCTCTCGCTGCCGATTGGCCCTGTGCCGATCAGCATGGCGACGCTGGTGCTGTTCCTGTCGATTTATGTGCTGGGCTGGAAGAAGGCGACCATCAGCGTCTGCCTGTACATCCTGCTGGGGCTGGTCGGTGTGCCGGTGTTCAGCGGCTTCACGGGCGGCGTGTCGAAGCTGGCGGGCGCGACGGGCGGCTACATCGTCGGCTATATCCCGATGGTGGCGCTGGCGGGCTTCCTGATGAGCAAGAGCGACAAGTGGTGGCTGCACCTGCTGGCAATGGTCGCGGGTGAAGTCGTGCTGTACCTGATTGGCACAGTCTGGTTCTGCGTACAGGCGGGCAAAACGGCGAGCGCGGCGCTGGCCATCTGCGTTTATCCGTTCATTCCGCTGGACATCGTGAAGATGGTGATTGTCGTGCTGATTGGCCCGATGATTTCCAGCCGCTTGAAGAAGGCACACCTGAACGTTTAATACTATTTCCAGATAAGAATGCGCCAAGATGCGCCGCGAATTTTTCATTCTGGCTAACGTGAATGAAACGCAGCGTAGCAGCGCTACGCTAAGTGGAATGAGCGGACGCCAGAAGGGAAAAGGCGCAAGCAGATGGCGCAGGTGAATCTGGAAATAGTATAAGGTGACATCGCCGCGTTGTGCGGTGTTGCCCTAATATAAACGATTTTCAAACGGCATTGCCATCTTCCCGCCAAGCAGAGAAAATGACATTCCGCAATTATGATGCACTGTCGTTTGGAAAATCATATCACATAAGCAGGGCGCTGTTCCGACCACCAAGCCGGACAGCGCCCCTTTATATTGTGTGCAATTAGCCGTGCTGACCTTCGCTCTGCAGCTGCATGGTTCTCCACCACAATGTCGTGGATTTCACCCAGCGACGCGCAGTATTCCAGCACCTTCCACGGTTCGTTCGTGTGGAAGTGAATCTTAATCAATTCATCGTCCCCCACTGCCAGCAGACAGTCGCCCTTGAAATGCTCCGTGATATAGTCGTTGATTTCGTCCTCGTCGAGGTCGTGCCCTTCGATGAGCAGCTGCGTGTCGAACTTGAATTCGAGCATCTCTGCCATGTGCTTCACTCCTTTTTTTGATTTTTTTCTGAACAGAGAGACTGACCTCTGTTCATTAGCAAACAATCAGGTATTCTACAATGCAGTCGCTTTTTCCTGCCTATTCGGGCAGAAAAAGAATTCACGCGCGATTGTGTTGGTTTTTCTTCCATACGCCTTCCGTGCGTTTCTTCTTTTTGGTTCTTCACGGAATCTTGGGGGAAGAGCAGCTTGGGGCGCGTCTGCGGACGCGCAAAGTTACTGGCAGGGACGCTTCGCTGCCTGCGCCTTTGTTGGCGACTTCCTTGGGATTGGTCGGACGAGGAACAGTTGGGGCGTTGCCCCAAACCCCACAAGGGACGCTGTCCCGACCCTGCAAGGGGCAATTGCCCCTGACCCCTTTTTTCGCGATTGGGTTGGTCGCGCTTTCATGCTCCTTCCGCGTGCAGCTTTTTTGGGGCTTCGCCTAAGTCCTTGTTTACTTCCCCAACTTTCCGTTAAGAACCTTCTTTTTTTCCCTTACATGCGTTCGGGTGCTTCGATGCCAATCAGCCACAGCCCCGTCTTAATAACATCCTTTGTCGCCTTCGTCAGCGCCACGCGCGCGGCGGCCGTCGCCGGTTCACCATCCAGAATCCGATGCTCATAATAGAACTTATTATACGCCTGCGCAATATCCGTCACAGCACGGGTAATCATCGACGGCTCATACTTCTCCGCCGCTTCCTTAATGACATCCGGGAAGCGCCCCAGCAGACGCAGGAGCGCCTGTGCCTCGTCGTCCGTCAGCGCGTTCATATCCGCTTCGGGCAGGGACATTTCCGCCGCCTTGCGCAGGACAGAGCAGCAGCGCGTGTGGGTGTACTGCACATACGGGCCGCTTTCGCCGTCGAAATTCAGCGCGCGATCCCAGCAGAAATCGACGTCCTTGATTCGGTTGTTGCTCAAATCGGTATAGACGACCGCACCAATGCCGACCTGACGCGCAACATCCTCCTTGTTCGGCAGGTTCGGGGACTTTTCGTTGATGATGTCCAGCGCTTTCTTCTGCGCCTGTTCCAGCAGATCCTCCAGATAGACGACGTGCCCCTTGCGGGTGGAGAGTGCCTGCCCCTCGTAGGAAATCATGCCGAACGCGACATGCACGCAGTCCTTCGCCCATTCGTAGCCCATCTTTTCCAGCACACGGAAAATCTGGCGGAAGTGCAAATCCTGCTGATACGCCACGACGTACAGGCACTTATCGAAATGATAAGTATCATGGCGATAGATGGCCGCCGCAAGGTCGCGGGTGGCGTAAAGCGTCGCGCCGTCGGAGCGGAGGATGATGCAGGGGGACATGTTGTCCTCGCTCAAATCAACGATAGATGCACCCTCGGAGATGGTCAGCAGGTTCTTTTCCTTCAGCTCGTTGATAACACGATCCATCTTGTCGTTATAGAACGATTCGCCTGCATAGGAGTCAAACGTAACGCCCAGCAGCTTATAAACGCGCTCGGTATCGCGGAGGGTGAGTGCCTTGAACCAGTTGAAAATGCGCAGGGCTTCCTTGTCGCCATCCTCAATCTTCTTGAACCACGCACGACCCTGATCGTCCAGCGCGGGGTCTTTCTCGGCCTCCTCGTGGAACTTGACGTACAGGCGCACCAGTTCATTCACGCCGCCCTTTTTCCACTTCTTCC
>VOFJ01000795.1_pt1 | contig 49565 bp, 43 predicted proteins | sample 5384081 | NCBI WGS metagenome assembly VOFJ01 (sample SAMN12384729, study PRJNA508395) | human gut metagenome | isolation source: healthy gut I | host: Homo sapiens
TCAATGCCCCGTTCAATTATTACTTGAATAATACAATTGCAAAACTTAGGAACATAATCAAAATAAAACTTGATAAGAAGCAACAAATGGCGACACGGATTATGGAATATATCTGTAAAAATTATAGTCAGGATATTTCTCTGGATGAGTTGTCGGAAAAATTTCGAATCAGTAAAACATATATCAACAATTTATTGAAAAGTGTTTACCATAGAAGTTTCTTGGATATTTTGCAGGATTACCGTCTAAAAAGAAGCAAAAAGATGATTTTGGAAAACCAATATAAGATCAGTGAGATTGCTGAGAAAGTGGGATACCATGATATCAGTTATTTTATTCGTGTTTTCAAAAAAAATATGGGGTAACACCGAACAACTATGGAAAATATTAAACATCGTTGGAAAAAAAATAACACAAATTTTTGGAAGGTGTGAAAATGTGTTACTATTTTGTGTTCAAATGTACTAATTCTCCAAAAATCTTTCATTCAATGGATGATAAATCTTTTATATAATAAATCCACAAGAAAAACAGAGTGACACATATTAAAAAAGGGAGGTAACAAATTTATGAAGATGAAAAAAAACTAGGCGCTTTGTTGTTAGCGGGTGTTATGACAATGTCAACACTGCTGACTGGTTGTGGAAATGGTGCATCCGGAAGTTCAGCAGGTGGAAATGCCTCGCAGACGGAGAGTGGAAGTAATGGTGAGAGAAAGAAAATCACAATTCTCATGAGAGCCAGTGAAACATCAGCAAAGTACATCATCATGAAAAAACTGCTGACAGACTTCAGTGAGGAAAAAGGTCTGGAGCCACCAGAATTTGAATTGATTAGTGGGGATGCGGACTATGTAACAAAATTACAGTTGTACATTAACAGTAATACACTGCCGGATATTTATGGATGTGCGAATGGTGCATTGTCAGCAGCAGCTAAAGATATCGGCGGTATTGTGAATATCGGTGACGAACTGGAACGTGTCGGAAAGAAAGACGATATGAACGCTGCGGTTTATGACTTCTTTAAGGATAAAGACGATGGTAATGTTTATCTGTTCCCGGAAGCATTGAACTGTGAATTTTTCTTCTACAGGAAGGACATTTTTGAAAAATATAATCTGGAAGCTCCGACAACATGGAATGAGTTTCTGGATACTTGCAAGACACTGAAGACAATGGAGATTCCATCACCCAAAGAATCCTTGCTCCGTTGCTCATGTTGTTCGTCTGTTTTTAACAAAAGTAAGTAAAACCGCTTACCTCTTCAAATATAATGCAAAAAGCGGGTTTTTATTGCCCGCCGAAAGGCTTTACGGCAATTTAAAATACTTAACACAGGCTTCATTTAAATTTAATGGATCGGTAGCGCCCGCTTAACATTCAGCCAACACGGGCCCGGTACTTTTGCGGCAGAAACGGACAGCAGATATTCCTGTCCTCCAAATGAAGCCGCAATGATAAAAAAGTTTATCCGTTCTTACCTGATCCTGAATCTCCTGCTGCTGGCCTCTGCCGCCGCGGCACAAACCCCAAGCGGCGTGATCCGCGGCACGGTGCTCGACGCCAAGAGCAAACAACCCGTTATCGGCGCAAGCGTCTCAGTCGACGGCACCGCGATGGGGACCGCCACCGACCTCGAAGGAAAATTCCTGCTCACAGGCGTTCCCGCAGGCCCCTGCTCCGTCCGCATCTCCTTCCTCTCTTACAAATCTTTCACCTCCGGCCCGCTCACGATCAAAGGCGGCGAATCGACCGAACTCAATGTCGAACTGGTCGAAGAGGTGAGCGAACTGGAAAATGTCGTCGTAGTCGCCACACGTAAAGTCAACTCAGACGCGGGACTGCTCTCGCAAATGCGCGAAATGTCACTGGTGGCCAGCGGCACTTCGGCCCAGGCGATCGCCAAAACGCAGGACCGAGACGCGGCAGAAGTAGTACGCCGCATTCCGGGTATTTCGATTCTCGACGACAAGTTCGTCGTGGTACGGGGCCTCGCGCAACGCTACAACAACGTCTGGATCAACGGCGGAGCCGTTCCGAGTTCCGAAGCCGACACCCGTTCGTTTTCGTTCGACATCCTGCCCAGCAGCCAGCTCGACAACATGATGATCGTCAAATCCCCGGCGCCTGAAATTCCGGGCGACTTCTCGGGCGGTTTCGTGCTGATCCGCACGAAAGTCCTGCCCGAAAAGAATTCGATCCAGCTCTCCTACACGACCGGATTCAATAACGTGACGAATTTCCACGATTTCAAATACAATCCCGGCAGCGCTGCCGACGCTTTCGGTTTCGGCAGTGCGAGCCGCGAGCTGCGCAGCGGCGTACCCGACCGCGTGGACGACAGCAACACCGAACAGGTGGATCGGGTTACCAAAAACGGCTTCCGCGAAGACTGGCGCGTCAAGAGCCGCCGTCCGTTGTGGGATCAGAAGTTCAATTTCGCGATCAACCGGAAGTTCGACCGTGAGAACGGCGACCGTTTCGGCCTGGTCGGCGCGCTGAACTACAGCAACACGAACAAAAGCTTCCTCAACATGGAGAACTCGCGCTACGGCATCTACAACGGCGACGAGGACACGAAAAACTACTCGTACAAATACACCGACAACCAATACACGAACGACGTGAAGCTCGGCGCAATGCTGAACCTCTCGTACCTGCCGGCCCCGAAAGACGAAAACCACATCAACAAATACGAATTCCGCAACCTGTTCAACCAACTGGGCCGCAACCGTTACACCAAACGCGAAGGCTTCCAGAACATCAGCGGTTACTACGACCAGCAAAAAGAGGAGTTCCTCTACGCCTCGCGCGGCAGCTACACCGGGCAGTTCGCCGGCGACCACCGCATCCGGCACACGCGCCTGGACTGGAATGCAGGTTACTCCTACGCGAACAAACGCCAGCCCGACCGCCGCATCGTCGAGCGGCAGAAAGACCCCGGCAACGGCATCGACCAGTACCAGATCGACCAGTCGTTCATCTCACGCGACTTCATCCGCCTCGACGAGCACATCGCCTCGGCAGCCGTCAACCTCAGCCAACCGCTGAACCCGTCGGCCGAACGCCCCATCGAACTGAAAGCCGGCCTGTACGGCGAATATAAGACCCGTACTTACGACACGCGCGCTTTCGAATACAAATGGGATATCGGCGCCGACCTGCCGCAGGGTTTCGCATCGCTGCCGATTTGGGAAATCATGCTCCCGTCGAACCTCGGGGCGGACAAGATCCATATCAACGACCAAAGCGAACGCTCGGACAATTACAAGGCGAACAACCACCTCGAAGCGGCTTACGCAGCGTTCAATATCCCGCTGGGCAAATTCAACATCTATGCCGGGGCACGGCTCGAGCTCTTCCGCACGGCGGTCACCACTTACGGCAACGTCAGCGACAAAAAGCGCACTTACGACTATACGAACCTGCTTCCGTCGCTCAACGCCACTTACAACTTCAACCGCAAATCGCTGCTGCGCCTCGCTTACGGTATGACGGTCAACCGCCCCGAATTCCGGGAACTTTCGCCTTCGACCTATGAGGATTTCGACATGTACAGCCTCGTAATGGGCAACCCCAACCTGAAGCAGGCCGTCGTCCAGAACCTCGACCTGCGCTACGAATGGTACCCGGCTTCGGGAGAAATCATCTCGCTGGGGGCCTTCTACAAGCGGTTCAAGAATCCGATCGAATGGACCTACACCGATGCGGGCGGATCGTACATCTATTCGTTCCAGAATGCCCTTTCGGCAGACCTGTACGGATTGGAACTGGAGGTCAAAAAAGACCTCGCCTTTATGGGCCTGCGCAATTTCAGCCTGGCATTCAACGCCTCATGGATCAAGAGCAACGTTCACTTCCCCTCGGACGGCATCGAGCACGACCGCCCGATGCAGGGACAGTCTCCCTACCTGGTCAACACCGGCCTGTTCTACCAGAACGATAAAATCGGGTTTTCGGCCGCCGTACTTTACAACCGCATCGGCAAACGGATCGTCGGCATCGGACGCACGGCCGACTCGCAAGGCAACACGCAGAACAATACGATTCCCGACATCTATGAAATGCCGCGCAACGCGGTGGACATCACCCTCTCGCAACGGCTCTCGAAGGTATTCGAGCTGAAACTGTCAGGCCGCGACCTGCTCGCCGAGAACATCGATTTCAAGCAATTTCCGACTTTCACAACGGCAAGCGGCACCGTCGAGCACCGGGAACAGGTCACGAAGAGCTACAACCCGGGCCGCTCGTTTTTCCTCACCGTCGTAGCGGCCTTCTGATCGCGCAGGCGTTTATCCTAACAGAACCCCATACAGCATACAGACAAGGAACACGCAATCGTAAACCAACGATACTATCCATAAAACAGATCAAACATGAAAACGATGAAAAAATTCTCTTTTTGGTTCCTGGCGGCGCTGGCAATGCTGGCAGTCAGCTGCGACGACAAAAACGACGGCGGCGATAACGGCGGCGGCGGAAGCGGCAGTGGCAACGAAGAGGTTTACACGACGCTCGGCACCCAGCAGAGCAAGGACAATGCGGGCAATCTGCTGGCCAACACCTACGACCTGGGCAACGGCAACCAGGAGTATGCTTTCAAAGGCGACGTAACGCTCGATGCCTCGAAAAAATATTTGCTCCGAGGCTGGGTCTACATCACCGAAGGATCGTCGATCACCATCCCGGCCGGAACGGTCATCTTCGGCGACAAGGATACCAAAGCGGCGCTGATCATCGAGCGGGGCGGCAAAATCCATGCGACCGGAACTGCCGACAAACCCATCATTTTCACCTCGGAGCAGCCCGCAGGCTCGCGTAAACCGGGCGACTGGGGCGGCCTGATCATCTGCGGGAAAGCCAAAAACAACCTGAACGAAATGCAAATCGAGGGCGGCCCCCGCACGAAGCACGGCGGCAGCGACGATGCCGACAACTCGGGCGAATTGCAATACGTCCGCGTAGAATTCGCCGGTTATCCGTTCAAGACCGACCAGGAAATCAACGGCATCACATTCGGTTCGGTCGGCAGCGGTACGAAAATCGACCACCTGCAGGTGTCCTATTCGAACGACGACTCGTACGAATGGTTCGGCGGCACGGTAGACTGCAAATACCTGGTGGCTTACCACGGCTGGGACGATGATTTCGACACCGACAACGGTTTTTCAGGCAAAGTACAGTATGCCCTGGGCGTACGCCATCCGAAAATCGCGGACCAGTCGCTCTCGAACGGTTTCGAATCGGACAACAACGCCGATGCCAAAACCGTGGAACCTTACACGACAACCCGTTTCTGCAATGTAACGCTGGTCGGCCCGATGGCGCAGGACGGCGCTTTCTTCAATACTTCTTATGACGTGAGCAATCCCGGCACGGCCTATATCGACGGCGGCGGCCTCTTCCCGAACAATGGCTCCCGCCTGGGCCAGTACCAGGCCGGCGTACAGGTTCGCCGTAACTCGCGCCTTTCGCTGCAAAACGCCGTAATTGCCGGTTACCCGGTGGGCGTGATCATCGAGAACGACAAACTGGCCGGCACACAGGAGAATGCGACCAACACCGGCAGTACATTCAAAAATGTCTTCCTTGCCGGTTATCAGGACAACGCGGCCGATACGAAATTCGGCAATAAAACGGCGCAGAGCTTCGGCATCCTCGGTAGTGATATCAACAAGAAGTGGCAGGATAGCCGCTCCTCGGACGGCAAAACGTTCACGGAAGGCCAGAAATCGTTTTCGCACGAGTACCTGCTCGCAGCCGGACGCGGCAACCAATTTTATGCCACGATCGACGACCTGATGCTCAATCAGCCCAACAGCCTGCTTTCGAATCCCAACTACGGCCCGAAATCCGGCAGTCCGCTGTTGTCGGTAGCCGCAGCCGACGGTTTCGCCGATTCGGGTTTCGCAGGAGCCTTCAAAAGCGATGCGGAAGCGGACAACTGGATGGCCGGCTGGACCAGCTTCACCCCGCAGACCAACGTCTACTAATCTTCAGGTGATCCCTCATTCCTAACAACCTTCAAAACTTCTTCCCCGGACATCCGGTGCCATTGCGGCCCGAAACCGTAAGAATCAATAAAGGCAGCTCCAAAAGAGCTGCCTTTATTGATTTTCCCTTTCCGATGTTATTATCCGCTGCATTTACTTTAAAGGGGGGATACCTATTTCGCAATCCGCATAGTTCAACAGCCGTCATACCAGATTCTTACCGGATCGTCCGCCCCGGATAAACCTTCAATGCCTCTTTCATGCATTCGGCGGCGGCCAGCAGATCCTCCCGCTTCAAAACATAGGCAATCCGCACTTCGTTGCGTCCCAGACCCGGTGTTCCGTAAAATCCGGCGGCCGGGGCCAGCATCACCGTCCGATCGTTGTAGCGGAACTCCTCGAGCAGCCAGCGGGCGAAACGTTCGCTGTCATCGACCGGCAGTCTGACGATCGAGTAGAACGCTCCGCGGGGGGTAGGGCAATAGACCCCTTCGATCTCGTTCAGGGCTTTTACGATACAGTCACGACGGGCCATATACTCATCGTGCACCTCCTCGAAATAGCTTTTCGGGGTATCGAGAGCGGCCAGCGCAGCCACCTGGGCCAGATAAGGCGGGCAAAGGCGCGCCTGTCCCATTCGGAGCACGGCATCGAGCACCTCTTCGTTCCGCGAGGCCAGCGTGCCGAGCCGGACACCGCACATGCTGTAACGCTTCGACACGGAATCGATCATAATCACATTCTGCTCCAATCCCGCCAGGTTCATCGCCGAAAAGTGTTTCGCCCCGTCGTAACAGAACTCGCGGTACACTTCGTCGCAAATCAGGAACAGGTCGTGTTTGAGGACGATGTCGCGGAGCTGTTCCAATTCCTGCTGTGAATATAGGTAACCGGTAGGATTGTTCGGATTGCAGATCAGGATCGCTTTGGTACGGGGGGTAATGTGACGGTCGAACTCCTCGATCGGCGGCAGCGCGAAATCGTTGTCGATCGACGCGGGAATCGTTTTGACCTTGATGCCCGCTTCGACAGCGAACCCGTTGTAATTGGCGTAAAAGGGCTCGGGAATCAGTACTTCATCGCCTTCGCTGAGGCAGACCGACATCGCCATGAAGATGGCTTCGGATCCCCCGTCGGTAATCAGCAGGTTTTCATAACCCAGTTCGATCCCCACACTCTGGTAATACCCGACCAGCTTGCGCCGGTAAGTCTCCAGACCGGCCGAATGGCCATACGCAAAAATCTTATCGTGGATATTTTTGACCGCATCGATCGCCACCTGAGGGGTGGGAATGTCGGGTTGCCCGATATTCAAGTGATAGACTTTGACCCCATGGCGCGCAGCCTCTTCGGCATACGGTACCAGTTTGCGGATCGGAGACGGTGGCAGGGAAAGACCTTTGTCGGACAAGCGGGGCATATCGGTGAATTTTATTTTGACAAAGCTATAAAAAGATTTTTATTGTAACTTTGTCGTTCAATATTTTTTACCCCAACGTTCCGCTGTCGGAACGACAATCGGGCGGGGAACTCCACCCACTGCCGCCCCGGAAAGTTTCGGACATGAAAATAGCCTCCAAAACCCTGATTCAAATTATTGTGGTAGTGATCGTCGTAGGCGCGCTGCTGCACCATAATTATCCCATTGCGGGCCTGTCGGTCGCGTTGGCAGCAATCGGGCTTTACCTGTTGCGCAACCTTCGCACCTGCATCCGCGATATCCGCCGTTTCAAACAACTTACCCGCACCGCGAAAGTCCGGCTCGTCACGTTCACAGCGCTGCTTTACATCCTGATCCACGCACTGGTTACCGGCACGATCCCCTATTTCCTGTTGTTGATGATGCTCGGAATCGACTATCTTATTTACGATAACCAACCGCCGAAATAACACGAAACAAAAAAATTTTCCCATGCGTCAATGTTTTTCCATCGGTTTGTTTGCACTACTGGTCCTATCGTTGCCAGGCTGTGGCGGTTTTCGCGACACAAAACCGCAACTGCCAGGCAATCTCGATACGCTTTGCATGCCGGATTACGCGTCGGGATTCGAAATGTACCGCTACGACAGCAGCACGCTGTTACGAATCGTCAATCCGTGGCAGGGAGCTGACAGCGTTTCGCAATGGGTATTCCTCTCGCGCGACGATGAAAAACCCCCGAAAGGTTTCGCCGGAGAAACGATTGACGTTCCGGTACGGCGCATCGTCTGCATGTCGTCCTCGTATGTAGCGTTTCTCGAAGCGCTCGGTGCAGACAGCACGATTTGCGCGATTTCGGGCACCGGCTATATCTGGTCGGACAAAGTGCGCAACCGCATCGCCGGGGGTGAAATCGCCGAAGCGGGATTCGACAACAGCCTGAACTTTGAAAAGCTCGTCGCACTGAAACCCGACGTCGTTTTCCTGTACGGGCTCACCGGTAAAAACGCCGTAACCGACAAATTGCACGAACTCGGGCTCAAAACGGTTTATATCGGCGATTATGTCGAAAAACAACCCGCTCGGACGCGCCGAATGGATCACCGTCTTCGGAGAATTTACCGGACGACGCGAATTGGCCCGCACGCTCTTTGACAGCATCAGCAACGAATACAACCGTGCGAAAGCACTCGTCTCGGGCGTCGAAAAACGTCCCGAAGTGATGCTCAATGCACCGTGGCAGGACTCGTGGTTCGTACCGGGCGACCGCAGTTACATGGTGCGCCTGCTCGAGGATGCGGGAGGAAATTATGCCTGCCGAGGCGTGGATTCGGACCAAAGCCGTCCGATCAGCACCGAAACGGCTTTCGTCGCCGCTTCACAATCCGATTTCTGGCTTAGTCCGGGTACCGCGACCTCATTGGCGGAACTGAACGCGATGAATCCCCGTTTCGGATCGATTCCGCCCGTCCGCAACGGAAATGTCTACAACAACAACGCCCGCACGACACCCGAGGGCGGCAGCGATTTCTGGGAGTCGGGTTCGGCTTACCCGGACCGTACGCTCAAAGACCTGATCCATATCCTGCATCCGGAGCTGTTACCGGATCGTACCCTCTACTATTTCCGGCATTTGCAATAGTCCCTTGTACAAATCATACCCAAGCTCATTCGCCTGCGCGCTATGAAAATCCGCCCGTCCGTCTGCTTCATCCTGCTCGGCCTGTTGCTCGTGCTGCTTTTCGCAGCCGACCTGCTGCTCGGATCGGTCAGCCTGGCGGCCGGCGAGGTAGTACGCGTCCTCACGGGGCACTCCTCCGATCCGCAAGCAACGACGCTCGTCACCCATTTCCGACTACCCAAAGCCGTCTCAGCTATTGTAGTGGGAGCCGCACTGTCGGCCAGCGGCCTGCAAATGCAGACCCTCTTCCGCAATCCTTTGGCCGGTCCTTACGTACTGGGGATCAGTTCCGGCGCCAGCCTCGGTGTTTCGTTATTCCTGCTCGGGGCACCGCTGCTGGGGATTTCGTTCGCCTCAGAGGCCCTGCGCAACGTAGGGATCGTCGGATCGGCCTGGATAGGGGGAGCGTTGATCCTGCTCGTCATCATGGCCGTATCGGCACGCCTCAAGGACATCATGGCGATCCTGATCCTCGGCATGATGTTCGGCAGCGCCGCATCGGCCGTCGTTCAGATCCTGCAATATTTAAGTACCGATTCCGCTCTAAAATCGTTCGTGATCTGGACTATGGGAAGCCTCGGCGGCGTTTCGCTCGCACAACTGGGCCTGATGAGCGGCATCGTGCTGGCTGGACTCATACTCTCCGTCTACCTGATCAAACCGTTGAACCTGCTGTTGCTGGGAGAAAACTATGCCCGCACCATGGGACTGAACGTACGTATCACACGCCTGCTGCTGTTCGTCAGTACGACGTTGCTGGCCGGAACAGTCACCGCATTTTGCGGTCCGATCGGTTTTATCGGCATTGCCGTGCCCCATGTCGCACGGATGCTGACCGGAAACGCCGACCACCGCATCCTGATGCCCGCCTCGATCCTATTGGGCAGCGTCACGATGCTGCTGTGCGACATTATCGCGCAACTTCCCGGCCGCGAAATGGTCCTGCCGGTCAACACGGTCACCGCCCTTTTTGGGTATCCCGATCGTCGTGCTGGTGATTGTCCGCAACCGTAAAATCTTCTAACCCGAAAGCGATGTCCGAAGCCGAAAACGATACTATCCGCCTGCAGGGACTTGCGTTGGGCTATCCGGGCCGTACGCTGTTCGAAAATGTCGACCTCTCTTTCGGCCGCGGCGAACTGACTGCACTGATCGGCCGCAACGGTACGGGCAAAAGCACGCTGCTGCGCACGATTATGGGACTGCTACGTCCTTTGCGGGGCAGTATCCTGATCGGGCAGAAATCGGTGCACGAGCTTCCGCAGCGAATGATTGCCGCACAGATCAGTTTTGTATCGACCGACGACGTGCGCATGGGGCACCTGAAAGTTTACGATGTCGTGGGTCTGGGCCGTGCGCCCTATACCAACTGGATCGGACGGCTGACGGACGCCGACCGCGCGGCAGTGGAAGAGTCCCTGCGGCTGGTGGGAATGGAAACGTTCGGCGACAAGGGTATCGACACCCTCAGCGACGGTGAGCGGCAGCGGGTCATGATCGCCCGTTCGCTGGCCCAGGATACGCCGATGATCCTGCTCGACGAACCGACGGCGTTTCTCGATCTGCCGAACAAATACGAGATCGGGCTCCTGCTTCGCTCGCTTGCGCACAATCACGGCAAAACGATCCTTTTTTCGACGCACGACCTGAACATCACACTCGACCTTTGCGACCGTATCGTAATGATCGACCGCGGCAAATTCCTGCACGGCACGCCGGACGAAATGATCGCCAACGGCAGTATCGGACATCTTTTTCGACGGCACGTCGATCCGCTTCGACAGGGAAAAAGGTGCAGTCAGCCTCACACCGGAGAAAAAGCCGGCATTCGGCCAGCATACTGTAAAATATTGATTATAAATACTATCTTGAGAATTTTATTCTTCTACAACCCTAGCATTTAAGTTTTTTCGTCCGGCAATAACAGTCTGTATTTCCCGAAACGGAAGGTTTTTTTGATAAAAAATTTGCAGGGAATTTCTTTTTAATTACCTTTGCACCGCTGATTTAGTCATCGGACGCCAGCTTTGGCCCATTCGTCTATCGGTTAGGACGCAAGATTTTCATTCTTGAAAGAGGAGTTCGATTCTCCTATGGGCTACCAGTAAAGCATTAAAAAGCAAAAATCTACAACAATGGCAAACCATCAGTCTTCGAAGAAAAAGAATGCGCCAGACCGAGGTGAAAAACACCCGGAACAAGTATTACCATAAAACCGCCCGTAATGCGATGAAGGCATTGCGCAACACCTCTGAGAAAGAGGCAGCGCTCGTACTGCTCCCCGAAGGTGACTGCCATGCTGGACAAATTGGCCAAGAATAACGTGATCCACAAGAACAAGGCCGCCAACCTCAAAAGCAGTATCCAACTGCACGTAAACGCGCTCTAGTCCGGGTCGGTCCGAACCAACTATACGGAAGCCGTCCGCAAGGTCGGCTTTTTTTTGTTATGCCCATGTCAACGCATGGGTTTTGGCATTATTGACCGGTGTCACGAACTTTTCCCGAGACCATTTCTCCAGACCGCCCGTCCGCGACATTTCGTCGCTTTTCCGGCCATTTCGTCACGAAAACCTCCTCCTTTTCTGCCCAAATTTCACAACTTGACATTAACTGTCAGGCAGTTATGCCATATTTTCATGATTACCCCTTGTGGCAGCAATTTTGCTGTTGTTCCAATAAACACAACCAAACGAATAAAGGATAATCAATAAAAAATATGACGATTAACAATTTAACCATTCAGGCGCAAGAGGCATTGCAGAATGCGATGTCCCTTGCCACGAGCCACGGCCAGCAAGCCGTAGAGCCATTGCACATCCTGGACGCCATCGTCACCGAAGACGACAGCGTCGGCGTACCTGCTGCAAAAACTGGGAGTAAACATCAATGCATTGCGCTCGGTGCTGAAACAGGAACTGGACCGTCTTCCCAAAGTATCGGGCGGCGACCCCTATTTTTCGCGTGAAAGCTCCGAAGCCATCCAGAAAGCAGGTGATTTTACACGGGAGTTCAACGACAAATACGCATCGGTCGAACACCTGTTGCTGGGTATTCTTTCCGAAAAAGGCACTGCCGGAAGGCTACTGAAAGATGCCGGCGTAAAGGAAAAGGAGATGATCGCAGCGATTAAGGAGCTGCGCAAAGGTTCTACGATCGATTCGCAGACTAACGAACAAACTTTCGACGCGCTGGGCAAATATGCGATCAACCTGAACGAACAGGCCCGCAAAGGCAAACTCGATCCGGTGATCGGCCGTGACGAAGAGATCCGCCGGGTTTTGCAAATTCTTTCGCGGCGGACCAAGAACAACCCGATTCTGGTAGGTGAGCCGGGCGTGGGTAAAACCGCGATCGCCGAAGGTATCGCACACCGGATCATCGACGGCGACGTGCCCGACAACCTGCGCAGCAAACAGATTTTCTCGCTAGACATGGGCGCGCTGATCGCAGGCGCCAAATACAAAGGCGAATTCGAGGAACGACTCAAAGCGGTCGTAAAAGAGGTGATCTCTTCCGAAGGCGAGATCCTGCTCTTCATCGATGAAATCCATACGCTGGTGGGCGCCGGTAAAAGCGACGGCGCAATGGACGCCGCCAACATCCTTAAACCGGCACTGGCAAGGGGTGAGCTGCGGGCTATCGGCGCCACGACACTGGACGAGTTCCAGAAATATTTCGAGACGGACAAAGCGCTCGAACGCCGTTTCCAAAAGGTGATGGTCGACGAACCGTCCGTTGCAGACGCCGTATCGATCCTCCGGGGTCTGAAAGAGCGTTACGAGAGCCATCACAAAGTACGGATCAAAGACGAGGCGATCATCGCTTTCGGTCGAGTTGTCGCACCGCTACATCACGTCGCGGTTCCTGCCCGACAAAGCGATCGACCTGGTCGATGAAGCAGCCGCCAAGTTACGCCTCGAAATGAATTCGGTGCCCGAAGAGATCGACGAACTGGACCGCAAAGTGCGCCAGATGGAGATCGAACGCGAGGCAATCCGCCGCGAGAACGACAAAGGGCGGATCGAAGAGTTGACCAAGGAGATCGACGACCTGAACGGTCAGCGTACAGCCCTGCGCGCCAAATGGCAGAGCGAACGCGACCTGCTCGAAAAAGTACAGAAAAACAAGCAGTTGATCGACGATTACAAGTTGGAAGCCGCAGCGGCCGAACGCAGCGGCGACTACGGGAAAGTAGCCGAAATCCGTTACGGAAAGATTCAGGAAGCCGAGAACGAGATCAAGACGTTGCAGGCGGAGATCGAAAAGAACCACGCCGCCGGAGCGATGATCAAGGAAGAGATCGATGCCGAAGACATCGCCGAGGTGGTAGCCCGCTGGACCGGCATCCCGGTGAGCCGGATGCTGCAAAGCGAACGCGAGAAACTGCTGCAGATGGAAAGCGTATTGCACGAGCGGGTGATCGGACAGGACAAAGCCATCGAGGCTATCGCCAACGCCGTACGGCGCAGCCGTGCCGGATTGCAGGACGCGCGCCGTCCGATCGGCTCGTTCATCTTCCTGGGAACGACCGGCGTCGGTAAGACCGAACTGGCCAAGGCACTGGCCGAATACCTGTTCAACGACGATACGATGATGACGCGTATCGATATGAGCGAGTATCAGGAGCGCCACAGCGTATCACGGCTAATCGGAGCGCCTCCGGGATATGTCGGTTACGACGAAGGAGGCCAGCTCACCGAAGCGGTGCGGCGCAAACCTTATTCGGTCGTGCTGCTCGACGAGATCGAGAAGGCTCACCCGGATGTCTTCAACATGCTGCTGCAGGTGCTTGACGACGGCCGTCTGACCGATAACAAAGGACGTACGGTTGATTTCCGCAACACCATCGTGATCATGACCTCGAACATCGGTTCGCCGATCATCGTTGAGAACTTTTCGAAGTATCACAACGAAACGCCGCCCGACGACGTGATCGAAAAGACACGCGACGAGGTGTTCGACCTGATGAAACAGACGATACGGCCCGAGTTCCTGAACCGGATCGACGAAATCGTAATGTTCACCCCGCTCACGAAGGACGATGTCCGGCAGATCGTCGTGCTGCAGCTCGCCCAGATCAACAGGATGCTCGGCGAGAACGGAATGCGGCTGGAGACCACCGACAAGGCGATCGACTGGCTGGCCGACAAAGGTTACGACCCGCTGTTCGGAGCGCGGCCCATCAAGCGTACATTGCAAAAGTACCTGGTCAACGAACTCTCGAAAGAGATTCTGCAAGGCACGGTAACCCGTGACACGGTGATCCATGTCGATGCGAACAAAGACGGCCTCGTTTTTAAGAATTAAGAGACTGACGTTCGTTTGCACAAAGATTCTTCATGCCTGCTCTAAAGCAGGATCAGAGAACTGCCAACGGAAATTTCGTTGGCCAGAGATTTTCAAATGATGATAAAGAGCAGGCCCTCGCCTCGGGCCTGCTCTTTTTATCATTTAAGGACAGTTGCTAAATGCTATCGTTGCACACCTTCTGACATATTATATCCTGCTGACAGTTTTTTCGATCCCCTTTGTAATAAGAAAACCGAGCCTCGTTATACAAACAATCTGCGACACCCTTGGGTTTTCGCATAAAAAAAGAGGCATCTTTGTGCCTCATCTGCCTCAACGCTTAAAAACTCCCGCCTAAATGGAATGGTTGCTTAATTTGGGCTATTTCGGCCTTTTCCTCGGCTCTTTCGTAGCCGCTACGGTCGTGCCGTTCAGTTCGGACGTACAACTGGTGGCTATGCTCGCGGCCGGGGGAAACGTTTGTTCTGCGTCGCAGTCGCCACATTGGGCAACTGGCTCGGCGGACTGACCTCCTATTGGCTCGGATGGCTCGGCAAATGGGAGTGGATCGAAAAATACATGCGGGTCAGGCACGAAACGCTTATCAAGCACAAAAGCAAAGTAGACCGGTACGGGGCATGGCTCGCCCTGCTGACCTGGCTTCCCTTTATCGGCGATATCTTTGCCATCGCGCTCGGCTTTTACCGGGTCGATTTTCGCAAGTCGGCGCTGTTGATGTTGATCGGCAAAGGTGCCCGCTTCGTGATGTGGGCACTGCTCTTCCTTTGGGGCAAAGCGCACATCTTTTGACATCAACCGTTCCTGCCCTTTCTTTTGAACCCGTGCATGCACCGCAAAGGATCGTCCTGGGATAAAACTTCCGCCCGTATATTAACCATTCACTGAATCAAAACCGAGGTTGAATACCATTTGCCGACCACCGGTTAATCCAGTACCATTCTGCGGCATGAGGTCCCTTTCGGCATTTTTTGAAAGGACTCAAAATCCCTACAAATCCCCTCGTTTTACGGATCCAAAACCGCAAACGAAAGGGGCATCGCTATACGGGATGCCCCTTCCGGCGAAACATATATTGAGGTATTATGAAAAAGGCTCTAAACCTTTTTGTGGGTGCGGAGTCGGATCAACCGCACTTCGAATGACCGCAGCTCATGCAGACCGGACAGTTATTCTGGTAAACCAGCGTCTCCTGGCCGCAGTTCGGGCACTTCTCCTTCGCTTTGGTTCCGTCGGGAATATACTGTTTGAGCGCACGGGCCACACCGTTTTTCCAGGTATTGATACTCTCGGTGTTCAGGTGCAGCGACTCGATCAGCGTCACCACGTCCAGAATCGGCATTCCGTTGCGCAGCACGCCCGAAATCAGCTTTGCATAGTTCCAGAATTCCTCGTCGAACAGACGGGAAATACCGCCGATGGTATTCGTATAGCCATACTTGTCGGTGTACTGGAAATCGTAACGCTTGTTGCCGTCGGCATCCTTGACCTTCAGGATAACTCCCTTGGTCACCTTTTTCGGAATGAACATCGCGTCCTCTTCGAGCTTACCAGTAAAAATCTCGTACGGACGATCGTTGTAGATTCCCACAAAGGCGATCCAGTTCTCTTCGCCGTTCTTGAACCGCACGATATCGGCGGTCAGTTCCACCGGACGTTTCAAAGGCGGCTTGTATTCCCCGCTGTTATCCTTACCGTCTTTTTTCTTCTCGACCAGCACTCCGGCACGCGACCCGTCCCGGTATACGGTAACGCCCTTGCAACCGGACTCCCAAGCAGTCTGATACACCTGGCTCACCAGCTCTTCGGTCACGCTGTTGGGCAGATTTACGGTCACCGAGATCGAGTGGTCGACCCATTTCTGGATCGCGCCCTGCATCTTCACCTTGCTCACCCAGTCGATATCGTTGGCCGTAGCTTTGTGATAGGGTGATTTGGCCACCAATGCATCGAGTTCCTCCTGCGGCATATTCTTCACCTTCGCCACGTCATAACCGTTGGCTTCGAGCCAAACCAAGAATTTATGGTGGAAAACGTTGTATTCTTCCCAGGAATCACCCACCTCGTCGACAAAAGTAACCTTCACATCCTTGTCGCTCGGGTTTACCTTGCGACGGCGCATATAGACGGGGCGGAACACCGGTTCGATACCCGAAGTGGTCTGCGACATCAGGCTCGTCGTTCCGGTCGGAGCGATGGTCAGCATCGCGATATTGCGGCGCCCGCTTTTGACCATTTCCTCATACAGTGCCGGGTCGGCCTCTTTGATTCGCCCGATCATCGGGTTGTTTTTTTCGCGCCCGGCATCGAAAATCGGGAATGCACCGCGCTCCTTGGCCAACTGTACCGATGCCCGGTAAGCCTCTACGGCAAGGGTTTTCTGCACCTCGACGGCAAAATCGATCGCCTCGTCCGAACCGTACTGCAACCCCAGCGCAGCCAGCATATCGCCCTCGGCAGTAATTCCGAGGCCTGTACGGCGCCCCTGTTGTGCTTTCGTGCGGATTTTCTCCCACAAGCTCACCTCGACGCTGCGAATATCCTCGTCTTCGGGGTCTTTCGAAATCTTCGCCAAAATCTGGTTCACCTTTTCGAGCTCCAAGTCAATGATGTCATCCATCATCCGCATTGCCTGTGCGATATGTTTCTTGAAACGGTCGAAGTTGAACTTCGCATTTTTCGTAAACGGCTCGTCCACATAGCCGTACAGGTTGATCGCCATCAGGCGGCAACTGTCGTAAGGACAAAGCGGAATCTCGCCGCAGGGGTTCGTAGAAACGGTCCGGAACCCAAGGTCGGCATAGCAGTCGGGCACCGACTCGCGCAGGATCGTATCCCAAAACAGCACGCCGGGCTCCGCCGACTTCCATGCATTGTGGATAATCTTGTTCCAAAGAGACCGGGCATCGATATCCTTTTCGTACATCGGCTGATCGGAGTCGATCGGAAACTGCTGGTGGTATTTTTTACCCTCTTTGGCCGCACGCATAAACTCATCGTCCATCTTGATCGAGACGTTCGCGCCGGTCACTTTTCCGGTCTCGACTTTCGCATCGATGAAGTTCTCGGCATCGGGATGCTTGATCGAAAGCGACAGCATCAGCGCGCCGCGCCGCCCATCCTGCGCCACCTCGCGGGTCGAATTCGAATAGCGTTCCATAAAGGGCACGATACCGGTCGAGGTGAGGGCACTGTTGAGCACAGGACTGCCCGTAGGCCGAATATGCGAAAGGTCGTGTCCTACGCCCCCGCGCCGCTTCATCAGCTGCACCTGCTCTTCGTCGATGCGGATGATACCGCCGTACGAGTCGGCCGGATTCTTGTGGCCGATCACAAAACAGTTCGACAGCGAAGCGATCTGCAGATTATTGCCGATACCGGTCATCGGGCCGCCCTGCGGAATCACATACTTGAAATCTTTCAGCAGGTGGTAAACCTCGGAAGCATCCATCGGGTTGGGATATTTTCCCTCGACCCGCGCGATCTCGTTGGCAATTCGCCAGTGCATCTGCTCGGGCGATTTTTTTCGTAAATTTTTTTTCCGAACGAGTCTTTCAGCGCATACTTGCTCACCCACACGGTAGCGGCAAGGTCATCTCCGCCAAAATACTCCTTGGCGCCTTCGACGGCTTCCGCATAAGGGTACTCTTTGAGCCCGGCGGCGGGATTCGTTTCTTTTTCGTTGGACATAACTATAATTATATTATCATTCTGTCGGGGGAACCAATGGCAATTTCAACCAAGCCAGGCAAATACCGCGCCCCATATGGCCGAAATTCTCGCCCGGAGCACCGTCGTACAACATCGCCAGCCGGTCTCCGACCCGGATCACCGACGGCATGCCGATGGCGCCTTTCACCTCTTTTGCATTGTCGCGGTCGATCACGACCGCCTTATTTTCTTTGTTCCAGTTATCCAAATCTTTGGTCCAGTACACCCAGACCGCATCGGTGTATTCGCCATGCGCAGGATCGATCCCGATGTGGTTGGTGAACAGGAACCAAGTTCCATTGCTTTTTTCATAGTACAGCGACGTATTTTCACACTGCTCGTCGGACGGAAAGATCGGCTGCGGATCGACTCTCCACGAACCGTTCAGGTCTTTCGTCCGCGCGATACCCACCGTACGGCCCAACTTGCCGGGAGCGGTAAAGGCCGCCGCCCCGAAAAACATCCTGAACTCGCCGTCCTGCTCCACCACATCGCCCGGACTGGCCGTATCGCTGTAATAGGTCCCCGCCTCATTGCTGAACGGGATGATATCATAGCGCTTCCTCCACGGGCCTGCCGGATGGTCGGCCTCGGCTTTCAGCGTTACATAAGGCGTCGACGGAATCCTGTCGGGTACCGGGGTGCAAAACTGCGTCCCCACATAAAAACATGTGCCATTTATTCCCGTCCTGCACCAGCCAGGGCGAAGAGGCCGACCGGGAATCGGGCTGCCCTTCGGCGCCCAGCGTCAGTTGTAGTCCGTGTTTTTCCCAATGGCGCAGGTCTTTGCTGGTCGCCAGGCAGGAGAGCCATCCCGTTTTACCGGCTCCGTCGTAGTGCAGGTAATAGGTTCCGTCATACTCGACGACCACCGCTTCGCGGGCTCCGTATGTATCGCAACTGTCAGGTCCCGTCGCACAGGGCATTACCAACCCTTCGTCCTCGATCTCCATGCGCAGCACGGCTTGCGACCGGCCGTCCATATAACGCGATGCGACCCGGGAGTTTTCCTGAGCAGACAAGTGCCCCGCCCACAAAAGCAGGCACCCTATGAAAATCTTTCTCATCGTCTCATTTTTCGGGTTACATCGTCCGGGAACAACCTGCCGGGAAACCAAATTATCGGTAGACGGACAAGCCTTACAAGATTACGAACTGTACCAAAATTGTAAAAGAACCTTCGCTTAATCTTATCAATAACTTATCAACACACCCACCTGAAAACAGTGCATAAACCCTTATTCCACAAGGGTTACAGAAACTTTTCGATTTTTCCCCGAGTGGCGGAGCCATTTTCGATACCTTCACGCTTACCTTCCCGGCCTGCGGGAAACGGAGATGAATCGCATCGGCAATGCGCCGGGCTACATGCTCGAGAATATGTGAGGGAATATCCATCTGCTCGCGCACCGTTTCAAACACATTCAGGTAATTGATCGTATCGGCCACATTATCGCTTGCCGCCGCTTTCGACAGGTCGGCTTCGATTTTCACATCGACCAGAAAGCGGTTTCCCACTACCTGTTCCAACGGATAACAACCGTGGCAGGCATGAAATTCCATATTTTCTAACTCAATGATAATTAAAGACATAATCAATCTATAAACGAATGCAGTACAAAGAAAGAGAATCTTCCCTGAAAAGCGAGCGGCTCCCGGCTAAGTTATCCACATTTTATTATTACCCGGGAAAGGGAAACTATCAGCCTGCTGATATTCAGCCTTTCGCAGCAACAAAGGCCGGTATTGAACCGGCCCTTCACGCTTCATTAATTGCCATTGACTGACAATCAATAACTTGCAATTCACAACAGTACATGCGGCTGCTTGGGCCGTGCACAGCAGGCGGTGAGGATTTTTGCAAACGGGGTATCGAACGAACGGGCCGTCCGGCGGCAACCGGAGTCTGCGGTGTGCTGTACGAATGCTCGCCGACGAATGTCCCCGCCGCGACCGTCACGAAACCGCGTTCGGTCATGAACCGGTCCAAATCATCCAATGCATGCTCATAATCGCGGTTCCCATAGACCGCCAGCAGCACGACAGGCGTTCCGTCCCCGTGAAGTCCCTGCAACCGTTCGAGCGCAAGCGGAGCGACACTTCCCCGGTAAACGGGTACGGCAACGACCGCCACGGAAGAAGAGGGCAGAATCGCATCATCCGCCGGCGTGTGGGTCAGGTCGTTCTCAACCAGCCGGGCAGCCTGTAATCCGGCTGCGACCGCTTCTCCCACCCGTTTCGAGGTATGAGTGGGGGAGAAATAATAGAGTTGTGCTTCGGAAACATTCATAGCAGTAGTATTTGTAATATTAAGAGCGCCCCCATGGGCTGTCTGAAACCGTTCCTTGGTCCCGGACCCGACCGGGCAGGGGGTTTATTCGTTTTTCCGTTCCGGCCGTACCGCCGGCAACTCCTGCCGGGAAGAGAGGGCCCGGTCCTGCACCTGGTCGATCGCCGCAAAATACCGGATCACCTCGGCGGCGCGACGCGCACCGATCACTTCAGCCAATTCATCGGCAGAGGCTTTGCGGATACGCGAAATCGTACGGAACTTCTGCAACAGTTTCTCGACCGACCGGGCACCCAGCGTCGGAATCTGCTCCAATTCGCTTTTAATAAAGGCGAGCGACCGCTTCTGCCGGTGGAACGTGATGCCGAAACGGTGCGCTTCGTCGCGGATGTGCATCAGCACTTTGAGCGCCTCGCTGTTGCGGTCGATGTAATAAGGCATCGGATCGTGCGGAAAGTAGACCTCTTCGATCCGCTTGGCCAGCCCGACGATCGCAATCTTCTGCTCCAACCCCAATCGCTTCAGCGTTTCATAAGCAAACCGCAACTGTCCTTTTCCCCCGTCCACGACGATCAGTTGCGGCAGTTCGGCTCCCTCTTCCAGCAGGCGGCTGTAACGCCGCGTCACCACCTCTTCCATCGACGCGAAATCGTTGGCCCCGACCACCGTTTTGATGTTGAAATGACGGTATTCTTTACGCGAGGGTTTACCGTCGCGGAATACGACGCATGAAGCGACAGGGTTGGTCCCCTGCAGGTTCGAGTTATCGAAACACTCGATATGGTGCGGCGGTTCGTTCAGGTGCAGCTCTTTTTGGAGCGCAGCCATAACCCGCGTAACATGCCGCGCCGGGTCCTTGATCTCGATCTGCTTGAGCTTTTCGAGGCGGTAAAGGCGGCAGTTGCGCTCCGAAAGTTCGAGCAAACGAAGCTTATCGCCACGCTGCGGCACACTAAACGCAGTTCCCTCGAACAACTCTTCAGCAGGCAGGAACGGCACCAGCACCTCGCGTTGCAAATGTCCCTGCAACCGGTCGCGGATACTGCCTACCGCATAAGAGAGCACGTCGCGCGGCTCGTCTTCGAGACCCGGTTTCAGTTCCACCGTAAACGAGTTGACCACGGCTCCCTGAACAATGCGCATGAAGTTACAGAAAGCCACTCCGTCGTCGATAATCAGCGAGAAGACATCCATGCTGCCGAGCGTATTGCTGACGACCACCGATTTGCTTTGGTAACCCGCAAGCAGGTCCAAACGCTTTTTGTACCGTCCAGCATCCTCGAAACGCATCTCGGCGGCGGCCTCGTTCATCAGCCGTTGCAGGTAATCGCGCGTCGCCCGGGTATCCCCTTTGAGCAGCGAAGCGACCATTCCGATACTCTCGCGGTACTCTTCCTCGCTCTGCCGGCCGACGCAGGGACCTTTGCAGTTCCCGATATGGTATTCGAGACAGACGCTGTACCTCCCTTTGGCAATCGCTTCCGGAGAGAGATTCAGCGAACAGGTACGCAACTGATAGATCCCGCGCAGGATTTCCAGAATCTCTTTCTGGATATAGACCGAAGCATAAGGACCGAAATACTGGGAACCGTCGCGCAGGAAACGCCGGGTCGACAGCACCCTCGGGAACGGTTCGTTGCGGATGACGATCCAGGGATAGGTTTTGTCGTCTTTGAGCAGGATGTTGTAGCGGGGTTGGATGCTCTTGATCATGTTGTTCTCCAGCAACAACGCTTCGCTCTCCGTAGCGACCACCGTATGCCGCAGGTCGGCGATCTTGCCGACCATCACACGCACTTTCGGGCTGTAGTCGGCCCGCGCAAGGAAATAAGACGACACGCGGCGCTTGAGGTTCTTGGCCTTCCCCACATAAATCACCTTGCCGTCATCGCCGAGAAACTGGTAAACCCCGGGCGAATCGGGCAACAGGGCCACTTTTTCCTTCAATTGCTGTATGCGCTGCGATGTAACCATTTTATTAAATACCCGTTTCAGCGAATAAATGTACCAAAAATTATCGTATTTTTGTTTTACCTACACACATCTGCTAACGCCGCATTTATGAAATTAGTCTCTCCCGAAGAGCTCCGTTTCGGCCATAAAGGTCTACTGGCTAACCTCCAGGCAGCACTAATTATGCGTTTGGCACGTCTTCATGGCATCAATCGGTTGTACAGCGATTCGCTTACCCGGGCAACGGCTGTCACAGCAGAACCCACAAATGAACCGGCGGGCAACCGGGACTCGAAAATACCCGGCAACGCTTTCGCAGCCGCAGCACTCGACGTCCTGCGCATCCGTTACGAAGCCGATCCGGGCGAACGACAGCACATCCCCGCCGGCGGGGGAGCCATCCTGATCGCCAACCATCCGACCGGAGCGCTCGACGGCATCCTGCTGATCGACCTGCTGACGCGTATCCGCCCCGACATCAAATTCATGGGTAATTTCCTACTGGACCGAATCGAGCCGTTAAAGCACTATTTCATCAATGTCGACCCGTTCGACCGCAAACAGCGGAACAATACCGGCGGAATGCGGCAGGCGCTGGCCCACCTGCAAAACGGAGGATTGCTGGTCATCTTCCCCGCCGGGGAAGTTTCCACATGGCAACACGGATTGCACGGGTGCAAGGACAAACCGTGGCCGCCTTCGATCCTTAGGTTTATCCGCAAAGCGGCCGTGCCGGTCATCCCGCTCTACATCCATGCCCGCAACAGCAGGCTTTTCCATCTCGCCGGCAAAATACATCCATTGCTACGTACGGCTCTGCTGCCCAACGAACTGCTGAACAAACACGACCGGACGATCCGGCTACGGATCGGTTCGCCGATCGTTTCCCACAAAACAGACGAACTTTCGCCCGAAGCATACGGTCGTTTCCTGCGGGCGAACGTCGAATACATGAAACCTTTGTACCACCGTCCGCGACGGGCTACACGGCGGGCGGCGCGCCGTCCGGCCGAAGCGGTGGCCCCGGGAATCGACCGGGCGCTGCTGCGTGACGATTTGCAAGCCATCCGGGATACGGACCTGCTCTTCTGCTACGGGGAGTACGAAGTCTATTTTGCATCGCCGGAACATATCCCGCACCTGATGCACGAGATCGGCCGGTTGCGCGAGATAACCTTCCGCGAAATCGGCGAGGGGACGAAAAACGACATCGACACAGACCGTTACGACCGCTACTACCGCCAGCTTTTCATCTGGGACGATGCGGCGGGACAGCTCGTCGGCGCCTATCGCCTGGGATTGGGCGACCAAATCATGGAGCAATACGGCATCAAGGGCTTCTACACCTATTCGTTGTTTCGCATGACCGCCGACATGGAACCGATCCTGCGCCAGACCATCGAACTGGGCCGTTCGTTCATCGTGAACGAGTACCAACGCAAACCGGTATCGCTGATGCTGCTGTGGAAAGGCATCCTCAACGTACTGCTGCGCCACGACGAATTCCGTTACCTGATGGGGCCTGTCACCATTTCGGGCGAATTTCAAAATAGCTCGAAACTGCTGATCGCCGCCTACCTGCGCAATCGACATCTCGACCGCGAAAATGCGCGACACATCCATCCCCGGACAGGTATCGCCGTGCCGGCACGGATCGACGAGACGCTGATCGAAGGAATCGATTCGATCGAGCTGATCAACAAGATCGTATGCGATATCGAACAGAACCGTTTCACGATCCCGATCCTGATCCGAAAATACCTGCAGGTAGGGGCGCGCGTACTCGGATTCAATACCGACCATGCTTTCTGCGACGGACTCGACGCGCTGATCCTGGTGGATCTGGCTCAAGTACCCGAAAAGACCATTCTGATGTTATCCAAAGAGATGACCGATATCGACGTGATCGGCCGGTTCAGCCGGTACCGGCCGACGATACCGGAATCTTCCCCTCCTGCCGAGCCTACGATTCCTGCATAATTTTCCGGCCGCTTTAGAAAAATTCAAATTCGACCACGGGACAGCCGAATATCGAATTATGCCGGATAAGCGATCTGCCCCTAACATTAGGCTCGCCTATTGATGATCCGGTTCCGGATGAAAAACTCCCCACTCATAGTGCGGAACCTCCACGTCCAACAGGGTCAGTACCCGTTCGACGATAGTGCCGCATAAGTCTTCGATATTCCGCGGGTGGGGATAAAACGACGGTGCTGCGGGGCAAATTACCGCTCCGCATTCGGAAAGCGTCGTCAAATTACGCAAGTGGATCGTACCCAGCGGAGCTCGCGCGGGACAAGTATCAACCGGCGGCGTTCTTTGAGCATTACATCTGCGGCGCGGCTGGCCAGATCGTTCGAAACACCCGCCGCAATACGTCCGGCCATGCCCATCGAACAGGGAATCACCACCATCGCATCGAAAGATGACGATCCGGAAGCCGGAGCACCGAACAGGTCGTCGTTGTCATAGCGGGTAAACCGCGGATCGTCCATCCAGGCCGGATCATCCTCGTAAGCGCTTACGGCAAGACCGTTACGGGTCACGATCAGAGCGATCCGCCCGACACCGTTCGCTTCGGCCAGCCTGCGGCAAAGCAACCGGGCATAAAGCGACCCGCTCGCTCCGGTAACCGCTACGATGATATTGCGTTTTTTCTCCATATTTCCTGATTGAATACTGCTTTCCGGCTCCGTCCGCCGACCGCATTGGAAATATGGCCGAGCGTACCAAACCGGCCCGTTCAAAAATTTCAGAATTTCAGAGTTCCAGAATTCAAGAACCGGACCGATCAGACTTTACAAAGCACTGCAATCCCTTATCACAGCTCTATTCCGACACATTTCAACCCCTTGTCTTGCAAAAATTCGAGCGTCCGGGGCAACGCATAGGACATATTGCGGTAACTTTTCAGCGAATCGTGGAAAACAACGATCGAACCGCCCTTAACATGTTTGGTCACGTTGCGCAGGCAAAGACGCGGCGATATCCGGCGGTTATAGTCCTGGGAAAGCACGTCCCACATGATCAGGTTATAGTGTTCGCTGAGACGCCGTGCCTGGGTGGGAGTAATCTGACCGTAGGGGGGGCGGAACAGGTCGGTGTGCAACAGGTTGTTCGCAAACTCTACATCCTCCAGGTAGCCTTCCAGACTCATGCGCCAGCCTTTCTGGTGGCTGTAAGTGTGGTTGCCGATCCGGTGCCCTTCCGCGACGATCCGCTGGAACAATTCGGGGTGCATTTCGGCATTTTTCCCGAGACAGAAAAAAGTCGCTTTTGCCCCGTATTTCGCCAATTGCTCGAGAATCATCTCGGTGACACCCGGTGTGGGACCGTCGTCGAAAGTAAGGTATACCTCCTCCGACGGGGGCATCTCCCACACCAGCGACGGGAAAATCCTGCGGACGAATTTCGGCGGTTTAATATACATGAACGGTTAACCTCCGATATAATAGTAGGTGAATCCCGCCTTGCGGACATCCGTACGGTCGTAGATATTGCGTCCGTCGAACAGCACCGGCGAGTGCATCGCTTTTTTAAGCGCCGTCCAATCGGGGATTCGGAATTCTTTCCATTCGGTCACGAGCAACAATGCATCGGCGTCTTTCGCCGCTTCGTACATATCGGCGGCGTACCGCACCCGATCGCCCACCGCACGTCGGCACTCATCCATCGCCACCGGATCGTAAACGGTCACTACCGCACCGGCTTCGTTCAGCAGGCGGATCAGGACCAATGAGGTAGCCTCGCGCATATCGTCGGTCTCGGGCTTGAATGCAAGCCCCCAAAGCGCAATCCTGCGTCCGCGGAGATCCCCGCCGAAATGGCGTTTGAGCTTATCGAACAACACCTCTTTCTGCCGGCCGTTCACCTCCTCGACCGCCTGCAACACCCGCATCCGGTAGCCGGACTCCTCAGCCGTATGGATCAATGCCTTCACGTCTTTCGGAAAGCATGAACCTCCGTAGCCGCAGCCCGGATAGAGAAATTTGCCGCCGATACGCTCGTCGGAACCGATACCGCGCCGCACCATATTCACATCGGCGCCGACCAACTCGCACAGGTTCGCAATGTCGTTCATAAAACTGATCCGCGTAGCAAGCATGCTGTTAGCTGCATATTTGGTCATTTCGGCCGACGGTACATCCATGAAAATCACCCGGAAATTATTGAGCAGGAAAGGACGGTAAAGCCGCATCATCAACTCCCGGGCCCGCTCGCTTTCCACGCCGACCACCACGCGGTCGGGGCTCATGAAATCCTGGATCGCGCTGCCTTCCTTGAGGAATTCGGGATTCGACGCCACGTCGAATTCCACTTCGACGCCCCGGCGCGCCAGTTCGGCGGCAACTACTTGGTGGATACGGGCCGCAGTACCCACAGGTACGGTACTCTTGGTTACCAACAGCGTGTATTTATTGATGGAAGCCCCGAATTCGCGCGCTACCTCGAGTACGTAATGCAGGTCGGCCGAACCGTCCTCCCCCGGGGGCGTCCCCACGGCGATGAACACCGCTTCGACATCGTTCAGGTGCGGAGCCAGTTCCGTCGCGAACGACAACCGCCCCGCCTGCACGTTTTTCTGCACCAGCGCATCCAGTCCCGGTTCGTAAATCGGAATCTCACCGCGTTGGAGACGTTCGATTTTCGCACGGTCGATATCCACGCACACCACTTCGATGCCCATCTCCGAAAAACAGGTGCCGGATACCAATCCGACGTATCCCGTTCCTACAATCGCTATTTTCATGTGTTACAAGTTGTTTTAATTCTATGTCCTCCCGGCGCACTTGCCGGCAACTTTCATCGCCCCACAGTGAAAGTCCACGCGGGCAAATGTATTACAAGATAATCAAAAAAACTATTCGTGGGACACTCCTTTCATCGAAAGGCTGATCCGGCCCCGCATACGGTCGATTCCGGTCACACGTACATGCACCTGTTGGTGCAATTTTACCACGTCCCCCGGCGACGAGACGTATCTGTCGGCCAGTTGCGAGATATGCACCAGCCCGTCCTGCTTAACACCTACATCGACGAATGCACCGAATGCGGTAATGTTCGTTACGATCCCCGGCAATTCCATCCCTTCACGCAGGTCGTCCAACGAATGGACGTCGGCGAACCGGAACGCCCGGATCGTACTGCGCGGATCGCGGCCCGGTTTGGCCAGCTCAGCAAGGATATCTGTCAGCGTAGGCAGTCCGATCGTATCGGTTACATACCGTTTCAAGTCTATTTTCGCACGTAATTCGGCGGAGGACAGCAATTCCTGCACCCGCACACCCAAATCTGCGGCCATCCGTTCCACTACCGGATAGGCTTCCGGATGGACGGCACTGTTGTCGAGCGGATGCTTCCCCTGCGGAATCCGCAGGAAACCCGCGCATTGCTCGAACGCTTTTGCCCCCAGCCGCGACACTTTGAGCAAATCGCGCCGGGAGGCGAAATCGCCGTTAGCCGCACGGTATTCGACAATATTCTGAGCCAGCGACGGTCCCAGTCCCGACACGTATGTGAGCAGATGTTTCGATGCGGTGTTAAGATTCACGCCCACGCGGTTCACACAACTTTCGACCACGCTGTCGAGGCCGCCTCGTAATTTTTCCGGATTCACATCGTGCTGGTATTGGCCCACGCCGATCGACTTCGGGTCGATTTTAACCAGCTCCGCAAGCGGATCGATCAGGCGCCGCCCGATCGAAACGGCTCCGCGTACCGTCACGTCGTAATTCGGGAACTCTTCCCGCCCGGCAGCCGACGCAGAGTAAACCGACGCACCGTCCTCGCTGACCATGAATACCTGTACCTCGTGCCCGAAACGGACATTCCTCACCAGTTGCTCGGTTTCGCGGCCGGCCGTACCGTCCCCGACGGCCACCGCATCGATCCGGTACTCATCCACCAAAGAGGCAAGCCGCTGCATCGCCTCCGCATCCCGCTTTTGCGGCGGATGCGGGAAAATGGTCTCGTTGTGCAGCAGGTTGCCCTGTCCGTCAAGACATACCACCTTGCAACCGGTGCGGAATCCGGGATCGATCGCCAACACGCGTTTTTGTCCGAGCGGAGCGGCGAGCAACAACTGCCGCAGGTTCTCGGCGAACACCTTTATCGACTCCTCGTCGGCGCGGGCCTTGGCCTCGGTCAACGTTTCCCCCTCCATCGACGGTTTCAACAACCGTTTGTACCCGTCCCGAACGGCCGCTTCGACCAAAGGCCGGACAGGGGAGGGATTCCGTTTGATAAAAATACGCTCCAGCTGCTCCACCGCAGCAGATTCATCCGGCAACACCGACAGTTTGATAAATCCTTCCCGCTCAGCACGAACCATCGCCAGCAGACGGTGGGCCGCCACCCGGCGCAACGGTTCCGACCAGTCGAAATAATCCGAATATTTGGCTCCTTCCTGTTCTTTGCCTTTGACCACGCGCGCAGAGATCACCCCCTCGCGGGTAAACAGGCGGCGCATGGCACTGCGGGCCGCTTCGCTTTCGCTGACCCATTCGGCGATAATATCGCAGGCACCATCCAAAGCCTCCTGCAAATCGTGAACCTCCCCGCCCACGAAACGTTCCGCGAGCCGGTCGGGTCGTGCACCGTCCTGGCGCATCAGCATCGCGGCCAACGGTTCGAGCCCCTTTTCCCGTGCTACCGTGGCACGGGTCCGGCGTTTGGGACGATAGGGAAGGTAAAGGTCTTCCAAGGGGGCGCCCTCGTAACACTGTTCGATCTTCATGCGCAATTCGGGCGTCAGTTTGCCCTGTTCGTCGATCGAAGCGAGAATCGTCTCCTTTCGCTTTTCCAGTTCGGAGAGCCGTTCGAACTGCACTTTCACTGCACTTACCTGCACTTCGTCGAGTCCGCCGGTCCGTTCCTTGCGGTAGCGGCTGATAAAAGGAACCGTCGCCCCTTCCGCCAGCAGCTGCACCGTATGTTCGGCCTGCCGCACCGTAACGCCGCACCGGGAGGCGATCACCTGGATCAACGTTGTATCTATCGGGGTCATCTCTCGCTATTTTTGAGAGCAAAGATAACAAGATTGCCGCAAGTTTTTCGTACTTTTGGGCAAACGGCCTCCGGAAGCATTCCCATGACCGGGAAGATCGCCTGTTCATGGCCGGAAAAGAGTACCGGGTCGCACTTGGGGCACAACAAGGCAATCTCATCCGCAAGGTAGGCCGCCTACAAAACAAAAGCGGGAACGGCAATTTCACACCCGCAACCTTGTTCCTGAATTTTAGAAAATTATCCGATATGTTTAAAACACAAACCTATACACGGCGCCGCAACGAGCTGCGCAAACGTCTCGGCGGAGGCCTCATCCTGCTGCCGGGTAACCACGAATCCTCTGCCAACTATCCGGGCAACACTTTCCCGTTCCGGCAGGACAGCACTTTTCTCTATTTTTTCGGACTGAACCATCCCGGTTATGCCGGAGTACTCGACGCAGACTCCGGCGAAGATATGCTTTTCGGAGAAGACTATACCATCGACGATATTATCTGGATGGGGCCGCAGCCTTCGCTCACCGACCAAGCGCTTAAAGCGGGCGTGACCCGGACTGCCGGACTGAACGAGTTGGCCGAAACGATCCGTACGGCAATCGCCGCCGGACGCCGCATCCATTTCCTGCCGCCTTATCGTGGCGAAACGACACTGATGTTAAGCGATCTGCTCGGCATACGTCCCGACGCATTAGCGCAATACGTCTCGGTTCCGCTGGCTAAAACGGTCGTCGCACTGCGCGAAATCAAAGACGCGGAGGAAATCGCGGAGATCGAACGCGCCTGCACGATCGGCACCAAAATGCACCTGCAAGTAATGCAAATGTGCCGGCCGGGAGTCGTCGAACAAGAGATCGCCGGAGCTATCGACGGCATCGCGCTGCAATACGGCGCGGGCGTATCATTCATGTCGATCGTAAGCCAGAACGGCGAAACGCTCCACAACCACTATCACGGGAATGTACTCGAAGGCGGACGCCTGCTATTGGTCGACGCGGGCGCCGAAACCAACATGAACTATTGCAGCGACTTTACCCGTACGATCCCCGTCAACGGCAAATTCACCGTCCGGCAAAAAGACATATACGATATTGTATTGGCAGCCAATTCCCGCACGTTCGAACTGGCCCGGCCAGGCGCTTTTTACTGGCAAATGCACAATGCCGCCGCACGCATCATCGCCGACGGGCTCAAGGAGCTCGGACTGATGCAGGGCGACATGGAAGCGGCCGTAGCCTGCGGGGCGCAGGCCTTGTTTATGCCGCACGGGCTCGGGCACCAAATGGGACTCGACGTACACGACATGGAAAACATCGGTGAGAAATACGTCGGGTACGACGACGAAACGCTGCGCAGCGAGACGCCAGGATTATCATCGCTCCGCATGGGCAAGCGCCTCGCTCCAGGCATGGTGATGACCGTAGAACCGGGCATCTACTTCATCCCGGCGCTGGTCGAAAAATGGGAAAAGGAAGGTCTCGGCGGAGGCTTCATCAATTTTGCCAAAGTTCGCGAGTATTTCGGTTTCGGTGGAATACGCATCGAAGACGACATGCTGATTACCCCGGAAGGCAACCGCATGCTCGGCAACCGCCGGGCACCTGCGACCACAAATGACATCGAAACATTTATGCATCTTTAATCCAAAGCAAGCGTCATTTCCCTGTACTTTCGGCTACGGCCCGGCAAGTCTGCCGGGCCGTAAACATTAGATATCCGGATACCACTCACGAGCCATTCCGAAGGCCTGCTTGCAACCAAAAAACCCGGAATACACATACTACAATCAGACGCATTTATCCTCTCTAAAGATCAATATACCGATCCGTAATCAGGCTAAAATTTGTTCCGTTTTACGAAACAGCCGTATAAAAAATCAGCAATTTTTAAAAGCTGCATAAACGGCATTCCTTCCATTTTGAATGCTTACAGAGCAATATAGACACATACCTGAAGAGCCCGCACAGTATCGCTTTCAGCCTATTCTTAAAAAAAAGAAAATACGACTGCATAATACGCCAAAAAGGCTCGCTATCCCGACTTAATTTGATATTTTTTTACTATTTTCGCCACAAAAGACGAAAAAATACGCTATTTAAGCCGGAATCGTAAAGAATTTTCAAGGATAAATATCGATTTTCGTTTGCCTTAGGTACATCCGTGACAAAAAAAGACAGACACAAACACCCGATATTACACTATCAAGCCATTTGTATACGCTTTGTTACCGACTATCCGGACAATAAGGATACATCCCGGCATCACCTTTGACAGGAATCGTGAAGTTGCGGAAGTCTGTCCGACCACCGTGCTGCGGCGCACAACTGGAGAAATGGTATGATAATGATTAGGAAATTCCCCGAAAGAATCGGAGCCGGTTTCAACTCCGGGAATTACTTCATATCCGCAAAAGGTTGCAGAACACAGCCTTTCGAAATACTTGGCTAGTACCCCCGACGGGAATCGAACCCATATCAGCAGAACCGGAATCTGCCATTCTATCCATTGAACTACGGAGGCAAGAAAACTGTGGATGCAAAGGTGCAACTTTTTTACCGTTAATACAAATTTTCAATTGATTTTCCGGCGCACGATCCGGCTTGCCGATGTCCTCGGACGGCTTTATAACAACCGGTAGCGAATTTTACATTTTGTGAAACCTATTAACACTTCTATATCCGTATGTCAGACAACACCCTCAGGTCAGAAAAATGGCGTAGACTCGAACGGGTTATCAAATGGACAGGGCTGTCCATCAACTCGTTCGCGCTGACCATTGGGCTCAAACGGAGCGAAAACCTATACCAGATCAAAAAGGGCAACAACGGTATCAGCCGCGACCTGGCCGAACTGATTACAGCCAAATATCCAAGCGTCAGCAAGGGCTGGCTGCTCACCGGCGAAGGTGAAATGCTGATCGGCAACAAAGCGGTAACCGGATCGGGCAGCGGCATCCCCTATTACGGCATGGACGCGACCGTGGCAGTCGAGCAGCAGCTACCGCCGCCTCTTTTTCTATATCAACGTGCCCATTTTCAACGATTGCGACCTGAGTGCCATGGCGCTCGGGACCGCCATGCAGCCAGACATACCGGCCGGCAGCATCGTGCTGCTGAAAAAATGGGATGTCAAAGCCGTCGTTCCCGGCGAATCTTACCTGATTATATCCGCTGCATTCAAAGGGTTCCGTATCATCCGCCGCTCGGAGCAGGCGGACGAACTGCTGCTATTACCGCGAAACGCCGAAGAGTACGACCCAATCTCCATTAAACAAAGCTCCATCGAAAAATTGTTTATCGTCCGCGGGATTATTATCAAGAAAATTTTGTGATCTTTGTCTTCCGGGATGCCCGGCCGCTCCGGGACACCGAAGGGATTCCTCGTGATCCCGGGTCCTGACATTTGGGTAAAGGCCCCGCGGACAACAAGTACAGTATCACATTAAAACCGCACAACCATGTTTTCAGGTATCGTCGAAGCTACCGGACGGGTCATTGCCGTCCGCGAAGAGCAGGGCAATAAACACTTCACGATCGAAGCTCCGTTTACACAGGAGTTGCGCATTGATCAAAGCATCGCGCACAACGGCGTCTGCCTCACGGTCGTCGAACTCGAAGCGCCGCATTACACCGTGACGGCTATCCGCGAAACCCTGATCAAATCCAATCTCGGAGAGCTCCGCGAAGGCGATCTGGTCAACCTGGAACGAAGCATGCGCCCCGACGCCCTGCTTGACGGACACATCGTCCAGGGCCATGTCGACCAGACGGCTCGCTGCACCGCAATTACCGAGGCTGACGGGAGTTGGTACTATACCTTCGAGTACGACTCCTCTGCCGGCAACATTACGGTGGAAAAAGGATCGGTCGCCGTCAACGGCGTCAGCCTGACCGTCGTGAATTCACAGCCGGACTCCTTTCAGGTCGCGATCATTCCCTACACGCACGAACACACCAATTTCCACACCTTCCGGGTGGGAACGACCGTAAACCTCGAGTTCGACATCGTCGGCAAGTACATCACCAAACTCATGCAGCTATACCGGGTGAAATAGAACCGGGAGAAACATATGAAATTAAAAATCAGGACAACTGCGGGAGCGGCCCTCTCGGGGTCGCAGCAATGGCTGCGGCACTGAGTATCGGGTGCGGCACATTGCTCAACCTCGGGTTGCCGCGCATCCTGATTGTCACGGGAAGCGTGTTCACGGTCATGTATCTCACGGCCCGTTTCTGTTTCAACCTGTTCGTGCGTTACCGGATCAAACCGATCTATCAGGTGTTGCTCTCCAAAAATGTCAAAACGCACGAGTTGCCGCCTGCAGGCGATCTGGTCGAAGAGATCCAGGACGAACTGAACCTTTGGGCCGAAAAAAATGCACAGGAAATCGCCCGGCTCAAAGAGAACGAACGATACCGCAAAGAGTTCCTCGGCAATGTGTCGCACGAAATCAAAACCCCTATTTTTACGGTACAGGGCTACATCCTGACCCTGCTCGACGGCGGACTGGAGGACAAAAACATCAACCGCAAATACCTGGAACGCTCCGAAAAAAGCATAGACCGGCTGATCAATATCGTGCAGGACCTGGAAGAGATATCGAAACTCGAATCGGGCATGTTGGTCCTCGACCAGGAACGTTTCGATATCGTCGCCCTGGTGCACGAAATCGCCGATGCCGTAGAAATGGAGGCCACTGCACACCGCATCACCGTCAAAGTCGGCTCTGGCGTATCCCAGCCGCCCGTATATGTTTTCGCCGACCGGAGAAGAATCGGTCAGGTCGTAACCAACCTGCTGACCAATTCGATCAAATACGGCCGCGAAGGAGGTTGCACCACGATCAGTTTCATCGACATGTTCGACCGGGTAATGATCGAAGTGGCCGACAACGGGGTAGGTATTGCGGAAGAGAACATTCCGCGCGTTTTCGAGCGCTTTTTCCGCGTCGATAAAAGCCGTTCGCGGGAACAGGGGGGAACCGGACTGGGCCTCGCCATCGTAAAACATATCCTCGACGCACACGGCCAAGGAATCACGCTGCGCAGTAAACCCGGCGAAGGGAGCACGTTTTCATTCGCACTGGCCAAAGGGGCCATCCATCCGCAGCGTCCGGCCAATACCCCTGTTTCCGCAGGCTGACACCCTTCCCGACGTGCGGTCGTCCTTTCTCCTTCCTCCGTGAAAATTGAACCCCCTGAAAATTTGTCGGTGGGAGAAAATCACTATATTTGTTGAGATTTAATTGACTATGGAACATCTCCTGCCGCTTTTCGTTACCTGGGACGTAAATCCCGCACTGCTGCACATCGGCTCGTTCGAAATCCGCTATTACGGCCTGCTGTGGGCGATAGCGCTCGGGATAAGCGCTTACATTTTCCACAACATCATGCAGCGCGAAGGGCTGAGCGAAAAGACATTCGACTCGATCTTCTGGTTCGGCGTAATTTCGACGGTCGTCGGCGCGCGGCTCGGACATTGCCTTTTCTATGACCCGGGCTACTACCTCACGCACCCGATCGAAATCCTCGACATCCGGCAGGGGGCTGGCCAGCCACGGCGCCGCTTTCGGTCTGCTGCTGGGATTGTGGCTCTTGTCGCGCAAGAATAAAATGCCTTATATCTGGTCGCTCGACCGCATCAGTATTGCCGTGGCGATCAGCGGGGTGGCCGTCCGGCTGGGAAACCTGATGAACTCCGAAATTTATGGTACCGTCACATCGCTGCCGTGGGGATTTATTTTCGTCCGCGACGGCGAAACACTGCCCAAGCACCCGACCCAGATTTACGAAGCGCTCTGCTACCTGGTGCTGTTCATTATCCTGTGGTGGATGTACTACAAAAAAGACACCGCCCGCCGGCGTCCCGGCCTGATGTTTGGATTCTTCCTGATCGTGCTGTTCGGGACACGGTTCCTGATCGAATTCATCAAGAATCCGCAGGAAGACTTCGAAGTGAATATGCTCCTGAATATGGGACAGCTGTTAAGTATTCCGTTTATCCTGACCGGTATCGTGATCCTCTGGTGCGCATTGCGCAAACCTCCGCTCGATCCCGCACCGCTGAAAAAGAGTTTTTCCGGCACCCCTGCGAAACGAAAAATAGAACCCCCATAACAACAGAGACCATGGACCCAATCAGTATGCTCATATTCAATGCCCTGGTTCGCCGCCAGAGCATTAACCTGCCCGATATCGGCTCGCTGAAAGTCATTATGCGGGCACCCGTGATCGAGAAAAAGAGCGTGCTCACCCCACCAGTAAATCTGGTAATTTATGCAGAGTCTGAATTTCCCGAATTCACAAGCATCGTTACACTGATCGCACAGAGCAGCAACAAAGACGAAGCGCAAGCCTGGGAGATTTACGGCCGCTGGCTGGCCGCCGCACGTACCGACGGAGTCGTCCGGATCGACTCGGTGGGAGAGATTCGCGACGGACGTTTTTAGCTGCCGCCGAACTCAACGAAATACTCAATCCGGTAAATCCCGCTCCCGTGAAGCTGCCGCGTCAGATGGAAATCCGCCAGATCCTACTGTGGGTCATCGGAGCCGTGGTAGCCGGAGGGGCGATTTCAATCGGAGCGATCACACTGCTGAACCACAGCACTTACCCTTATGAAGAAGAGGAGCAGATAACGGTTACGGAAGCAATCCCGGCAACCGCATCCGATTCCACGCCAAAAGACACGGCCATCGGCCCGGATGCGCCTTTCGACTCCCCTGTCGTTACACCGGAAACGCAACCGCAACCTGCCGAAAAGAGCGCGGGAAGTACGACTCCGGCTGCCACAAGGACTACAACGGCAGAGGCAGCTCCCAAGACAGCGTCGAAAACAGCCCCTACGGCCCCGTCAGCGAACTCAAGCGTTGCAGCGGGACAAACGGGTTATTACGTAGTTATCGGCACGTACAGCACCGATGAAAATGCGAACAAGTTTATCGGACAAGCAAAAAAAACCGACAACACGCTCACTTTCCACAAACTGCCGCTGGGTAACGGCAAAATCATGGTCTATACCTCACTGTCGGCTTCAGAGCAGGAGGCGAACAGGCTCAAACGGCAATGCTCCGCATCTTTCCCTGACGCATGGGTTTTCAAACGGAGAGTCCGGTAGTCTATCCGGAGCCGGTCCGATAAGCAGATTACCTGGAAAACCAGGCCAAAATCGGCCTGTACCTAATAACAAAACAGAGGCATCCGCATGGATGCCTCTGTTTTACTCTATTTAATCGATTATCAGTCCACCTGCGGCCGTAGCGCCGGGATTTTCTTTTTTTCCCTGAAACAGCTAAGAACTGCGCAATGGAACGCCTTATTTGACATGGCCGTTAGCTACCAGGTATTCGGCTATCTGGACCGCGTTCAGTGCCGCTCCTTTACGGATTTGGTCGCTGACACACCAGAAGGCCAGTCCGTTCGGGTCGGTAATATCCTTGCGGATACGGCCCACATAGACCGGATCGCAGCCGGCCAGCAACAACGGCATCGGATATTTCTTCTGGTCGGGTTCATCCATCAGCACGATTCCCTCGGCACGGCAAAATGCTTTGCGGGCCTCTTCGACCGACACGGGACGCTCCGTTTCGAGCCATACCGCCTCGGAGTGCGCACGCATCACCGGTACCCGGATACAGGTCGCACTCACTTCGATATCCGAATGCATGATCTTGCGCGTCTCGTGGAACATCTTCATCTCCTCCTTCGTATAGTCGTTGTCGGTAAAGACATCCACCTGAGGAATGACGTTATAGGCTAACTGAAAGGGAAATTTGCTGACTGTGGGTGCCTCTCCGCGCACGAGCTGGGCATGCTGTTCGGCCAATTCGTCCATCGCCGCGGCTCCGGCGCCGCTGGCGGACTGGTACGTAGAGACGTGCACGCGGCGGATGTGCGACACGTCCTCGATCGCCTTCAGCGCCACGACCATCTGGATCGTCGTGCAATTGGGATTGGCGATGATTCGCCGCGGGGATTGACTCCGTCGCGGGATTGACCTCCGGCACCACCAGGGGCACCTCGTCATCCATGCGGAAAGCGCTCGAATTATCGATCATCAGCGTTCCGTGCTTGGTAATCGTCCCGGCAAATTCTTTGGAAGTCCCTGCTCCCGCCGATACGAAAGCGATACTCACCCCTTTGAAATCGTCGTTATGGGCAAGCTGTTTCACGACTATCTCCTTACCGCGAAACTTGTAGGTTCGTCCGGCACTACGTTCCGAACCGAACAGCAACAACTCCCGGATGGGAAATTCACGTTGCTCCAACACCCGCAAGAACTCCTGGCCGACGGCCCCGCTTGCACCAACAATCGCCACTTTCATATGCTCTCTGAAATTATGTCCGGCGTACCGCGACGGTTACTTTTCCATGCATTGCCCATGGAATACACACGGCAAATATAGCACCGTTACATTAAAATAAAACTATTTGTTAAAATATTTTCTTTCCTGTTTTAAAACAAACGAATATTTACATCAATCAAAGAACTCGTCTTCCTCACGGGGAACCGCCGTAGCCGTTCCTTTCTCTTCATTGCATTGGTAGACCACCGCACCGACCGGCACCGGGAAAAGGTCGCTTTCACTCACGCCGAGCGAAGGATCGCCGTAAATTTTTTTCATGAATCCGGCAAAAATCGGCAATGCCACACGGGCACCGTCCCCGGCTCCGTTCAAGTGCACGCTGCGGTCCTCACCGCCAACCCATGCGCCGGCTACGATCTTCGGCGTCACGCCCATGAACCAGGCGTCGGAATTCTTCTGCGAAGTTCCGGTCTTACCGGCCATATCGGCTTTGAAACCGTACATCCAACGCAAGCGTCCCGCGGTTCCGGACGTAACGACATTCTTCATCATACCGAGCATCGTGAAAGCGGTCTGTTCGCTGATCGCATCCTGCAGAGCCGGAGCGAATGTAGCCAGTACGTTACCGTTACGGTCCTCGATCCGGGTCACGAAAATAGGATCGGTAAATACGCCCCGGTTTGCAAATGTCCCGTAAGCGCCGACCAGTTCGAACAGGGAAAAATCGGGCGTCCCCAAACAGAGCGAATAGACCGGGTCGATATAGCTTTTGATACCCATTTTATGAATATAGTCGGCCACCGCCTGCGGCTGCCGCGCCTGCTTCATGATCCAGGCCGAATAGTTGTTGCGGCTGTTGGCCAACCCCCACCAGAGCGGCTTCAGCTCACCGGTATACTCGACCCGGCCCGCCTCCTTGGGCTGCCAGATCGTCCCGTTATCGGTTTCGATCGTCACGGGCAGATTCGGCACCAGCGTGCAGGGATCGTATCCGAGGTGCGCGATGGCAAAGGTATAGATGAACGGCTTGATCGTCGAACCCACCTGGCGCTTGCCCTGCTTGGCCATGTCGTATTTGAAATAGCGGTAATTCGGACCGCCGACGTAAGCTTTCACATATCCCGTCGAAGGGTCGATCGCCATGAACGATGCCCTGAGAATCTGTTTGTGGTAGAGAATCGAATCGTACGGGGACATGGTTGTATCGCGTTCGCCCTTGTACGAGAAGACCTTCATTTTGACAGGTTTTTTGAATTCGGACATAATCTCCTCGTCCGATGCCCCGTCGTTTTTGAGTGCGCGGTAACGGTCGGTCTGACGCATCGCATTGCGCATGATGCGGTCGATCTCATCCTTGCCTATGTCGTTGAACAGGCGTTTGGTCGCCCGTACCTGACGGTCCATCGTAGGCTGGATCTCCTTGCTCATGTGAGCCACAAGCGCATCCTCGGCGTACTCCCTGCATCGTCGAGTTGATCGTGGTATAGATTTTCAGTCCGTCGCGGTAGATATTGTAGGGCGTGCCGTCGGATTTGACGTTCTTGACGCACCAGCCATACAACGGATTGGTATCCCACTGTTTAACGGCCTGATCGTAATCCCATTCGTTGTAGAACTGGTTGCGCTTGGGCCGCTCGGCGTTCATCACCAGACGCAGCATCTCGCGGAAATAGGTCGCCGAGCCCTCGTTATGCGATACCGGATGGTAGTCCAGGTCGATAGGCAGGGCCTGCAACGAATCGCGCTGATGGCGGTCGATATATCCCTGCTGCTTCATCCGCGCAATTACCAGGTTGCGCCGTGCGAGGGCCCGGTCGGGATTTTGCACCGGACTGTAACGGGTGGGCTTGTTCACGACTCCGACCAGCATCGCCGACTCCTCTGCGTTGAGTTCCGAGGGGAGTTTATTGAAGAAAGTGCGGGCGGCGGATTTGATGCCGTACGCGTTGCTGCCGTACTCCACCGTATTGAGATACATCGCTATAATCTCCTCTTTGGTATAGTTCCGCTCGAGCATGACGGCTGTAATCCACTCTTTGAGCTTCGAAATCACCAACTTCGATCCTTTCGAGATCGGATTGTTGTATGCCGCGGTATCGCGCGGGTAGAGGTTCTTGGCCAACTGCTGCGAGATCGTACTGCCGCCGCCCTGTCCGAACTGGGCCAGTGCGATCGTACGTACGGCCACACGCGCCAGGGAGATGAAATCGATACCCGAATGGGAATAAAAACGCATGTCTTCGGTTGAGACCAATGCCGCAACAAGGCTCGGCGAAAGTTCGTCATAATCGCAGTAGGAGCGATTTTGCACGAAGAAACTGCCGATCATTTTACCGTCTTCCGAATAAATCTCGGTAGCCAGGTTACTTTTCGGGTTCTCCAGCTCCTCGAAAGTAGGCAACTTGCCGAACACGCCGATTCCGATCAACAACAGCAACAACAGGATCAGCGCCACAGGGGACGCGAGCAGGATCCAAAAACCATTTTATCGCCTTGGGTGTCTGTAATTTGTCGATCAGTTTCTGGGCCATAACCGCATGTAAAGTTTTTCGGGGCAAAGTTACAATTTTAATCGGAATTACCGATAAAACGTGATTTGCTGCCGAGATATTTCATTCAACGGGCGCTACCCCTGTCCCGGAATTTGTTTATCTTTGTTCAATTCGTCAAAACCTCACCTAAACCAGACACCGATGAACCTTGCCAAACTCTCCCTGGCAGCGATTTTCTGCCTGTCAACCTTTACCGCCCGCCCGCAGACGCAAGAGGCTCCCAAGCCCGTCCACCCCGAGAAATGGAGCGATATTGAAAACTACATCCGCGACAACTGGAACGACTTTGTCGACACCATGCCGTCGCTGCCCAAACCTTATTGTTACGCACTAAACCCCGGAACGCTATACTATTGGGACCTCTATTTTATCAACGAAGGGCTGATGCGGCAGGGATTTTTCGAACAGGCCCGCAACAATGTCGACAACTTCATCTACGAGGTGGAGAAACTCGGTTTCATTCCCAACGCGAACGGGTGGGGCGAAGACCGCAGCATGACTCCCTATTTCGGCATGATGGTGAGCAGCTACTACGACAAAGCCCAGGAAAAGGACACCGCATGGCTGCGCCGCGCCTACAACGCCGTGCTGAAAGAATACGAGTTCTGGACCAATACGAACGGCAATACGATTGAAGACCATTCGACCCCGGTCGAAGGATTGCAACGCTACGGACACCATTCCGATTCGGCCACGCTGGTCAGCTTTTACGACAAAGTGTTGCAGGGACGCTTCCACCTCGAAAAAAATGTGCCTGCGAGCGAAAAGATCCGCATCGCGGGCCATCGACTCGCCGAAGCCGAAACGATGGATTTCAACCCGCGTTTCGAAGGGCGGTGCATGGATTTCATTCCGGTAGACCTGAACTCGAACCTCTACCAATACGAGAAAGAGCTCGGCCGGCTCGAACGCAAACTGGGCATTTCCGACGGCCGCGCCTGGGAAAAACGCGCCGACAAACGTGCGGCGCTGATCCGCAAATACCTGTGGAGCGACCGGTGGGGACTTTACCTCGATTACGATTTTGTCAATAAGCGCCACAGTCCCATTGCCTCGGTCATCACCGTCATGCCGTTATACTGGGGTTTCGCATCGAAGCAGGAGGCAGCGCGGATCGTGGAAAACCTGCCGATGTTCGACTCCCCGGGCGGACTGGTCGTCTGCGAGCGTTCCGAGCAGCCGATCCTCTACCAGTGGGGCGACGGGGCGGTATGGGCCCCGGTACAGTTCCTTGCGATGGGTGCGCTCGAAAATTACGGTTATGACGCTGCCGCGCAACGCATAGCCCTCAAATGGCTCAACACCGTTACTTCGAATTTCCTGGATCCGCAACCGGCTACGCACCGGCCGTTCAAATACGGAGACGGCACGCGTCATCCGGGATTCCTCTACGAAAAATACACCCGCGACGGACAGATCAACGACAGCGAATACCCCTGCAGCATCATGATGGGGTGGACCGCCTCGACGTTCCTGCGGGCCCTGGATTTAGTTCGGCAATAATCCTCAACAATCCGACTATGAACTGTTTTCGTCCTCTGTGCGCATTTTGCACGGCATTATTCGCGTTGCCCCTGATCCTGAGCGCAGAGGGACCTCAGCGCCCGGCTCCCGAACCGTACCGCCCCGAAAAATGGAACGAAATAGAAACTTACATCCGAAACAACTGGCACAATTTCGTCGAGAAAAATCCCGATTTCCCGGTAGCGTACCTGTACGGGCTGAATCCCGGGACACTCTATTACTGGGATCTCTATTTCCACAACGAGGGTTTGCTGCGCTGCGGCGAAACGGAATTGGCCCGCAACAACCTCGACTGCATGATCTGGCAGATCGATAAACTCGGTTTTATCCCGAATGCTTCGGGATGGGGCGAAGACCGCAGCCAGACTCCCTGCTTCTCGATGAGCGTACGGCGATACTGGGAACTTACACCCGGCAAAGACACCGCATGGCTGCACCGTGCGTACCGGGCGGTGCTGAAAGAGTACGAATTTTGGACCAATACGGACGGTAACACGATCGAAGACCATTCGACCCCGGTGAAAGGGCTGCAACGTTACGGACACCATTCCGATACGGCCGCTCTCGCCACCTTTTACGACCGCGTGCTGAAAGGGCGTTTCAGACTCGATCCCGGCGCCCCCCGTGAAACCAAAATACGAATGGCCGCCCACCGCATGGCCGAAGCCGAATGCATGGACTTTACGCCCCGGTTCGAAGGGCGATGCATGAACTATATCCCGGTAGACCTGAACAGCTACCTCTACGGCTACGAAAAAGACCTCGCCTATTATGAACGCGAACTGGACCTTTCCGACGGCCGGAAATGGGAACAAAAGGCAGAGAAACGTGCGCGGCTGATCGAAAAATATTGCTGGGACGAAATGCGCGGGCTGTACCTCGATTACGATTTCGTGAACCGCCGCCGTTCGCCGGTAGGATCCCTTGCCGCCCTGATGCCGCTGCATTTCGGTTTTGCCCCTGCCCGGCACGCCGAGCGGGTCCGTGAAAACCTGCCGTTGTTCGATTCGCCGGGCGGCCTGGTCGTCTGTGAAACCACTCCTCAAAAAATCGCCTACCAATGGGGACACAGCGCGGTTTGGGCGCCGATCCAGCAACTCGCGATCGAAGCGATGCTCCGTTACGGCTACCGGGAAGAGGCACAGCATATAGCCCTGAAATGGCTCAATACGGTCACGCGCAACTACCTCGACCCGCAGCCGGCCACGCACCGGCCGTTCAAATACGGAGACGGCACGCGCCACCCTGGTTTTTTGTGGGAAAAATATACGCGCGACGGCAGGATCAACGACGATGAATATCCCTGCAGTTTTATGCTCGGCTGGACGGCTTCGGCCTACCTCGTCGCACTCGAAACGGTGCGGGGAGCCGAACGCCAAACCCGGTTTACAACGGTAGCGAAAGATTGACACCCGTCACGACGCCGTTACGATCGCTCGGTTTGTAGACGTACACGCCCAGCGACGTATCGTTCTTGGGCATGCGCACCAACCGCATATCGAACGTAACGATACCGCCGTACGACCAAAGGGTGGTAGCCCGGCCGGAATGGGTCGCGGAGCCGGAAGAAATCCCGATGAAGCGGGCAAAATCATAATAGAGGTTCAGCCGGATACGGTTGAAATAGACGATGCTGTTGATACCGCCGTCCGGATAGCAGAGCGGCAATTGGTAATCGGCCGAGAAGGCGGCGTAACGCGTTGCCACCACGTCGTAATCGGCCCCGCGCGGATAGAGCTCCTTGTAGTAGAAATTATACCGATCGACAGGTTGGTATTGCACATTCCCGCGCAGCGTCAGGCTGTGGTGGCGGGCCACACCCGGCGTGTAAACACGTCCGTAAAGCGAATAGATCGTTCCGAAATCGCTCCGGAACGGCGCCCCCACCGTCGTAAATTTGACCGCGTATCCCCACCGGGGCAGGAAATCGCGTGTCCCCATCCGTACGTTGTCGATAAAACTCAATCCCGCCACACCCCGCGTCACCCCTTTTTCATAAGAGGTACTTTGCTGCTTGTAGAGCAGGGCGTTGAGGTAATAAAACTGGGCAAAAGGTGTCAGCGTACGGATATGATAGCCCGAGGCAAGCGTCATCGGCAACGAAACGTCCACCGTGAACTGAAAATGGTTGCTCAGCGAAACCGGAAGTGCCTCGGGTACCTTTTCGCCATAGATCAACTGCTTGCCGCCGCCATAATCGAACGCGAAATCGAATTTCGGGGCCAACCCGTAATAACCGAACGACCCGCGCACCCGATGCCCTTTCCCGCTATAACCGTACGAAAGATACGCTTCGGTGCTGGTCAGCAGGTTCTGCGACATGACCGTAGCCCCAAAGCCTATATCGAGCTTGTTCTCGTCGGCGATTTTCGACGGGTTGAAACTCCAGGGCGCCCAACTGTGCGGATTGAACAGGTGCAGCCCTTTGCGGTAACGCTTCACCCGGTGTGTCGAATCGATCGTCCGCGCAAGCCGAACCGTATCGAGGTTGACTACATTCCATTTCCGGCGCGGCGGATTGACAATGTTCTCCGGCAGACGGGAATAAGCGATACGCTGCATCGAATCGCCGTCCATACGCTGGTGCGAAAGACGGTAACCACCGAGCGTATACGTCGTCATGTACAGTTTATCACTGCCCGGTACGGGAGCAGAGGGCGAAACCGAACCGTAACGCGAGGTCGTCACCCGGAACTCCTCGCCTCGGGCCAGATCGTACACATGCACTTCGTCATAGCCCGACGCGATCGAATTGAAAGTTAACTTGCCCGCCCCGGCCCGCAGGTTGTAGATACTCGTATAGCCCGGCTGCGTAATCGGTGCAATCCGCCCGCTGCAGGTGTCGATCCGGCAGATCGACATGCCGGCGTCGCCGAGTGTAATAAAGGCCATTGTACCGGTCAGATCGTCGTAAGCCAACCCGTGCACCGAAAGCGTGTCTGGTACCTCAAACGAGCGGCCGCCGCCAAAATCTATGGAATAACGGCCGGTATAATCGTATCCCACGGAGGCAACTCGGCCATCCGGAAGCGGAGTCGGATAAAGGGCGTTTTCACGGTCGCGCAACAGGCGCTTCCGGCCGTTACGCAGGTCGTAGCTCACTGCGCGGGCATTGACGCGCTGATCCCAAAAAATACTGCTGCGGTACTCACTCCAATACAGCGTGCTGTCGCGCAGAACAGGTGCCGTACCCACCCAACCGGTATAAAACAGCTTTTTCTCCCCTGCCGAACGGGGATCGACCTTTACGATCCGGCTGGGCCGGTCGAGATCGCGTTTGAGCGCCAGAATTGTAGTATCGTTGAGCGCTATCGGCGCGGTATAGACCGTATAGCTGGTGGTAGGGGTCGGAATCAGCGAAGCGCTGTTCGAACGGGGCGGCAGCGAATCCCAAAATGCCTTCAGGTCGCCGAAGGTATGCCACAACATCTTAGTCGGGCTGGTTTTGTAATACTTGCCCAACGCCCAATGCGTCGTAAGGATCGTATAAGGGTATTTAGAACTGTACCTCGCCACGCGGTCCCAGATATCGTCGCCGTAACGCTCGCGGGACCATGCGGTCATCTGATAACCCAACTGATAGTGATCGGGAATGTAATCCTTGTAAGACCCGCAGAACCATTTATCGGGCACATATCGTTTGGTGCCTTCGGCCATATAGGCGCGGTATCCGATCGTAAACGATGGCTGCAACGCGCGCCCGAACGAAGCCATCTGCGTCTCGGCCTGTACGGCGTCGCCTTCGAGCAGCCACACCGGAATCAACGCCTGGCTGATCAGGCCCGACTGCTGGCCGATGAACCAGCCCAGCGGTTTCATAAAGGAGCGGTACAGATTGCCGTACTGGACGGTATGGCGCGACTCGTGCGCCACCAATTGCTTGAACCACGGCTGGGCATAGGGAGCCAGGTCCGGGATCAGTTCGAGCTCCATCCGCTTGGGCGCCCACATCACGATGCCGTTCGCATTGAAATTCTGGGTATGCAGTACCGCCGGGACCTTCAGCGGTTTGTAGCTGAACCCGTAGGTCATCGTCGGCGTAATACCCTCCATCACCGAAAGCACCTGCGCAGCGCCCCCGCTGAAATAATCGGGATAAACGATCTTGCCTCGCGGCCCTTCGACCTGCATCCAGCGAATACCGGCCGGCGACCGGCCCCAGTCATAGTACTGCCCCCAGGCCGGAAGCGCCGCGCAGCATGCCCACAGGCAACACAAACGCAGGAGAAGTCGGCACACCATGCTCAGCTGCCCGCTTTTTTGACCCGGTATCCCTCCCGGAGCAGGATTTCGACTACGCGGTCACGGAAATCGCCTGAATGACGATCTCGCCCTCTTTCGCCGTACCGCCCACACCGCATTTGCTTTTGAGCAGGCGTCCCAACTCTTTCAGGTCGTCGTCGCCGCCGACGAAACCTTTAACCAGAGTCACCTGTTTGCCTGCCCGCTGCTTGCGGTCGAGCCAAACCCGCAGGTTTTGCCGTGCGGGCGGCAATGTTTCGGCCGTCTCGGCCTGCTCCTGTTCGTATTGGAAATCGGGATTGGTCGAATAGACGACGTTGAGCCGGCTTTTCCAGTCGTTGTTACTCATGTTTCGGTACAGTTATTAACAAACAGGCGTCAGAACGGCAGATCGTCCACTTCCTGCGGAGCCGATGCGGCAATATCGCCGGACGGGGAAGGGGAGGACTGCGAAGATTGCGCTGCGCCGCCATAAGATCCTCCGTAAGAGTTGTCTGCCCCCGAGGCAGGTGCATCCCCGCGGCGCCCGAGCATCTTCAGGTCGTTGGCGACAATTTCGGTCGCATAGCGTTTATTGCCGTCTTTGTCCGTCCAGTCCCTCGTGCGGAGGCTTCCCTCGATATAGACCTGGCTTCCCTTGCGGATAAAGCGGTCGGCCACGTCGGCCAGGTTACGCCACAGCGTCACGTTATGCCATTCGGTATGCTCCTTGGTTTCCTGTGTCTGGCGGTTGTAGATCCGCTCGGTCGTTGCGATCCGCAGGCGCGCCACCTTGACACCGCCTTCGAGCGCTCTCACTTCGGGATCGGCTCCACATTGCCGATCAAAATCACTTTGTTGATCATCGCTTTATACTTTTATTGACTAGTCCATACGCGGCCACGCCTTGTGGCTTTCGTTGCCTGCGCATCATTTCTCTCCTTATTCCATTACCGGCATTCCACGTCCGACCGGCTTTCCTTCCGGTTACGGCCTCTGCCGGGATCGGCGGCCCCGTCAGAATCCCCTGCCGGGTTTCGGTTATAACGCGTCCAGCAGCGCAATAAAGAGCCGGGCCATTTTCTGCTGGGCCTTGCGGCCCTCCTGCTGCACCTCTTCGTGCGTGGATTTCAGACCGGACAGGCCGATGTTCGTAATGACCGATACGGCAAACACGGGCAGTCCCATATGCCGCGCGGCGATCACTTCGGGGGTAGTGGACATTCCCACCGAATCGGCCCCTGCAATGTGGAAAAAACGATATTCAGCCGGTGTCTCGTACGTCGGGCCCGTTCCACCCCAGTAGCAACCGTGTTGCAACACAATTCCCTCACGTTCGGCTATCCCGTCAGCCAGCGCGATCAGCTTCCGGCTGTACGCTTCGCTCATATCGGGAAAACGGGGCCCCAGTTCTTCCGGATTAGGCCCGATCAACGGATTGGGAATCATATTGATGTGATCTGTGATTACCATCACGTCGCCGACATGGAAATCAGGATTGACTCCGCCGCCGGCATTCGACACGAACAGGTATTCGATCCCGAGCATTTTCAGCACGCGCACCGGGAAAACCACCTGCTGCGGTGTGTAACCTTCATAATAATGGAACCGTCCCTGCATGGCCACGACACGCTTGCCGCCGAGCATCCCGAAAATCAACCGCCCGGCATGGCCGGCAACCGTCGAGACCGGAAAACCCGGAATATCTTTATAATCGAGTTGCGCAACGACCTGAATATTGTCCGCCAAGCCGCCTAGCCCGCTGCCCAGGATAATGCCCACCTGGGGTTTGAAATCGACCTTATTCCGGATGAAGGACGCTGTATTTTTGATTTGTTGTAACATACTGTTCGAGTTGGTGTAAGAACCTCTCCTCACGGTCTCCGATAAATTCCACGTGGATCGGTGCATAGTAGATTCTCCGCTGGATTTCCAACGGAATTTTCTTGCGGTTGGTCAGTTTAACCGCATCTTTTTCGGTCACGACGACGGCCGTATGTTCCGGGGACTCGGCGAGCATGCGTTTCAACCGCTCCATATCGCGCATGCGGTAAGTGTGATGATCGTCGAACAAAAGCTTGCCCACGATCTTATGATGCTGTGAAAGGGCACCTACAAGCGGTTTCGGATTCGCAATTCCGCTCATCACGATCACCGGATCATGAGGCTGAACCGCACGCCCGATCTGTTCGGGAAATAACGGCACCGGGTACCCCTGGACCATCCGCGAAAAATAGAGCGACTGGTAAGGAAACAGTTCGAGCCGTTTCTTAACGATACGCATATCAAGCGGATTGATTGTTTCGGGACATTTGGTCACCAGCACGAAATTGGCCCGGTAAAGCTGGCTGCGGCTGTCGCGCAGCGTCCCCTGGGGCAGGAAAGAGTCGTGGTAGATCGGGTTGTTGTAATCCATCAACAGGATATTGACCCACGATTCGACATAACGGTGCTGGAATGCGTCATCCAGAATAATCAGGTTCACTTCGGGGTGCGCCTCCCTCAGGCGCCTGATCCCTTCGACCCTGCGCTCGCAGACGGCCACCGGAATCTCCGGATATTTCAGCTTGATCTGTTTGGGTTCGTCACCGATCGCCCGGAACGACGAGCGAACATCCGAAAGCACGAACCCGCGCGTTTTGCGTTTGTATCCGCGCGAAAGCACCGCTATGTTATAGCGCGATGCGAAATATTCGATCAGGTATTCCGTGACGGGAGTCTTGCCGGTACCGCCGACAGTGAGGTTTCCGACGCATACAATAGGGATATCGAACTCTTCGCTCCTGAGAATCTTCAGGTCGAAAAGCTTGTGCCTGATCCCGACGACCAGTCCGTATATCCAAGCCAGCGGAGCGGCCCAAAGCGTACGCAACATACCGAATCGTTCCAATCTTCAAAAGTAACTAAAAAAGACTGAATGTCAAATTTTTCACGGCAAATGCCGCGCAAAACCCCTCTCCGGCACCGGAACACTCAGTATTCGGCAGTCATTCAACGGATTTCCAACCGGTAAGGCATTACGGCCTGCACTCCCTGCCGTGAAAGGATCTTCTGTAATCCGGCATACTCCCGGTACAGTTCGCCCAGCCCGTTTTGCAAATGATCCACGCCGGCCCGGGCCGAAAGCAGCGTAAAGATGCGTGTGAACAGGTCGGGCGCCTGGCTCGGTACGCTGATGCTGAAATCGTCGCCGACCCCGGCCCGATCGGCCGCGAGCGAAATTGCATCGGAAAGGCCGCCCCAGGCATCGATCAGCCCGTTGTCAAGCGCGCTGACGCCGGACCATACCCGGCCGCCGCCGATACTGTCCACCTGTGCTTCAGTCAGGTTACGTCCTTCGGCTACATGCTTGACAAACCCTGCATAGACTCGCTCGACATTGTGTTGCAGATAATCCCGCTCGGCGGGGGATACCTCCCGGAACGGAAGCCCTATATCGGCCGACGGATTGGTCTTGGCGACATCCACCGTAACGCCGAGTTTATCCTTCAATCCCTGCCCGGCATTGAACAGCAGCCCGAATACCCCGATCGACCCGGTGATCGTAGTGGGAGAGGCAAGGATCACATCAGCCGGACACGCGATATAATATCCCCCGAT